>ERZ791909.2096-NODE-2096-length-12736-cov-26.859002_pt1 | contig 12736 bp, 13 predicted proteins | sample MGYA00510143_ERZ791909 | MGnify/ENA primary metagenome ERZ791909 (study PRJEB30046, sample SAMN00792093) | human gut metagenome | study: EMG produced TPA metagenomics assembly of the A metagenome-wide association study of gut microbiota in type 2... | reverse complement strand
TTGCGCTCGATGCGGGCGTCCAGCTTGCCTTCCAGCCACACACAGCCGGCCATCAACAGGCCAAAGCAGAAGAATGCACCGGGAGCCTGCGTCATGATGGAGACCTTGGCAACGCTTTCCGGGATGATCTGGAAGCCCAGCCAGGTGCCGCTGCCCAGGATCTCACGGATGGAGGCCATCAGAGTAGCGGTGAGGGTGTAGCCGAGGCCCATGCCCACGCCGTCCAGTGCGGAATCCACCACATTGTTCTTGCAGGCGAACATCTCGGCACGGCCCAGAATGATACAGTTGACAACGATCAGGGGCAGGAACACACCCAGAGCGTTGTACAGGCTTTCCATGTAGGCCTGCATGAACATCTGCACGATGGTCACAAAGCCTGCAATGATAACGATGTAGCAGGGCAGATGCACCTTGCCGGGGATGACTTTCCGCAGCAGGGAGATCATGATATTGGAGCACACCAGCACGAAGGTGAAGGCGGCGCCCATGCCCAGTGCGCTGGAAACTGCCGTGGTAACGGCCAGAATGGAGCAGGTGCCCAGAACCAGACGCAGAACAGGGTTTTCTTTGATGATGCCGTTGGTAAGGATGCTTACCTTGGACTTATTTTCTTGTGCCATTTCTTACCAACCTCCTTTTATGCCAGCTCGTTGAAGCAGTTGATACAATCATTGATGGCAGCAAACAGAGCGGTGGACGAAATGGTTGCGCCACTGTACGCATCGAAATCCTGATTCATCACAATGTTCTTGGTGCCGTCCATGCCGTTGAACTGTGCCAGGAAGTCATCGGTGGACACATTGGAGCCGATGCCCTTGGTCTGGGTAGAAGCGTCTACCCAGATGCCGGTCTCGGCACCGTTGGCGTCAAAGCCCATAATGACGGTCAGGATGCCGCCGTCAAAGCCCTTTTCCTCGGCCTTGATGGCAATGCCGCCGTCCGGAGCCTTTACCACGCCGGTAACATTGGCGGTGGTGTAGTCGGTCACTTCCTCCAGCGTAGCTGCGTCCGAAACAGAGGGCATCACGCTGACATAAGCGGCCAGCGTGGTGCGGCGGGTGTTCTCCTTGATAACGGGAGCGGTCATGCCGTTCACCAGAGCCAGCAGCAGGCTGACGATCAGAGAGATGACGGTCAGCACAACAATGGGCTTACCGGTGGTTTCCCAGCTGGAATTTGCAGTCTTACTCATTTGCCAGCACCCTCCTTCGCTTTCTTTGCAGGCTTCACATAGCCATACGGGGTCTGACGGGTCAGATCATTGATGTACGGGACCCACAGGTTCATGAACAGCAGTGCGAAGGACACGCCCTCGGTGTAGCTGCCCCAGTAGCGGATAGCAAAGGTAACGATGCCAAGGCAAACGCCGTACACCAGCTTGCCCTTCAGGGTAAAGGGGCTGGTAACGTAGTCGGTAGCCATGAACACAGCGCCGAACAGCAGGCCGCCGCTCAGCACGGCAACCAGTGCGCTGTGCAGATCCTTGGTAGCGATCAGGTAGAACACGAACACGCTGCCAACGTAGGAAGCAGGGATAGCGATGCTGATGGTCTTGGTAGCCACCAGATAGACAAGACCCAGCACGATAGCCAGTGCGCAGGTCTCGCCCAGCACACCGCCGTGGATGCCCATGAACAGATCCAGCAGGCTCAGCTTGGAGGGATCTGCCACAGCCAGCGGGGTAGCCTTGGACAGCTGATCCACCGCTGCATCCGGGAACACCCACTTATTCATGGAGCCGGCAAAGCTGATGAACAGCACGATACGGCCCACCAGAGCGGGGTTTGCAAAGTTCATGCCAATGCCGCCAAACAGCTGCTTGACAACAATAATTGCCACCAGATCGCCGATGATCAGCTGACCGATGGGCATACCCACGGGCACGTTCATGGCCAGAATGATGCCGGTGACCACAGCGGACAGGTCGCTGATGGGGTTTGCACGCTTCAGCAGCTTGCAGTACAGCCACTCAAAAGCCACACAGGCCACCACGGAAACGGCGGTGACCAGCAGGGCGCGCACGCCGAAAATGATCGCAGAGGCAACCACGCAGGGGCACAGTGCAACGATCACGTTGGCCATCAGGCTTTGGGTGGTCTCGTCACTGCGGACGTGCGGGGAAGCCGAAACAATAAGCTTCGTATCCATTACTTATTGCCTCCTTTTTTGATTTCGCCAAGATAGAAGGCCTTGGCCAGACTCATCATCTGGGTAACAGGGCGCTTTGCCGGGCAGACGAAGGAGCAGCTGCCGCAGTTGAAGCAGTAGTCAGCGTGCAGCTTGCCCAGCTCCTGCACATCGCGGGCGGCGTAGGCCTGATTGACCTCCACGGGCTCCAGACCCATGGGGCAGTACTCCACGCAGCGGCCGCAGCGGATGCAGGGGTTGACCTGCGCGGGCTGTGCAGCTGCCTTGCTCAGCAGGATCAGACCGGAAGTGGTCTTGGTGGTGGGGTAGGAAAGGTTCTCCACAGCGGGGCCCATCATGGCACCGCCGGCAACCACCTTGCCCAGCTCGCCCTTAACGCCCACATAGTCCAGAATGTCCTGATAAGCGGTGCCCACGGGCACAACAACGTTCTGGGGCTTTGCGCAGGCATCGCCGTCCACGGTGATGGTACGCTGGACCACCGGCATACCGGTAGCCAGATACTTGCCCAGCGTGGAAACGCTGGTCACGTTCATCACGATAGCGCCTGCATCGGCGGGCAGACCGCCGTGGGGCACCTCACGGCCGAGGCACTTCTCAATGAGGATCAGCTCTGCGCCGGTGCCGTAGACACTGGGCAGGGGCTTGACCTCGATAGCGCTGTCGTCCTTGGTCTTTTTGCACAGCAGGTCGATGCACTCGGGCTTGTTGTTCTCAATACCAATGATGCACTTCGGGATGCCGGTATACTGCAGCACAGCCTTGATGCCGCGGATGATATCATCGCTGCACTCCAGCATCTCCTGCGTGTCGCTGGTCAGCCACACCTCGCACTCGGAGGCGTTGATCAGCAAAGTATCCACCTGCTGCTTGGGCTGCAGCTTCACATCGGTGGGGAAGCCTGCGCCGCCCAGACCTACCAGACCGCACTCGCGCACGGCGGCAAGGAAGCTGGCCTTATCGGTGACTTCCGGTGCCTTGACAGCCGGGTCTACGGTCTGCTTGCCATCGGTCTTGATGACAACAGAATCGCACATACGGCCATTGGACAGACGGAAAGGTTCCACTGCAGCCACCGTACCGGAAACGCTGGAGTGGATGTTTGCGGAGACAAAGCCGCCCGCCTCACCGATCTTGGTGCCGACGAACACTTCATCGCCTTTTTTCACCAGAGCCTTGGCGGGTGCGCCAATGTGCTGGCTCATAAGGATGCGTACCTGCGCGGGCAGAGGCATCGGGATAGGTTTGCTTGCAGCAGTTGCCTTGTCATGCGGCGTATGCGCGCCAAGCGCCGCACGTTTCAGCTTGTTCAACATGGATTTAAATCCCCCATTCTGCTTGAATTGCTATCCCCACGCCCATGCAGGCGCACTGGTACAGGGACAGCAGCTGCTTAACACACTTATTGTATCATTTTGGCGCGGGAAGTCAACGACATCACGGCTCAAATGATGAATTTTCCTGAACTTTCTTATTCGTTTTCGCCGATTAGTTTTAACTAACTACCGTATTTTTCTTTTTGTTCTCCCTCTTCTGCCGTTTGCCTTTACTGTGGGAATATGCTATACTATACCTAACATGACAGGCGGAACGTCCCCCGCTCCGCTCCCGAACTTCACAAGGAGGCACCAAACCATGAAAGTTCTCAAAGCTCTGCTCGCCGTCCTCACCACACTGGCTGTCGCCCTGACCGCCATTCTGCTGCTCTGGCAGGATAAAAGCGCCCCGCGTTATATCAAGATCTACGAAAACGAGCAGTAATTATTTCTTGCAAAACAGCACCCCGGCCAAGCGGTAAAACCGCCCGGCCGGGGTGTTTTTGCGTTGTCCGGCAGACCACACAAAAACGCCGCCGACTTTCCGTCAGCGGCGTTTGCTCGTATCAGTAGGTCATCACGACCACCATAATGGGGTATCTATCCTTCGTCGCAAGGTCGGTGTTATGCACAACGCCCACGCCCACAAGGGTAGCTTCCGTGCTCGTGACCAGTGCCGGTTTCCATTTGCCGGTGTCCTTTACCCAGCCGCGGATCACGCTCTCTGTGGGATACGCGCCGTAGCCGCCTACGCCCACCAGCTTTTTACCCTTTACCGGCAGCTGGCTGATGTCGTTCCAGTCCTTCGTATACCGCTTGCCATTCGGGTCGGTGCCGTACTTGCCAAGCAGCCAGTCCAGCTGCAATTTTGCCATTTTTTCAGCCATGGCGCAGACCTCGGCGTCCATGGTCAGCGGGGTGTTATTGCCGTTGTTCTTGCGCACTGTGTTCAGTGCTTCCACCACTGCGGCCACCTTCTGCGCCTCGGTCTTTTTGTCGGTGGGGTCTTTGCCGGTCTCACTGCTGCCCGGCGTATCCGGCGCGTCCGGCGCGGAAGGGCCGGAGGGCCCGCAGGCTGCTAAAAGCAGCAGCGCCATTGCAGCTGCAAGAGCCGCTGCCGTCCATCGTTTCCAAAGCTTCATCTGTGGTCCCTCGCTTTCTTCTTATGGGAGCGCATTGCTCCCCAGTTTCATCTTATCCCCTGCTGCGGCGCGTTGTCAATGGGCAGATGCGCCAAACTTTGCCGGAAAGTTTCGGCAAAGCGTGCAAAAGCAGGAATATTTTGAATGCGCGCCGCGCCTTCCGGGTTGCGGCACCCAGCATCCGCATCGTGCCTTGGGCGGCACTCGCATCTTGCTGGCCGCTGCCCCAACAACTCCTCCCTGTTTCCGCCACTGGCGGCGGTCGTCGTCGTTGCAGCGGAAAAATTATTTTTTATTCGCAATTCCGGAAAATCTGCCGGTTTTCCGGAATTGCTTTTTCACCGGGCACACTGCGCGGGCTTTTCTGCACGCAAAAAAGGCTGCCGCACAGCCTGTGTGCGGCAGCCCGGGGTGCATATCAAAGGGGATTTGCAGGGGTCGTAGTCGGCGTATAGGTGACCAAAATCAGGATATAGTTCTCATCGCCGATCTTGTGCGTAGCTGCGCCGATCTCGACCTTATCATTGTTGCTGGAGTAGAACGCGCCGATGCTCTCAAACTGGCTGTTGCTCGTGACCTGCATCATCCACTGCGTCTTCATATACTCGCCTATCATGCCGCTGCTCTTGAACTGAACGTTGTCGATCAGGTTGACCCTGCAGGGCGTTTTTTCGGGGTCAATACCGGCTGCCTCTATAACAGCAGGATCCTTCAGCAGCTCCTTGGCCTTTGTGCCCTCGTTTTCCTCCAGCGCGGCGGCTTTATCGGCGGCTGCCAGCAGCGCTGCTGCCAGATCATCCGCCTTTTTGGTGTGGGTCACAGTCTCGCCATTACTTGTCCATCGATCGATCGTTATTTTCAGCAGCTCGTTCTGCATGGCGTAGCTATTGCCGCCGCTGCAGCCTGCCATCGTTAATGCCAGTGCAGCGGCCAGCACGGCGGCTGCCAATTTTTTAAACAGTTTCATCGTTTCCTCCTTGCCGCAGCCTGCAATGGATCTGCCGGGGCAGCTGCTGCAGGCTGCATCTTGTAAATATACCGTTCCGGTCTTGGGGCATCCGTAAGGGCTGTCACAGCCCGGACGCTCTTATTTCATGAGCATAAGTGCCCAGCTCTCACCGTCAAGCGTGCCAATGGCAAGACCAAACTCAAATTTGCTTCCGATCCTAGGATCGCCGATTGCAAAATCACCATTCAGAAGCTGCGATGCAAGCTCAATAGGCTTAATCTGATTCATGGTGTTGCTGAGGTAACTCGGAACAGACTCCAAGGAGACCACATAAGCATCCTTTGCCGGGTCAATGCCGACCTTTTTCAGGAACTTCTCATCATTCAGCAGTTCATTCGGATCCGGCCACTTGCCTTCTTCCGACTCCGCGATGGCATTATTGATCTCTGTCAGCAGCTTTGCCGCCAAGGCATCCAGATCCTTGCTGTTCGTGGCCTGCTCGTTACGCATAACAGCATCATCCGAGACAGCGTTCTTGACCTGCTGGGCAAGGCCCGTCTTGGAGCCGCCGCAGCCCACCATCATCAGTGCCAGAGCCGCCACCAGTACGGCAGCTGCCAGTTTCTTGAACAATTTCATGCTTCATGCCTCCTTCTTCGTCAGACATTATCCTATGCGGCCCGGACGTTTCCCAAGCCTGCTTTCTTTCATTTTACCGTCACATTTGCAATACTGTCCAATACACAGAAGTCCTAAAGTTTTTCCAGCAAATTTCAGCAATTTGCGCAAAAAAAGGCTGCCGCACAGTCTGTGCAGCAGCCTTTCGGGCTTAGTAATCGTTTTCGCAGCCAAGCAGGAATTTCATGTAGGCAAAGGTGCGCTCCCGCCCCAGGTCCCGCACCATGCACAGCAGCTTTTCCAGCAGTGCCCGGGTCTCCGGGTGCATCAGGTAGTGATCCTTGCTGCGCTGGTAGTACTCCCATGCGGAGGCATCGGTGTACTTGTCGCCCAGATAGATCTGGCTTGCCGCCACCCGGTCGCACACCATCTCGCAGACGTAGCGCAGGGGGATCTTCATGCCGGTCAGGCCGGTCTTGGTGGTGCTGTAATCGATCCAGTATTCCAGATGATGCTTGTTGCGCCCCTTGTGGTGCAGCCACGCCGAGGTGTAGCCCTTTGCCGCGCGCTCCGCCTCGTTGGGGCTGTGGTCGCCCTGATAATAGATGCACCCGGGGATGAACTCGGTGGGGCTATACTTGCTCAGGTCGTGGGCAAGACCCTGCTCATACAACCCGCATTCAAAGCAGTATTTCATCACCAGCAGCTTGTGCCGGGTGATGGTCTCGAAATGACCCTTGATGTTCATGCTGTTATTCCCTCCACTGCACCGTGATGCGTCCCTCTTTCAGCCCGCGCAGATCATCGCTTTCGGAAAAATCCTCCCGGTCCATGGTCAGGTTGGGGTTGTAGTAGGGGTCGTGCAGGATGTTCGCCTTGCCGTGCACCTCGTACAGACGCTGCTGCTCGGCGGCAAAGCGCCGTGCCTTTACCGGGTCTTTTTCGTCCCCGCCGCGGCTCTTGCTCTCGTAGTGGGTCAGCTGGGCGTAGGGCGTCCACGCAATGCGGTAGCCCGCATCCCGCACCCGCAGGCAGAAGTCCACATCGTTGAAGGCCACCGCAAAGGCTTCGTCCAACCCCTTTACCTCGTCCCACACGCTGGTCTTTACCAGCAGGCAGGCACCGGTCACAGCGGAAAAGTCCTGCACCGTGGCGGTGCGGAACAGATAGCCGCTGCCGCCGGCCTTTTTGTACTTATGGCTGTGCCCCGCGTAGCCCCCTAGCCCGGTAATGACGCCCGCGTGCTGGATGGTCTCGTCCGGGTAAAAGAGCATGGCACCGCACACTGCCGCCCCGCCGGGGTGGGCGCATTGGCGCAGAAGTTCAGTGAGCCATTCGCCGCTGCGCACCTCCACATCGTTATTCAGCAGCAGCAGATACGCGCCGGTGGCGTACTTGCGGCCAAAGTTGTTGATGCCGGAAAAGTTGAAGCCCTTTTTCGGGTAGGTGACCACCCGCAGACCGTCGTAGCGCTGCTGCGCCTTTTTATAGTAGGCAAAGGTGGAGGGGTCGGTGGAGTTGTTCTCCACCACGATCACCTCAAAGTGCTCCCATGCGGTCTTTGTCCAGATGCTGTGCAGGCATTTTTCCAAGTCCTCGGTGTGGTCCTTGTTGGGGATGAGGATGCTCACCTTTGGTTCGCCCACGATGTCCCACTTCACCCGGTAGGTGCTGGGGAACAGACCGTCCTCCACCGTGCCGGTGCGCCCGGTGCGGGTCAGGTGGTCTGCCAGCGCCTTTTTCGCCGCTGCCGCAACGTATGGCTTGGCGTCTGCACCGCCGGAGGTAGACCCCGCGTGCACCCGCCAGTAGTAGAGCACCTGCGGCACATGGGCGGCACCGCCGGTCTTTTCCAGCAGACGCAGGAACAGATCATGATCCTGACTGCCGTCGCATTCCGGGCGCTCACCGCCCAGCTGCTCCCACAGTGTCTTTTTAAACACCGCCAGATGGCAGATGTAGTTGCAGCACAGCAGGTAGTCCGGGGCGTAGTCCGGCTTGAAGTGCGCCACCATGGGGCGGCGGATGCTCTTGGTGAACAGCGCTTCGTCGCTGTACAGAAAACCGTCCGGTTCTCCGCGCTGCCGCAGCTGCAGGATGGCCTTGCCCATGGTATACAGAGCATGGGGTGCCAGAATGTCGTCGTGGTCTGCCAGCGCCAGATATTCCCCTGTTGCCAGCTGTGCGGCAGCGTTGGTGTTGGCGGCAATGCCCTTATTTTCGATCTTTTTGTATACGATCCGTTGATTTTTTTGCTGATATTCCTTTACGATCCGCTCCACGTCCCCGTGGGCGGCGTCCGAAGCATCGGCAAGGCAGAGCTGCCCATTGGGCGCGGTCTGCCCCGCAAAGGAATCCAGAAACTCCCGCAGGTATTTTTCAGGGGTATTATACAGCGGGGTCAGCACCGAGATGGTGGGCAGACCGCAGTCTGCCGCCGTTTTGCCTGCCATCTCTGCACGCTGCGCTTCCAGCACCTTTTTGGCGGGCAGGTAGCGTGCGCGTTTGCCAAAGCAGCGGCGTTTAACAAAGCCCGCACCGCGCATGACCATGGTAGGCAGCCCCTCGTCCTTTGTCAGCTGCACGGCATAGCCGGCAAGCTCCTTGGCGCGTTTCAACCGTACGTTCATATCAGACCTCGCCGCGCTGAGTCGCCTTGTAGGCGGCGCAGACTGTTGCGGTGTCCCCGTTCATTTTCAGGTGGCCGTGGCTCAGCCATGCCACCTTGGTGCACATCCGCTCGATCTGCTCGATGGAGTGGGACACCAGAATGACCGTGGTGCCGCCCGCCATCAGCTCCTGCATCCGCTTTTCGCACTTCTGCTGGAACAGGAAATCGCCCACCGACAGCACCTCGTCCGCAATGAGGATATCGGGCTTGGTGATGGTGGCAATGGCAAAACCAATGCGCGCCACCATGCCGGAGGAGTAGTTTTTCAGCGGCACGTCCAGAAAATTTTCCAGCTCGCTGAATTCCACGATCTCGTCAAATTTTTCGTCCAGATACTTGGGCGAAAAGCCCAGCACCGTGCCGTTGAGATAGATGTTCTCGCGGGCGGTCAGGTCCATATCAAAGCCCGCGCCCAGCTCGATGAGCGGGGCGATGGTGCCGTTTACGGTCACCTTGCCCTTGCTGGGCTTGTACACCCCGGCAATGGTCTTGAGCAGGGTGGATTTGCCCGAGCCGTTCAAACCCACAAGGCCGTAAAAATCGCCGGGCATAATGTCCAGACTGACGTCCTTTAAAGCGTAGAACTCGTCGTACTGCAGCCGTCCCTGCACCATGGCCAGAAAGTACTCTTTCAGGCTCTCATGCTTTTCCTTGGAAAGGTTGAAGCACATGGAAACATTGTCCACTTTGATGATCGGTTCCATTGTTCACCCCTCCTTAAATGTGCAGCACAAAGCGGTCCTGCGTTTTGCGGAACACCCACAGCCCCGCCACCATGGACAGCACGGCGCAGATGCCGCAGACAAGGAACATATTTACATCCAGCGGGATACCCCACATCACCGTGCGGCGGAAGCCCGTGATATACCAGTACATGGGGTTCAGCTTGATGATCTGCTGCATATTGAACCCGCCGATGGAAAAGGTCATCTGGGTGGGGTCGTAGAAGATGGCGGAGAAATACAGCAGCGCGGTGACGAACACGCTCCAGATATGCATGATATCCCGGAAGAACACGGTAGCCGCCGCCAGGAACATACTGACCCCGAGACTGAAGAAGAACAAGGTCACCAGCGGATACAGCGCTTCAAAAATAGTCAGATGGAAGGGCGCGCCGGTAAAGATCATGACCAGCAGCAGCGCCACAAAGCTGAACACGCAGTTCACCATGGCAAAACAGCATTTTTCCAGCGGGAAGATATACTTGGGGATATACACCTTTTTCAGCAGCGGGGCGGCGCTGAGCACGCTGCTCATGCTGGTGGAGGTAGCTTCGTTGAAGAAGTTGAACAGCAGCTGACCGCACATCAGAAAGACGGCAAAGTTGTCGATGCCGCTGCCCCGCATATCCATCAGGCTGCTGAACACCGCCCAGTACACAAGGCACATCAGCAGCGGGTTCAAAACGCTCCACACCACGCCCAGCACGCTGCGGCGGTATTTCAGCTTGAAATCACGGCTTACAAGGTTCCACAGCAGATAGCGGTAGCGCCAGAAGCCGTTCCACATCCCTTTGAGTTTTGCCACGGGCGATCACCACTTTTCAAAATACTCGAATTTCTGGGCGGCAAAAGGCTCATGCAGCTTGTCCTTTGCGCTGGTCTTGTGCTCGCAGCCGCAGTCCGGCCACTGCACGTTGACGGTGGGGTCGTCGTAGGGGATGCCGCCCTCGCTGGTGGGATCGTAGACATCGGTGCACTTGTAGCAGAACTCTGCCACATCGCTCAGCACCAGAAAACCATGGGCAAAGCCCTCCGGGATATAGAACATCTTCTTGTTGTCCTCGGAGAGGGTGACGCCCACCCACTTGCCAAAGGTGGCGCTGTGGGGACGGCAGTCCACGGCTACGTCATACACCTCACCCTTGGTCACGCGCACCAGCTTGCCCTGGGTATGATTCTTCTGGAAGTGCAGCCCGCGCAGCACGCCCCGGGTGGAGCGGCTCTGGTTGTCCTGCACGAATTCCTTGTCGATGCCGGCCTCTGCGAACTGGTCCTTCTGGTAGGTCTCCATAAAATAGCCGCGGTCATCGCCGAACACCTGCGGCTCAATGACCACCACGCCGGGGATCTCGGTCTGCGTAAAAATAAACTTGCCCATGATATTGTACCTCTCTTTTTTTCTGAAAGTTTTTTCTTTATCTGGAAAAGTCTGGTTTTAAACAGGCTTTTACGCTTTGTTATGGTGCTTTGCCGTTTTGCGGCGCTTTTTCAGGCGGGCGTGCAGCCGCAGCACCAGCACCGTGACCACGGCTGCGCCTATGGTACACCCCACCGAGATTCCCGCCAGCAGCCATGCGCTGCTGCCCGGCTCCACGTCCTTGGCAGTATCCAGCTTTTTGCCGGCGCTCTGCTCCAGCAGCTCGGCAAGACCGGTGATCTCGGCCTTCACCCGCACGCTGGTACTCTCCTGCTTTGCGCCGCCGTTCAGGGTATACACCGCATACACGGCGGGTTCTGCGCCCAGCAGATACTGCTCCGGCAGCTCTAGGTCCACGGTCACATCCTGCGCGGATAAGCCCTCGGCCAGCAGCAACTTCACCCCGGGGTCGGCCACAGTAACGGTGCCAAGGCTCTGCCCGCCGCCCGCCACAGCCAGCTGTGCGGTGACCGTGCCGCCGGGCAGCTGGGTGTAGCTTTTATAGGTGGAAAAGGCGTAGTCCAGCAGGGTGCGCATATCGTTATATTTATCGGTGCTCAGCTGGCTTTGCATGGTCGCGCAGATCAGCCGCACCCCGTCCTGCTCCGCCAGACAGACATAGCTGTACCGGGCGGTGTTGGTATAGCCCAGCTTGGAGCCCAGCACACTGTCGATATGGTAGCGGCTGGAGCCGATGCGGATCTTATCCTGCTGGGAGAAGTAGCGGGTCACCGGCTGGATGTTGGTGGGCTGCATGGTGTACATCTCGTTGCGGGTGAACAACTCCTCAAACCCCGGCTGCTGCAGCGCCCAGCGCAAAATCTGTGCCATATCGTAGCAGCTGGTGTAGTGGTCCTCATCGCTGATGCCGTGGGGGTTTGAAAAGTGGGTGTGGGCAAGGCCAAGCTCCTCCACCTGTGCATTCATGGCCGCCACGCCATCCGCGATGGTGCCGCCGCCGAAATACTCCGCCAGCAGGTTGGCACCGTCGTTGGCGCTGGCCATCTGGGTGGCGTACAGCGCATCCACCAGGGGAACTTCTTCCCCTTCCAGCAGAGCGATGTGGCTGGAATCCGTGCCCGCCAGCGAGTAGACGTCCTCGTGGCTCACGGTCAGCTTTACGTCATCCCAGTCTCCCTGCGCCTTTTCGCAGGCAAGACCAAGGGTCATTACCTTGGTAATGGAGGCCGGGTGCAGCTCCTCGTCCATATTCTGCTGCGCCAGCACAAGGCCGGTGTCTGCATCCATGATGCAGTATGCCCGGGTATTGGCCAGCGCCGGGCCGGCTGCTGCCGCGCCGGGCACCAGCACAGCGCCTATCAAAAGCAGCACAGTGCACAGTGCTGCGGTAAATTTTTTCATCTGGTATTCTCCGCTTATCCGTTTTATGCCGACAAGACATCATTTGAAGTATACCACATTTTTTCCCCGCTGAAAAGAGATTTACACATTCCTTTGTCCCAGCAGCACCGGTTGCAGCTGCTCACCCCGCAAAGCGGCGTCCACGGCGGCGGGCAGCAGGGCAAGGTCGGCCTTCAGGCTCTGGGGCTTGGCAAAGGGGTCGTCCTGCCCGTAGGGCACAAAGTAATAGTGCTTGCGCTGGCACAACCGCGCCATATTTTCGCCGGAGGCGCCAAGGCCGTCGTTGGTAGAGACTGCCAGCACCACCGGGCTGCCCACCCGCAGCAGGCTTTTGGCGGCAAGGGTCACCGGCGTATCCGAAAGTCCTGCCGCCAGCCGCGCCAGTGTT
>ERZ791909.2095-NODE-2095-length-12737-cov-2.633417_pt1 | contig 12737 bp, 9 predicted proteins | sample MGYA00510143_ERZ791909 | MGnify/ENA primary metagenome ERZ791909 (study PRJEB30046, sample SAMN00792093) | human gut metagenome | study: EMG produced TPA metagenomics assembly of the A metagenome-wide association study of gut microbiota in type 2... | reverse complement strand
GAAGCGGACAGCAGCGAACGAAGCGACGGTGAAAAACTGCAAAGGCTGGCAGAGCAGTTTTCGCTGACGCAGAGAGAAACCGAGGTTTTCGGACTGCTGGTCAATACCGAAGACGGATTGCAGACGATAGCCGATGGTTTGTATGTCTCCAGACGAACCTTAGAGAGATATGTCTCCGCCATATATGAAAAAACAGGTGCAAAATCACGGATCGGGCTTGTTACTCTTTACAACAACGTATAATTAAACATAACAAAAAGCATTTTATCCTCCTGCCTATGTGGGAGGATATTTTTTTGCGGTTTTTTCAAAGGAAACCGATATTTTTGCCTTGATTTTAAGAATGGCGGAGTTCCGCCACCCCATTTTCGGCAGATTGGCGGACTTCCCTTATATACAAAACAGCTCTTTACCAATACAATTATAAGCAAAGGCAGTGAATATAAGCCGATATACTCAGCCTTTAAGAAGGAGAGGAACGCATATGAAACACAAAAACCACAAAAAGCATCGGGCGCGGCTGCTGACCGCTGTCTTTGCGGCGGTTATGCTTCTGTCGCTTATGCCGCTGACGGCTTCGGCGAGGGAAACGGGTCATACCGTGCTTGATGAGGATTATTACGGGCTGACTGACGGCAATGCCGCCAAGGTGCCGGGGCTTAATTATCGTTGCTCAGGTCACGGCGACAAAATGATTGAATACTATGCGGAGGTTGAGGACGACGGGCGTTACACCGTCCCCGGTATTATTGAAAAGGTCGGGAACAAACTACGTTATGTATATACATATTATTGCCCTACCTGCTACTCCACATGGAAAGAAGGCGCCAAATGGAATGGTGAGGGCGAAGTATATGACGATGGCTCGTCCATGGGAAAGAGCCTTAAAGATTATATGGAGTTTGTAGCAAACAACACGGTTGCAGGTATGGCAGCATATGGTTACTACTATCCGCCGAAGGACGATTCGGATAATGCGCCGCAAAGAAATTATACTGTCGGCACTTCAACAATTACAGAACAGCCGTATCTGTTTCGGGTTGACGAAAATGGGTGTCTAATCGGAACTTCCGGAAAGGCGCTGACGACTGTTTCCGGAAAGAAGCCTGACGAAAAAGATCCCCTTGCACATTGGGATATGCCGGGCGCTTTTGCGTTTTATCAATTTTTCTACACCGGTATGTCTGAGATGATAAACAAGCCTGCAAGCACTGATGACCCAGCGTGGGACACTGTCCGGGATATGACCCGTATCTATTACATGAAACGTCAGCAGGAGGGGCAGCTTGTAGGGCCGAGGGTAAACTATTCGTCTCACTGGTACAGCTATGACTATTCCATGCTCGGCGAGTGGGTCGTGACCGATCTAATGGCGGAATATAAGACCGGCGAGATATGCGGATATGTTTCCTATGTGGGGCAGAAAACCGAGATTGCCGTGCCGGAAACGGTGACGATTCCGCTGTACGGAAAAATAAAGGTCATTGGCGTGGATATCGAGGATCACAACCTCAAAAAGGTATATATCAATGATAACGTTACCTGTATACGCCGTTTAAGCTCGGTAAACCTTGAAGAAATTTCGGGCTGCAAAAACCTTGAATACATAGAGAAATATGCTTTCCAAAATGACGTGTCTCTGAAAACCATTCCTGAAATGCCGAAGCTCGATTGGATCGCCATGGGCGCCTTTGAGGGCTGTATATCATTGCGCGATGTTAAGCTACCGGACAATATGACATTCATCGACTTCACGGCGTTCGGTTGGTATGACACCGTTCTCGGAAATTACGATATCGGTATGACGGATCAGAGCTGGGAGGATTTTCAGTATCTGAGCGACCTCTCCGACAACGACAAAATCCTCGGACTGACCCTGTATGCCAAAAAAGGCAGCACAACCTATAAGCTGCTGGATACCCTGATCAACAAAAACGACGCGCTGACGCCGGCACTTGACGATAGCGGCAAGCCGTATTTCAAATCCTACGGCGATGCGGTCGCCATGATGAGCGGCGAGGTGAAAGAATTCACCTCTCATTGGAATCTCAAAAGCAGCGGTGATTATAAGGGAAACCTTGCTTCCACCGACAAGGATGTGGACGATTCCACCGGCGGCAGGCTCGGCGAATACGGCGAGGGCGAGCCGTCGTGGAGTCCGAAGAAAATTCTTGAAAAAGGTGCACTTACCGCAAGTCTCCTGCTGTTCTTCGGCATCACCGCCGGCGTTGCGCATTACACCGGCAAGAAACCGGATAAGAAAAAGCCTGTTCCGAAGATTCCGAAAACCTATTGGGGAATGACCGCCGAGCAGTGGTCTAAAATGGGCATTGACAGTATCGACCTGCTTTCCAACTCATTTGAGAAAATGGGAGGCGTCGGCAAGGTGATGAAGGGCGTAGTCGCCGCAGGCAAGGCATTCCAGAAGTATCTGGATGTATATAACGAGACCGGGAATGCCGATGAAGCGTGGAACAAAGCCTTTGTAAGCTCGCTGTCTGTGGGAACGGCGTTCGGCATGGCTACCGACAGTGTTCCCGCCGTCGGAATATGGGATGCCGTTTCCGGGCTGGCAATGGGCACCTCTACGGCGGCGGACGCCGTCAGCGCGGGCGGCACTGTCGAGCATTTGGCGGATCTGTTTACGGATTATATGTACTCCCGCAATAAAGAACTGCATCTGGATACAAGCTTTGACCCGAGTGTTGTATATACCCGTGAGGAGCTGGCGCAACGGATCGCCGACGGCGCCTACGGCGAGAATATCAAGAACATTTCCGGTGCATTGGATCTGGTCAGCAGTTGGCAAAGCGTCAAAGATACGGCGACCGGCATTTTCGGCGAAGACGGCCTCGGATGGGGCATTTTCGGCAATATGGGTGATACGGCAAATGAGATGATTAAGGGCAGCCGCGTGGCTGAGCAATATGTCGAATGGTTCAATTCGGCAGTGAAAGACTTCTACACGACCGGAACGAAGGGAGGCATGTAAGATGCAGGTAAGAAAACTGTCCTATTTGGCTATTGACCGTCTCGGCGAGCTGCTTGGGCTGACGGCGGATGCTCTTTCTCCGATTCACGACCTGCAGTCCGCCATTCTGGGATTGAAGAAGGCTATGCCTTCCGAACTGAAAGAGGGACTGGACGCACAGCTGCTTGCGCAGGGCTTGCTTACCGAGGAAGCGGAAGACTTGCAGCCGAGCGCCTCGATGAAGCTCTTTATAGCGGCACTGTATTGTCCGAAGAAATGCTATCGGGTGCGCATGCAGGAAAAGGACGGCGCGGGCGACACCTATCTTCTATTCATGGACGGTGTCTGGTTGCGCATAGATGCATTCCGAGGTCAGTTGACGGTTTCCGGACCGTTTGACCTTGCGGCAGCGGAGCTGTATCTGCGTGCGTGCGTGGATACGGCTTTGAGGAATCCGGATATTCAGCTGCAAATCGAGCGAAGAGAAAAGGGACGTGTTCACGGAGCCGTGATCGAATTTGACGGTAACGGATATTCCTTTGCCGGCACGGTTTTTGCACCTTCCGACACCTCCCCACAAATGTTTATTCATGCGTTTGCGGCTACCGATGAAAACCGACAGTGGATCGCCGATATGCTTATAGGCAAGCGTGAATTCATCCTCCCCGAAAGTGAACAGGAAGAAGCTACTGCCGAAAAGCGTTCTTATAAAAAGGTGATAAAGGGTTTCCTGATCGCGCTTGCCGTGAATGCGTGCGCCGCAGTGATTATTGCCGTGCTGAAAACGGTATTGTGAGGTGAGGCGTATGAAACTGAAAAACATAATATCCAATGCATTTGACGCAATCATACAATCCTACGAGGGCAAGAAGTTCTGGCCGAGCCTGATACTGCGGCTTGTAATGGCTCTTGCCTCGGCGGTCATTACAGCGGTGTTTGCAAACACGCTGTTTTCAAAAAACAATATTGTCAATCAGATTTTTGCCGCCCTGTTCTTCTATTTTCTGATGGTGTCGATAAGCAAGCTGATCACCGAAATAAAGCGCGGCGGCTGCGTAGGGCGGCTTAAAAGCACCGTTTGCAATATGGTGCGCCTGAAACCTCCGGCACTGTGGTTCTTTATTGCTGCGGTTGTCATAGCATTGTTTCTGCCGTATGCCTTTGTGCTGTCGCTGGCATTGCTGCTGTTCTGCTCGGCGGTGTCGGAGAATAACTCCCTGCTGCTCGGCGTAAAAAATGCTGTGACAAAGGGCAAAAATCCCGAACGGAACGGCAAAGGGCTTGCCGCCTTTACAAGCGGACTGATCGCCTGCGGGCTGATCATCTGCATTCTTACAAACCTCGGTGTGCCGACGCTTTACGGCGTGATAGACGGCAGCAGCCCGAAGCCCGGTACAACGCAGACCGAACCGGCGGGAAAAGACGACGGTTCACAAATTCCGTCGGATACGGATAAAACGCCCGACAGCACGACAAAGCCGAACGGCGGAGATACTAAGGAAAACGATGATTCATCTATTGAGGAAACAGCAAAGCAGCTCACGGATAAGCTGATCGAGTATGCCGGCAAGGACAAAAAGGCGTTTGCAAAGCTGTTCCGCAATACGGACGACGTGGTCATCGATCAGTATTACAGCACCTCCTATGATAAATTCCGTGAGTACGGCAAGAGCCTGATCGCCATTGCGGCACAGGACGGCGATTCCGTTTGGTTCACGGCGCTGTATTATCAGATACCTGCAAACTATCCGGCAGAAAAAGAAAAATCTGTCTATCTGTCAACGATCATGACGCATGCGGACGACGGCTGGAAATTGGAATGGAACGACGATGTCCGCTCTCGGCTGCAGTCGAAATATGATAATGCCGGATTTACTCCCGAGGGGCTTTGGGCAAAGGAAAGCGGCTATGCGTGGGCAAAATTCTTTATCCCGTTTGATTCGTACAACACGGCGATATTCTATGAGAATGCTGTCATGTGCAAGGTTACGGAAATGTATATGGACGAAAACGACAACCTGAATCTTATGGTATATGCGTCAAACGGCACGGACAAGGATGTTAAGCTCACCGGAGTGGATATTTCGGTAGCAGACGGCGACAGGATGCTGTTTGAAGAGCACTTTGATGTCGAGATAGAGCTTAATAAGGACGGTGTGTCCCTATGCGCACTGAAGCTGTTCTCACCGCAAGACATCGACTTTACGACATGGAGCAGCCCGAAGATCACCGACTTTACATTCAGTTATGAGAATCAATAAGGGGGAGCGGCCGATGCGGAACGAACACTTATATTCAAATGAAAAGCATAACAATCATTTTCTGTCCCGGATATTGGCAGTCTTTCTGCTTGTGAGTATAGTGCTGTGCGGATGTGCAAAAAAGCCGTCGGGAACGGAAAATCCCGATCCGGACAACTCGATGAATGCTTCCACACAGGCGGATCCGATAAATCTTGAGCAGCTGCTCTTAAAGGAGCGCGGCATACCGTATGACCGATCGGACTACAAGACCTTTGTCGGCGGTGAGGGGCTTCTGAACTTCGATACCATTTTTACCGACACGGATCCGGCTGTCGCGAAGGGTGAGCTTTCAAGCGTTTTCCTTTCCGACGGAAAGCTGTATAAATTCGGCACGGATTCCGCACTGCCGAACGGAAAAAACTGCATGGAGATATACAGTCTGCCGGATAAAGCAAAGCCGATCTATCTTCATTCCGGCGACTTTAACGGCGCCGATTTGGATGTAATCTTTTCCGACGGCAAACGATTTTCTCTTGACGCGCCGTCAAATAACGGGCCATATACTGCGAAGGAATCAAAGTTCGGCATGGTATTTTTCGAGCATACCTATCAGTATTCCGATGACGGAAAGACCCTTTCCGAAATACCCGATTTCAGGAGCAGAATAACGCGGTTTGATCTTGGCAGCGGAACGGTAATCGCCGACGGCAGGCTTTACATCTACGCCGCAAAGCAGGACAAGGATGTAACAGCGGGAATTACCTCTTATTTCGACGATAAAAACCGCGGCGTTATCATATGGGAGGCAAACTGCTCGGCAATGTCGGACGGCGAAAAAATAATCACCCTGTTTAACGGCAATATCTTAGTGACCGACAAAGCCTTTTATAAGTTGGTTTACGATGCCGTTCCCGATAACAGCGCAGATTATACCGATAAAACCACAAACAGCGACGGTACTGCGGCTGATTATCTGCCCAAATTCGGAGGCGGCAACAGATACCGGCTCAAGAAAATCGAGAAGCTGACCGCGTATTATAACGAGATCGCAACCATAACCCATTCGGCGGTTATAACATATGATAATAAAATTTTGCCGCTTACCGAAATCATTCCGGCAGAGAACGAATACAGCAAATACAGCGCAAACAATATTGAAATACCGCCTGATATAACCGAACTGATGCACTGAACGGAGGAAAAACTATGAGAAAATTTATCAAGGCAAGCGCTTTTCTTGCCGTTATTCTTGCCGCTGCAATCTCCCTTGCCGCCTGCGGCGCTAAAACAACCATCAATGACGACGGAACAAAGACCAAAACCGAGGGCGGGGTCAAGATCACCGAAACGGCGGCAAAAGCCGTGCAGACGGAAAAATACGAAACCGCCGATTTCAGCATGACCATCCCCAAGGGCTGGACGGTAACGACTGGCGGAACAAATATCTACCACAGTATTCGGGTAAGCGACCCGAACGAACCGCTCAATCAGATGTTTGTGCTGCTCAAAGCCGATGTGTTGCTGCACAGTCAGGCAGGTAAAGATGCATGGCAGCAGAACTACAATATGGGCGATACACAGGCGGCGCTTTTTGCTAAGGCCGCTGTGCTTGATAGCCCGTCTACAGAGGGCTTTTTCAAAATATTCTCACAGTATACTGCATTTGCATCGGAGGTGGAGCCTGCTTATTCGGGATATGCCTTCCCCCGGTTTGATAATTTTGCGGTAACCGACCGCTATCCCTCTGCCAGCCCGATGAAGTCCTCCGCTCTCGGCGACGAGCAGCTTCGCGCGGCATTCACGGATAACGGCAAAGAGGGCGAGGGTCTATTTGCCGCCAGTGTGGTGGACTTTGGCAGCTTTGCCATCTCCAACGGCAACGTGGTAGGCTATCAGCTTCAGGCGGTGGACGGCGGCTACTATATGGCTTACAACATCGTTGCTGTTACCGCCGCAAAGGACACCTTTATCGAGTGGGAAGGTGTGCTGACCGATTGCTTCAAAACCCTGCAGTATTCCGACAGCTTTGTCAGTGCCACCAATCAGGCAAGCAATGAAAAGGTTGCCCTTGCTCAGCAGATCAGCCAGAACTTCAATGCGACCATGGACGGCTTTATGTCCTCCTGGGAAAGCCGCAACAGAAGTCAGGACATTATGAGCCAGAAGCAGAGCGACGCCACCCTCGGCTACGAGCGCGTTTACGATACCGAGACCGGCGAAATTTACAAGGCTACGAACGGTTTTACCGATGTGTACGACGGCAAGCGGTACAAGGCAGTGACCGACGACAATATGTATGCCGAACCTATCAGCGGGTATATTGAAAAGCAATGACAGGCCAAAGACGGTTTACAAAGAAACGAGAATGATAAGGAGGTTTCAGACAATGAATGTGCAACAGCATTCCATTCCGCAGGACTGTATGACAATAAGATTAACACTTCCGTATAATCGGCAATATGTAATTGTCGCAATTTATGAAGTGCTGGATAAAAACAGTGCCGAATACGAAAAAACAGACGCATCCACCATTTTAGCTGAGATGTCGTTGTACGGTAATTTAAGCCGGTTCTCCGTCTCCGTAAATGAACAGGAAACGGGAACGGAACTGACCGTAACAATGATACATCCATGCGAGGGACTGTCCGATGTCGGTATCCGAAGGGCAACGACCGCCTTAGCCGACAGTATATCGCAGCATTTGGAAAACGAGCTTGTGATAAACAAGTTGAAGGCTTGATTTGTAATTATAAATAACAGAAAAATGGAGGCAACCAAATGAATGAGTCACGAGTATTTATGTTAAACGGCACGGATGTGCAAAAGATCGTTACCCGTTTAGAGGGGTTCTTTCGCACCGAGAAGGGTATGGAGGTGCAAAGCTCCGAGACTACGGAGGGCTATGTTATGCAGGCGAGCCAGCCGAAGGACGGATGGAAAACGCTGACCGGAATGCGACTGGCAATCACCGTGCAAATGGCAGTGATGGGCGACAAGCTAAATGTCAGCATCGGCGAAGGTCAGTGGTCGGATAAGATTGGAGCAGGAGCCATCGGTTTGTTTATCGCGTGGCCGTTGGCGATCACCGCCGGCATGGGCGTGTTCAAACAGAAAAAGCTCCCCGGCGAGGTGTTTCAGGTGATTGAAAACACCATTATGACCGGCGGAAAGCCCGTAGTCGTGACCGGCGCCGGACAGACCGTAGCGGCAGGCATGACCGTATGCCCGAACTGCAAGGCGCAGCTCACTGCCGGCTCTAAGTTCTGCAATCATTGCGGAACAAAGCTCAACACAAAATGCCCGAATTGCGGTGCAGATATTACACAGGGAAGCGCATTCTGCTCCGAATGCGGAGAAAAACTGTAAGAAAGGAAATTAAGACTATGAAGAATAAAGCGTTTAAGACAAAGCTGCTGACAGTCCTGCTCACGCTGTGTATGTTGCTGTCGCTGGTGCCGCTGTCGGTATTTGCGGCAACTCCGGCAACAGAAACAGCAGACTTCACCGTCGGGCAAGGCCGAGAGGCCATAACGCTGCTCAATCAGTACAAGACCGGCACGGCGGAGTCCCTCTGGGATAATACCGCCAAGACTCTGACTTTGTGGGGCGTTGACTTCACCACTACCGCCCAAACGGCGGTGAAGCTGCCCGCCGGGTCCACCATCGTCCTCAAGGACGGAACAACCAATACCATTCAAAGCGGCGAGGTTACTTTGAGGGTAAGCGGCGACTACTCGAATAAAGCCTATGTCAACGCTCTGGACGCTGTGGGCAGCCTCACCATTCAGGGCGGTACCGCAGGCTCGGGCACACTGAGCGTCTTCGCCGGCAAGCTTAAAAACAGCGGCGATGGCTGGGTTTATTCGTCCGGTATCAGCGTAGACGGTGACTTCACCGTGAAGGGCGGCCGGGTCACGGCCCGTGGCGGCTGTGCGGAGTCCGACGGCAGCTGCTTCTCCTTCGGCGTCAAGATGGATAGCGATACCAAGAATAAGGCTCTGCTGGTCACCGGCGGCACCCTCACGGCCATCGCCGACGAGGCGTATGAGCTGGAGGAGGGCGGCACCAAGAGAGCGTCGTTCTCCCGTGGCGTGGAGATGTTCCGGGGCAATGTCATCGTGTCCGGCAGCGGCAAGCTGCGCGCCGAGAGTGTGGAGGAGATGGCAGAAGCAACCGTCATGTCCAACGGCCTGTATATTTCCGCGGGCAACCTGACCGTGGCGAATTCCGCTGAGGTGGCTGTGGCCGGTGCCTATGCCGCATACATTTCCGGCGGCAGCCTCCGGCTGGACGGCGGCAGCCTCACCGCAGTAAGCACCCAAACGGCCGATGACAATGGCAATCTCGGCTGTGCCATTGATATGGATTTGAATAGACAAGTCGCCGATTCCGGCAGCATCACCGTCAGCGGCGGCACTCTGGAAACCGTGAATGGCTATATCAGCATGCCCACAATCGGTGCCACGGGAAATCAGAGCCTGTTCACCGTTACCGGCGGCACCGTTGTGAACAGAGGCCAGTTGTACGGTCCCAAGAAACTGGATATTTCAGGCGGCACCATACAGACCCAGGGCATTGACGCTGATGCACTGACCCTGTCCGCAGGCTCACTGACCATTCGGGAACCGTTGCGCAAGAACCCGAATTATGACAATCTGCTGGTCCGCCCCGCTTTGGATGTGAATACGCTCACTGTCAGCGGCGGCACCTTGGATGCAGCCTGGGATTGGGGTGAGTTCACGCCCATTGTGTTCCCTGTAAATACCTACTACGGCTACGCCGACTCCCTGGTGGAGATGACGGGAAGCGGCAGTACGGCCACCTTCACCGGCGGCACTACCACCCTGGATACCGGCAAGGCCGGGAACACCGCCCTGCTGATCAAGGGCACACTTACCATCGGTGATGGCATGGCAGAGACCGGCGCCGACAGCAGCCACCACCAGTTGGGAACCGCTCCCGTAAAAATTGCGGCTGCGGCAGCAAGCACCGATATTACGACCATCGATGTTGCGAATGTGAAACTCGACTATCAGCCGGGCAGCACCCCCAAGGCATCGGCCAAGCGAACAGGCACTAATCAGGATAAATATGATATTCTCTTTGAGTGCTGGGAAAAGCGTGAGAAGGATGCCAACGACACCGTGAGCACGGTTGCTTACTGGTATTCCGATGAAAACTGCTATTCGGACGGCAATGTTCAATTCAATACATTTGAGAAGGGCGGAAGATACCGATATTCCGTGAAACTTCAAATATATCTTTTTCGTAGTCTCTTTACATGAAGGGTTGACAAAAAAGATGTCAACCCTTTTTCTTAGTATTCATGCGGGTTTGCGGGTTTTTTGGAGGAAAAGCGGGAAAACAGTTTTACCGTAGATGTCCAAAGGGTTCCGAGCCGCAACGAGCAGAAAAGCGGGGTTCCCGCCTGATTGATTTCAGGCCGGGAACCCCCGTTTTTTTGTTTATGCGGATTTTCCCGCGCTGAGGACTTATCGGCGCGGTTCAAATAGATACTTTAAAAAGAAAGCCGGGATGCCATATGCGATAGGAAACCGAATACCGCCATAGCCAGCCAGGACGTCTGATTTTCAGACGTCCTTTTTTTGTACCCTAATATAGAAAAGGAGAAAAAGCCCATGAAGAAACAACGCGCCATTTTATCCCTCATCCTCTCCCTGGTTTTGCTCTGTTCCTTTGTTATGCCCTCGCTGGCTGCGAGCTATCAGAACGGCAGCACAGGCAAAGTCACCGTATCCGGCGTATGGGCGTTCACGGCGGGCGTCAGCCCGGCAAAACGTCCAGCACCAGCAACGGCGGCAATCGGGGCAATCACTACAACAACAGGCTGTACTGGTACGAAGGATATTCGATTGACATCCTCCAAATGGACGGGAGCCAGTACACCCCGCAATACAACGGCAAAACTTACTTTTACTGCGTTCACAAGTGGGTGAACTACGGCACCGGCAACCGGAAATTCTATGTCGATCCCACCGGCCAAGGCAACTTAATGAATAGCCCGTACTGGAAGAACAAGCTCAACCAGACCCAGCGGGATCTGCTGAAGCTGGTATCCATGTACGGCTTCCCCGCCCGGACGCCCCAGCAGTTGGGGGTCGCCACGGTGGACGACGCCTATGCGGCGACACAGGCGATCATTTGGGAAATCGTCACCGGACGACGGAACAAAAGCGGTCTCGTCAGCAATTACAAGTCGGCGGGAAATGAGGATACCCCGCAAGTGGCGGCGGCCAAAGATAATGCACGGTATTTTTATGAAAAGTATATGTTGTACGCTTACACAGGCAACGGTCACACCGTTGGAGAAGCGACTCCGGCCTTGCCCGCCTACAACAAGATCGTGGCCGACATGGCGAAGCACGATACCCTTGCCAGCTTCGCAGGCCAGACCCTGACCCTGAAATGGGACGCGGCCAGCAAGACCTACAAGGGCAGCCTGACAGACAAAATTGGGATGCTGGCGAACAGCTCCATTACGTCCGCCCTGCCCGCCGGATTGTCTGCTAAGATCAGCGGCAACACCATCACCGTCACGGCGTCCAAGCCCTTTGGCACAACGGCGATTCACTTGAAAAAGAACCTGTCCGAGCTGCACAAAATCAGTCCGCTGGCGGTGCTGGAAGTCACCTCCGGCACCGGACAGGAAATGCTCTGCGGGGTGATGAACGAGCCGAAACCGTATTCGTTCAGCATCCGCACCGCACAGGGAACGACCAAAATCATCAAGGAGAGCGAGGACGGGGCGGTGTCCGGCCTGCAATTCCAGGTGACTGGAAACGGGATTGACAAAACCTACACCACCGACAGCAAGGGGCAGATCACCGACACCCTCCCGGCTGGCACCTATACCGTGTCCGAGGTGAACACACCGGGCTGGTACAACACTCCCGCCAGCCAAGCTATTACTGTCCCGGACGGCGGAACCGTCACGGTGACATTTTCCAACACCTTGAAAAAGGGCTATGTGGAAATCTACAAGTCCGATACCACCACGGGCAAGGCGCTGGCCGGGGCCGTGTTCGGCATTTACAACAGCGCTAACATCCGGATCGGGGAACTCAAGACCAATGTGGACGGCTACGCCAAGAGCGGCCTGCTCCTCTACGGGGACGGCTATTACCTGCTGGAAGAACAAGCTCCGGAGGGGTATGTGCTGGATGCCACCAAGCATTACTTTAACGTGCGGACGAATGGCCAGACCATCACCATTCACACCGCCAACCAAAGCCAGATGGGACAAATCGCCGTCCAGAAAAACGATGGAGAAACCGGCGAAGCGATAGCGTCCCCCGCCACCTTTGACATCCGGGCGGCGAAGGACATCCAGACCCCGGACGGTACAATCCGCCTGAAAGCCGGGGAACTGGCCGATACCGTCACCACGAAGAATGGCGCAGGAACCTCCAAACAGCTTTTCTTAGGGACTACCTCGTGACGGAGCGGACAGCCCCGGACGGCTATGTGCAGGACGGCAAGCGGTATCCGGTATCCCTCGAATA
>ERZ791909.2091-NODE-2091-length-12746-cov-2.820582_pt1 | contig 12746 bp, 16 predicted proteins | sample MGYA00510143_ERZ791909 | MGnify/ENA primary metagenome ERZ791909 (study PRJEB30046, sample SAMN00792093) | human gut metagenome | study: EMG produced TPA metagenomics assembly of the A metagenome-wide association study of gut microbiota in type 2... | reverse complement strand
AGAAAGGAGTAACTCTTGCAGAGGTAGCATCTAAAATAGGTGTGGCTCAAGCAAGCCTTTCTAAAATGTTGGGAGGTAACCCTACTATTGGTACATTGGAAAAGATTGCCGATGCTTTGGGTGTTCCAGTAACTGAACTATTCGAAAAGTCAAACACTGGAGATATAGTAGGCTTCGTAAAAGTAGGCAATACCGTGCATGAAGTAAAGTCTGCGGAAGATGTAAAGGATTTAGCTGAAAGGTTATGATTATGGAGACAACTACAAAATACGACACTATTATCAATTTCTTTTTAGATAATTGGATTATAGCTACCATTGTTGTAGCAGCTGTAGTAATAGGGTTTATTCCTTCATTAAGAGAGGGAGTTCTGATTTTATTTGGAAAAAATCGAAGAAAGAATAAGGATATTGGCGATAAAATAGACACTCAATTGCTTCGATTGCTTATAAAAGCAGATGAAGCAATAAGGAAAGAGCACCAAGATTATTATTTGCATGGTTGTGGCTCTGCATTTGATGATGTGTATGCTTTATCTGATTATTTGGTTAGATTTAAAGTTAGGTACCAGAAGGATGAAGATGCCAAAATTATTATAGATGGCAATGATGACCTTTATAACTTGGATAAAGCAAGTGAATGTTATAATGGGTTTGAGGAGCCACGTTATTATGAGGTTATAGGGAAAATACACAAAAGCATTCAGCGTCTTTTAGAAAAACGATTGCCTAAATAAGCAGAATCGAAGAAGAAATTGCGGAAATCAAAGAAGAACAAGAAGCTAAGAATAAGCAAATCGGAAATAAAGAACAGAAAAACGCTTCTTAGTCAGAAAAAATATGGGGTTTATAATTCGGGTACATGAAAAATAGGACCTTTGGCGGTGATTCTTCAGAGTTGCCGCTATTTTTATTCATAGTAAAATAATGAATAAATTATTTGTTAGTATTCATATTATTACTATATTTGCATAGTAATTAAGTCCAAAGCGTTATGAGTTACAAATCAGTGAAAGACGTTGTAACTATGTTGCAAGAAAACGGTTTTGTTCTAAAGAGTCAGAGAGGTAGCCACATGAAGTTTGAAAAAGACGGTAAAGTAGTTATCGTACCGAATCATAACAGCAAAGGCGTTGAGAAAGGCACTTATTACAGCATTTTGAGGCAAGCGGGGCTAAAGTAGCCCCCTTGTTCTCTTAATTTAAGAAGGAGGTAATATGAAAACAGTAGAAGTTATCGTTGAACACGCAGGAAAGAACCTGAGTGCTTATATTGAAGGTGCTCCCGTCATTACAGTTGGTAATGATATGAAAGAGTTAGAAGATAATATGAAGGAAGCAATCGAGTTGTATCTGGAAGATAATACTAATCCTTGCGAGGTGTTGTCTGGGGAATTTGAATTAAAGTTCAAAATTGATGCTGCTACCTTTATCAACTACTACAGCAACATTTTTACTAAAGCTGCATTGAGTCGGATTACGGGAATCAATGAGCGTCAGTTATGGCATTATGCTGCCGGAGTACATAAACCGCGCAAACAGCAGTTGGAGAAGATTCAGAAAGGTATTCAGTCTTTGACTAAAGAGTTGGCTGCTATTAATCTCTTGTAGTTTGGCAAAGATAGAGAATGAGATAGAACATGGTGTAATTTGCCTAAGTGTAGAAGACTTCTTCCTATGACAGATGATAATATCCCACCGACTGATCCAAGGCTGATTGAACTAAGGGTTTCATCAGAATTAGTTATTGAGTACGAAGAAGAATATTATCCGATAAAATACTAGTTGATATAAAGGAATAAATATTTTTGGGGGGTAATAAATTTTAGGCTTGCAGTTATTCTGTGAGCCTTTTTTCTGCCATTATCAAACCTTCTCTTTATTGTTCGTTATCACCTATTTAATTATTTCCTTTCCACCTACTTACTCACTACTTTTATACCGCATTTGTGACATCAAAGCGAAGGTCACGAATCAGAAGTTCAAATATTTATTAATCATCTGTATTGGTGGTATTTTTACTTCCGCAAATTGAATTTCAAATTTAATAATTCATACGGTATGAAAGGAAAAATCTTAGTAGCACTAAAAACGAAGTATAAAACCTTTGGGTTTGGTGATAAAGCATTTGACGGGGTGGCTGACTACTTATCTAAAACCGTTACTGAAGAAAGTCAAATAGAAACTGCTATTAGTGGGGTCGAAGGACTTTTAAAAGCTTTTCAAGGAGACATTGATACTGTTAGAAACGAAAAATCGGGTCTGCAAAAACAATTGGACGAATTGAAAAATAAAATCGAGAATCCTAATCCCAATCCTAACTCAAATCCAAAGCCGGAAGATAAGAAAGATGACATGGCGACCATCATTGCAAATGCGGTGAGTGCTGCTGTTAAGCCTCTTTCCGATGAACTCGCTCAGTTTAAGGCTGAGAAGTCACAGGCTACCCGGCAGGAGCAGATTATGGCAAAGGCAAAGGAGTATGGTATTCCCGAAACATTCGCAAAGCGTTATGCGATTCCTGATGATGTAGACTTAGACATTTATTTCAAGGACGCTAAACAGGAACTTGCCAATATCGGCTTTAGTGGTGTGACTCCTCCTGAATCAGCGGAAACAAAGATGGAGAAGGAAGCTGAATCTATTGCGAATATGATTTCGGAAGGAACAAAAACTATTGTTGAATCTAAAAAGTAAAATTTATGGCAGCAGGTACTAAGTATAACTTGACCCCGGAATACAAACCGGAAGAGTTCTACCGTGTTGAGACGGGTGTCAGAAAGAGCGGACCGTGGAAGTTGGATATTACCAACCTTGTAGTAGGCTCTGTTCTTCCTGTATTCACACCTGTACAAGCGGACTTGAAGAAACGGACACTCGTTCCCGTCCGCAATGTGAAAGTGGTTGAAGCTTATACCACAGGAGACTCTAATCTCACCATCAAGGTGGCAAAAGATTCTTTGGCTTATCGGGGTATGTTCATCGGAAGCGGAAAGAAAGGCGCAGAGGTAGCATCTATCGACAAGTCAACCAAGGATTATGATGTATTAACCATCAAAGCGGCTTTCGGAGAAAATATCGCTAAGGATACGGTTCTTTTCGAAGCTACCGCAGTGGGTGGAACAGTGAAGAAGAACACTGCAAACTTCGTTCTTTATGATGCGAAGAAAGTTGAGAGCGATGGAGCGGTTCTCTGCACTCTCTTGATGCAAGCCTATGAGGTAAAGGAAAGCAAGTTGGTTCTTCCGATCCATGAGCTGGATAAGGTAGGATTGACAAGCCGTTTCCAGTTTGAGTATTAATCATTAAAAGTTTAGATATGAATTTGACCATACAAACTTTATTTACAGATCCCAATATCGTTCAGGCGATTATTGACCGTGTCCTCCAGTTGAGACTGGACACAATCTACTGGAAGCAATACGGAGATTTCTTGGAAACCAAAACCCGTGTTTTCAAGACTTATCTTGGGACAGTAACGGGTGTTGTTGCCGGTTCCATTCTGGGTAAGAATGATCAGAAGCCTATTCGTGAAAGACGTAGCCTTGGAAGTGGTTATACTGAAATCGCCTATTTGGGCGACCGTTATCAGATGGATATTGAACGTCTGTCGCAATTGCAAGACATCATTGATAAATTCAATGCTGCCAATACCGCTGACCAGCGTACAATCTTACAGGAAATCATTGATTTTATTGTTGATGATTACCGTCAGATTCTGCTTGCTCCGCACAAGCGTATGGATATTATCGTTCCTGAATTGTTGATGACTGGTAAGGCGCAGGTTCATTTGGCCGATAATAAGGAAAACATCGAATTGTTGGACATCGAGCTACCGTTCCACTTCCTTACTCCTGACGCTTCAGCAAAGAATGTATTTATCTCTTACTTGCAGCAGGAGATTCAGAAATTGAAAGCCAAATACGGTGTATTCTCCAAAATGATTATGTCTCGTGGTACGTTTATGAAGAACATTGTAGGGGCTTCTGAGTTCGGTGATAAATTCAAGATGATTCTTGGTGAGCGTGAGTTCATGGTTAATGCAGGGTTGGTGACTGACCAGATGGCATCCAGCGTATTTACTGGAATCGGGCTTCCTGCAATTGAGATCAAAGAGGACTACGTAGAGAATCAGGCGGGCGAGAACGTGCAGATTTACGCCGACAACCGTATCACCCTGTTGCAGACGGACAAGGTGATGAAGATGCGTCACCATAAGCCGTATGTAATGACGGACCCTGTTCCGGGACGTTCTTACAATACTGCTGAAGGTCAGATGTCGGTTTGCAACTATCGTGACGAAGAAGGTCGATACATGGAATACACCGCTGAGTGGATTCCTGAATTTATCTCTCCGAATAAGATTGTGAACTTTGATCTTTCAACGATGAACGCATGACGGTAAACGACTACATACAGCAAAAGTTTCAGACTTTCGGTATCCAGTTGTCGGAGGCTGACCTTTTGGATATGTGTCTGAACTCGAAGATAAGCGGAGAGGATGAGATGAACGAGGATTGCCAAACGCGGGTGTCCGTTGCGATTGCGAAGTTTATCCCCTCTCTATTGCTTCGTGCCACTTCAATCGGTGAAAGCGGTTTTTCTATGTCCTGGAACCTTCAGGGAGTTAAGGATTACTATTCATTCCTGTGCAAACAGTACGGGCTGAAAGACGAATTGAGCAACAAACCTAAAGTAACCTTCTTATGATATTTGCTCCACACATATTGCAGGTAAAGGTGATTAAACCAATGGAGAAGGATGAGTTCGGCAGGCCCATTCCCGGCACAGGTGGTGAAAGCTGGGAGGAAGTATGCAAATGTCGTTGTGATGATAACACTACCAAAGAGTTTAAGTCTGTCAATGGCGAAGTGTACCGACCTAACTACCATGTAGTGTGTGAGAAAAGAATAACTATCAAAGTAGGGCAGGAGGTTCGTTGCATGGATGGCGACAACGTGAGAGGGCAAGGTGAGGTTTACACGGTGAAGAGTACCAACTACTTCAACTATTCGGAGCTATGGATGTAGATTTCGATTTCTCCGATGTCGATTCCTTTTTCGATGAAGGAGAATGGGAAGTCGAGAAGAAAATGATAGATGTCGGTGATGAAGCCGTGAAGTACGCGGAGGAACATGGCGATTATCAAGATCATACACTTACTTTGAGAACGTCCAATGATTACGATGTCGATAAAAACGGTTTGACGCTAAAAAATGAAGTTGAATACGCTTCATTCGTGGAATCTAAAGGGTTTGATGTTTTGAGTGGTGCCGCTCTATATGCGGAGAAACGATTAAAAGAAGAATTTGAAAAATGAAATACAGAAAGAAACCAGTAGTAATCGAAGCTATTCAGCTTAAAGTAGATAACTTCGATGAAGTATGTGATTTTATGGGTGGAACTCCCGTACCGAAACATAATCTTGATTTCGGTATAGATGAGCATGGCAACACTAACGAGCCTTATCTTGGTGTGTACATTGAAACTCTTGAAGGCAAGATGCTTGCAAGTTATGGCGATTACATCATCAAAGGTGTGAATGGCGAGTTTTATCCTTGCAAGCCAGACATCTTTGAGAAAACATACGATGAAGCAGATAATGAATCATCAATGACCTTTGGTGATGCTATCGAAGTGCTGAAGCAAGGAGGTGCTATCCGCAGAAGTGGCTGGAACGGCAAAGGTATGATGGTATTCAAGCAAGTACCAGCCCATATCGAAAGTGACATCATTCCTAAGATGCAATCACTTCCTCAATCAGCAAAAGAACTTATTCTGAAAGGCAAGGGATTCATTGACTACACAAGCCAGTGTCTTATCTACAACGAGAACACTGGGCGTGCTGATTCATGGGTTCCGTCTATCAGTGATGTGTTTGCCGAAGATTGGGAGATTGTAGAATGATAGTAACTACCGACATAGGAAACATCCTCTACCGGGACTGCAAGGCTTTCGGAATAGACACAGTACCCAACGGGGAAACGCTGACGGGCGAATTGAAATCCGAAAGAATTGTCATTCACGCGAAGAAGCAACAGCCGGGCACTTATTGGAGAAAGTCTTTCGCGGAAGTGAATCTTTGTGTTCCTGATTTAAGCGAAAATGAAGCGAACACCATCCGTTTGAATGAACTCGAAAGACAAGCCATGAAGATGTTCGATGATATAGTGAGTTCCTATGACGGTACAACTTATCGATACTCTATCGAATCAATCGGTACAGAAGCGGACACAGCTTTAAAGTGTCATTATGTGAATGTGAGAATTTTGTTTAATGTGTTAAATGTAAATTGAAATAATTATGGCAACAAAACCATTTATCGGATTAAAGAGGGTGTGGTACGGTGATGTAGTAACCACCGTAGCCGCTCCCGAAACAGGTTATACGGCAGCCGAGTTAAAAACTCAGATTGAGAAAATGACCGAGATAACCAACGTGCATCAGGACACTTGGGGGTACGAAGAAAGCGACCCTTCGGTAACTGACTACATCAATGAGCTAACAGGACAGCCGTACTATCGTGACGTAACGCAAGCGGGTATTCCTACCGTTTCCTTTACGCTTGGAGAATATGCTTTTGCCGACAAAGCAGCTTTACAAGGTGGTAAAGCAACAGCAGACGGTTGGGAACGTACTGACATGACAACTCTTGTAGAAAAGAGCATCGTAGCCATGACAAAGACGGGCAACTTTATTTTCATGCCGAAAGCCAACATTATCGGTAAGGGTAACTTTGTCGAGAAGAATATTGGCTTGGGCGTTTCGGCTGTTCCTTTGGAAACCGGAGTCAAGGGACTTGCTTCGGAAAAATGGTTCGATGGCTCAAATGTCAGACTTGAATAGTTTTAAGGTAACAGATTGTTTTCGGATGGCGGTGGGTGGTTGCTCACCGCCTTTTTAATTTACGCTTATGGATGCAGCAAAAATAGTAAATGCAGCCGTTTTGGGAAAGGACTTCGAGACGGTTATAGTGAATGGCAAGGCATACGTGATTAACCCTCCTACAATTCATAAGATGGCAGGTGCAGGGTATTATCTGTCCGATTTAAAAGGGGCTACTACCGTCATGGATATGCTCCGCTCGCTGAAAGATGTAAAACAGGCTTCTTTGGCTTTGTCTTGGCTTATTAAAGGGGATGAAAGTCTTTCGGATGAGCTTGCGAGAGGGGAATTTGACGAAGTGGTAGAAGCGTTAGCGGTCGGTCTTTCAATGGTTTCAACGGAAAATTTTCACAAGCTGTCAGTTTTAGCCAAGAACGTAGCAACTCTGACAGCAAAGCAACGGCAGTAGGGAATAATTGCCTGCTCGGACAGATTGCATCGTTCATGGAAAATCTGCATCTGTCTTACGATGAAGTAGTGTACAAAATTCCATACCGAAATTTAGTCATCATGCAAAAGGACAAACTTCATACCGTCTATGGTGATGTCATGGAAGAGATATCAGAAGAAGAATATTTTAAAATGAAAGGTAAGAATCCGTTAAAGTAATTATATATGGCAAAACTTGTATTTCGTGTTCAGGCTGACTGGGAAGAAGTTATCAAACTCCGTGAGGAAATTGCAAAACTAAAGAACGAGTTGAAAACTATGGATTCAACTCAATCCCCTGCTGCTTTCAAGGCTCTCAATACTCAATTATCCGCTTCCACTCAACGGATGGATGAGCTGGTGAGTGAAGCTGCCAAAGCCGGTGCTGTCATGGAAGGTGACTTCATGCCGACTGTTTAGAGAAATCAACGAAAACTTTAAAAAACGAAATAGAAGGTGACTTCAAGAAGAAAATCTTTGATGCTTCCCAAGTCGTAAACGGATTGTCAGAGAAGATTACACTCCAGCGTGGAACCATCCAGCAGTTAAAGAATGAATTATCCAGTCTTAAAGACAAGTATCGTGAAGCATTAAAACAAGATGGAGATACATCTTCTTTGGAAGCTAAGATAAAATCCACAAGTGAAAAACTTAGGGAACAAAAGAGTGTACTTTTCAATCTAACCCAAGAGCAAGCCAATGCTCGGTTGTCGGTTAAAAAGCTCCGTGACGAATACGAGCTTTACAATAATGACGGGAAAGAAGTTGTAGCAACCAACGAGGGTATTGCTATCTCTTGGAAGAAAGCATTGGCGGTTATCGGTGGTGTTAGCGCACTCAAAGCGTTAGGTTCTGAAATGATTCGTGTACGCGGTGAATTTCAGTCTATACAAACTGCTATTGAAACAATGGTTGGAAAGGATGTGGCAGGACAGCTGATTCCGCAAATCAAAGAGCTGGCGAAGATTTCTCCACTTACTATGTCAGATATAGTTGGAGCGGAAAAGATGATGCTTGGTTTCAATATTCAGGCAGAGGATACCATCAAGTACATGAAAGCCATTAGTGATATTTCTATGGGAGAATCCGGTAAGTTCAACTCTCTTACTTTGGCTTTCTCTCAAATGTCCGCTGCTGGCAAGTTGATGGGGCAAGACCTCAATCAGATGATTAATGCAGGGTTCAACCCTCTCCAGCAAATTTCCGAAAAGACAGGTAAGTCTATCGCCACTCTGAAAGAAGAAATGTCTAAAGGCGCTATCTCCGCAGAAATGGTTCAACAAGCGTTTATAGACGCTACTTCCGCAGGTGGAAAGTTCTATAATATGTCTGAGAACGCTTCAAAAACAATCAATGGGCAGTTATCCATGATGCAGGATGCGATGGATGCAGCCTTTAACGAGCTGGGGCAGAAGTCGGAAGGTGTCATAATGAAGGGGATTCAGATGACCACTTCACTGATTGAAAACTATGAAACGGTGGGGAAGGTATTGGTTGGGTTAGTTACTACTTATGGAGCGTACAGAACTGCTGTGATGTTGGCTATCATGGCGACAAGTAAACATACGATAGCTGAAGTAGCTCTTACTAATGCTCGTGTATTGGCACGAAAAGCACAATTAGCTTTAAATGCAGCTATGCTTACTAATCCTTATGTTTTGTTGGCTACCGCCGTTATTGGGCTTGGTGCTGCAATGTGGGCTTTCCACGATTCGACAACCGCGGCGGAGAAAGCGCAAAAAAGATTTGACGAGCAAAAGAAACAGTCTATTAAAAAAGAGCAAGAACATAAACAAAGGCTTGAAGAATTGATTTCCACCCTTCAAAATGAATATACCTCTTCTATGGATAGGGTGAAGGCAATGGATGCAATAAAGAATGAATATCCCGCTCTCTTCCAAAAATACATAGATGAAAAAGGACATATTAGAGACTTGATAGCTTTATGGAAAGAATACAATGAGGAAGCTGGAAAAAGGAATGTAGAAGAGAATAAAATTAATTACAACAACTCTAAAAAACTAATTGGTGAATACGAACAGGTTATCGGATTATGGAAAAGGTTCGGAGAAGACCCGAATTTTCATAAAAACAGTTTGAATGAATCAGAAAAGCAGCTTGCTGATAAATATAAGAATGAAACTTTATCTACTTTGAAATCAAAATTGGATGAAGAAAGAAATGTCCTCAGAAATTATCAAAAAGAAGTCCGCTCAGATGAACTCGCTCAATGGCAACTTGATTTAAAGAAAAATACTGATGTTCAGCTAAAGGTAGAACTGGATGAAATGAAACGCCTTCAACAAGCAAGGAAGAATAATAAGTGGTATTCCTTGAATGTTGGTGTTGGTTCATTGAAAGGTGCTACGACTGAATCTGAGTTACAAAACAGAATAGATGTACTTGAATCAGAATTAAATTCACGTAATTCTAAAACGGAAACAAAAAATAAATCTTATTGGACTAATCAAAAGAAAGAAGCTAAAAAAAACTTAGAATCTATTGCGTCTTCTCAAAAGAAATTAATGGATGCTGGTAACTTCAAAGGTATAGATGCTGCCGTTGTAAAGAGTTACAAGGATAATGTCAAGAAGCTGAAAGAAGCCGAAAAAGAATTAAAGGTTTATGACACCTCTTCCAAGCAAGAATCTGCTACTGAAAAACTTCGCAAACAGCAAGAAGGCATTCGTTCCCAGAATGATAAGATCTCTGAAATAGAACGCAAACAGGCAATCCAGCGTAAAAGGCAGGCTGAAGATATGGAAATGGAAATTTCACGGTCTGAGATCAATGCCATGGCTGATGGATCTGAGAAAAAACGTATGCAGAGGGAATTGGATAACCGGAAAGAGATCCAATCACTGGAAAGACAAAAAGAAGATATGATCCAGGCTGTAATTCAAGCAGAGAAAGAGATTTTTGATGCTCAGGAAGAGTTGAAGGCCAAAGAGAATAACAAATATCAGAAAAAGACTTTTGATTCTTCTAAGGTGGATACAGGAAAGATTAGCTCTATCTGGGATACCATTATAGAAAATACGTCCAAAAAGCAACTTGATGATAAGATACGCGATCAAGAGGCGTCTTGGAACGAATATCTTATCAAGTTTGGCAACTATCAACAGAAAAGGCTGGCCATTATTGAGAAATATGATAAGGCCATAAAGGAGGCCGAAACGGCGGGTGATGCAGCTATCTTGATGAAAGAGAAAGCTAATGCGCTTGATGATTTTGACAACTCCGTGAAGAATAGTACGACTTTAATGGGACAGCTTTTTGTTGATGCTTCCCAAAAGAGTGTGAACGAGATTCAGGGCATCATTGAAAAAGCCGAATTATTGATGCAATACCTCGCTGCCATTAAGGATGAACAGGGAAATGCTCAAATCGGTGGAAAGACAGTTTCAAAGAAGGATATTTTAGGTCTTGGGATAAGTGACAATACCCTTCAAAATTTAGAACTTTCAACTGAGCAAGTTGAGGCACTTAGGAATGCTATTGATCGTTTAAAAGGGGAATTGGGAGGGAAAAGCCCTTTTAAACTTTTCGAAACGCAAGTAAAGCAAGCGACTGATAAGATAGCACAAGGGGGTAAAAAGAATATTGTTCAGGGTATTTCAGAAATCGGGAGTGCTGTGACTCAATTTACTCCTGCTATATCTCAGTTTGGTCAGGATCTTGGTACAATATTTGGCAACGACGATCTTGGTAATAAAATAGCCGGTATTTCTGATGCCTTAGGTGGAGTTGGTCAAACAGCCATGGGAGTTGGTCAGATAATGTCCGGTGATATTGTAGGTGGTGCCATGAGCGCAGTTTCCGGTATTTCATCTGTTGTAAAGGCTTTAGATGGTTTATTTGGTGCTGATTATTCCCGATACAATGAAATGAAGTCCCAATATGAAGCACTCGATTCCGTGTGGGACACTTTAATAGACAAGAAGAAAGAGTATATTAAAATGTCCTATGGGGATGAAGCCTATAAAGTAGGGAAAGAAACAGAAACCCTGATAAAGCAGCAGACCCAGAGATATTATGAACTTCTGAATGAATTAAGGCAAAGCGGCTCAAGTATTGGATCAAGTTCTTTAGGCAAACGAATAGAAAAAAGACTTAGTAAAAAGGATTGGGATAGGATATCCGGTGCTGTCGGTGAATCTGTCACGAATGCAGAGTCATTGCTTAATCTTTCTGCAGAACAACTAAAAGAAGTGCTTGCCGATCCTAAACTGGTATCTGTCCTTAATACTGTAAACGGTGACTTTGTAAAATACATACAGGAGATTGTCAATGGCTCTGAGAAATTAGAAGATATACAGAACCAAGTAAAAGAACAGCTTACCCAAGTTTCATTTGATAGCGTATTTGATAACTTTGTCGATACCTTGATGGATATGGATAGTTCGGCAAAAGACTTTGCTAATAATTTTGAGAGGTATATGCAGAAGGCTATGCTTACCACTATGCTTGGTAATAAGTATAAAGCCGAACTACAAAAATGGTATGATGCTTTTGCTGCTGCTAACGATAATAAAACAGGTATTTCTGAGGAAGATTATAAAAAGTTGCAGGAGCAATGGAACGACATTGTTACCGACGCGGTTAAAGAGCGGGATAAATTGAAAGAGTTGCTTGGCTGGACATCCGAATCTTCCTCTCAGGATTCTACAAAAAGAGGATTTGAGGCCATGTCTCAAGATACTGGAGAAGAACTAAACGGACGTTTCACGGCTTTGCAGGTATCCAATGAGGAAATTAAGAATCAGAGTGTAGTCCAATCCCAAGCGCTCAATCTGCTGACGGCAAAAGCTGATACAATTCTTTCTGTGAATACAGAGGTAAGGAATATTGCGGATGATACGAGGAATTTAATTGCTAATTCTTATCTTGAACTGATGCAAATTTCGGAGAATACAAGTAATTCAGCTAAATATCTGAAAGACATCAAAGCAGATATGGCAGAAGTGAAAAAGAATACCGCAGGCTTAGCTCCCTAAAAGAAGAAGGCAGGAATTTTCCTGCCTTGCTTAGATTTCTTTGAAGGAAAGTTTTGTTATGATTGTTGTATCATTATCCTCGAAAAATATTTCTGTTTTATCCAATGAATACGACTTATTATTCCTATGGAACACAACATTGGGTTTAGTAATTTCGAGAATCTTCATATAACTGAAATCATGTTCAATTACTTCTCCTCCAAAATTAAGTTTTAAGATATGCTTTTCCTCCATATTATATAAATTGAATTATGTGCAAATATAACAATAAAAATACAGTTTATGCCAGATTTACTTATAAACAATAAAGACGCATACGCCACATGGGGTGTAAGGATGGGGGACGGATTCCTCGATGCTCTTGGAGCGTCTGCACCGATGAAAGAATTTATAGAAAATAAATCTCGCCTTGAACATGGGAAGAGAGCGATAATAAA
>ERZ791909.2086-NODE-2086-length-12761-cov-2.289076_pt1 | contig 12761 bp, 11 predicted proteins | sample MGYA00510143_ERZ791909 | MGnify/ENA primary metagenome ERZ791909 (study PRJEB30046, sample SAMN00792093) | human gut metagenome | study: EMG produced TPA metagenomics assembly of the A metagenome-wide association study of gut microbiota in type 2... | reverse complement strand
TGCTTCTTCATGATCCGCAGCACGGTTTTGGGATTACAGAAGATATTCCGGCTTTTCGGCCATGGCCACATCCGCCGGTAGCCATAGGTGCGGAAGCTGCGCTTTCTCTGCTCGGCAATGATTTTTGCAAGAGCTGTGTCCTTCCCCGGTCTGCCAAGGCACTGGACAAACTCATAATAGCCGCTCCTGAATACTTCAAAGAATTTGCACATAACTGTTACTGGATACTCTGCTCTGTGCCGATAGATGATGTGGCATTTTACCCTCGGCATCACTTCCTTCCCATGAATCGCAGAAAATCCCGCAGCAGCTTGTTTTCCATGCGCAGCTACCGGATCTCATTGGCCTGCTCCGCTGCAATATCTCTCGGCAAGGCGTCTTTCCTTGGCCGTCCTTTGGGCCGAGAAAGGATCCCTGATTCCTGTTTTCGTTTTTTCCTGCGTTCTCGTGCCAGCAAATGTTTCACCACATATTTATTAAAAATCTATAATATGACGCTACTTCCCGCTGCGCCTTCCCCTCTGCCAGCATAGCTTTGATTTCAGGCAGCACTACCTGTATATGTGTATGATTTCGTTTGCTCACAGCAATACCCCCTGATGTAGTCTGTTTTCCTACATCAGGGGGTTTTTGTCACTGCCCGTTTTTTCTGGACCTGCTCACATATTTTTCGAGGTGCTTTTCTATAATCCCAACTTTCTCCTGTATTTCTGGCCTTTTTGGCTCATGGAAGCATATGCCTCTGGCGCAATTGACAACACGAAATTGAATGAGGAGTTGCTTTATTATATAGGGCAGACAGAGAAGAGCAAAAATTTTATCAGTTCCAAATCATATTTTTCAGAAGATTCTCGGAATAGTCTAAAAGCTTCGAGTAATAATCTATTTCTTCAAGGATTCCTTGGTGATACCATTTCAATAACCAAAACCCGGATTCAACTTTTGTGAGCATGGAAACTTGATTCCCCTTTCGTATTCATAGGAATGCAGGGACCCTAAAAACTCGTAATTTTTACAACATGTAAACCAACATATAAAAGATTTTGGAAAAGAGGAGAGGATCAAAAATGAAAAAACTAAACGTTGCTGTTGTCGGATTAAGCTTTGGACTGGAATTTGTTCCGATTTATCTGGAACACCCCGATGTAGAGAAAGTTTATCTTGTGGATACGGACGCATCTTTACTGCACGTTGCACAAAATCGGTATGGAATTCCGGAAGAGAACTGTACATGCGAAATCCAGGAAGTTTTGGATGACCCAGACATTGACGCGGTGCACCTTGTCACGCCACCAGCAACGCATGCACCGCTCTCAATTCGAGTGCTGAAAGCCGGGAAGCATTGCGGATGTACGATCCCAATGGGGTTATCTTTGGATGAATTGAATGCGGTCATTGCAGCGCGCAAGGAATCCAATAAAAATTATATGTTTATGGAGACTACGGTTTTTCAGAGGGAATTTTTATATGTGAAGCAGCTGCATGAAAAGGGCGAGTTGGGGCGCATACAGTATATGACGTGCGCCCATTATCAGGATATGGAAGGCTGGCCTTCCTACTGGAATGGCTTTCCTCCTCTTATGCATCCCACGCATGCAGTAGCACCCTGCCTGATGCTGGCGGGACATTTGCCCAAACGTGTGTATGGACGAGGTTCCGGGAAAATCCGGGATGAGTTAGTTGCGCAGTATAATTCTCCGTTTGCATTCGAAAGTGCGCTGATTGAACTTGAAAACAGTGATTTGACGATAGAAATGGAGCGCTTTTTGTATGGCGTTGCCCGCAGTTATTCTGAATGTTTTCGCATCTATGGTGAGAAGAAGAGCTTTGAGTGGCAACAGTTAGCGAGTGAATCTCCAGTTTTCTATACGAGAACAGGGGCGCTTCGTGAGGTGGAAACTTATAAATTAGATGGAGACCCGGAACGGTTTTTCCGCGGCAGTGAAATTAAAGAAGAACGGGTGGAGATCCCTGATTTCGCAGACCGGTTGCCGAAAGAAATTGCCCATTTTACGAGACAGACGGTTTATAACGACAAAAACACGCATTTATCCTTTAAGCAAGGAGGCGGGCATGGTGGATCTCATCCACACTTAGTGCATGAATTCGTAAGATCCATCATAGAGGAGCGTCCCTGCGTACCGGATGACATCATGGGAGCGTATTGGACCGGCGTTGGAATTTGTGCCCATCAGTCTGCTATGCAGGGCGGTAAGGTTATAGATATTCCTGCTTTCGGATGACGCTTGATTTAGAATGGGGGAGACGATACATTGGAAAAGTGCATGCTAAAAATGGAACATATCACCAAAAGATTTCATGGTGTTACAGCACTAGATGATGTTTCCTTCGAGGTGGAAAAAGGGGAAATACACGCTTTAGTCGGAGAAAATGGAGCAGGTAAGTCCACATTGATGAAAATTCTCAGTGGAGTATATCCAGATGGAAGCTATGAAGGCCGATTGATACTCGGTGGCGAAGAGCAGCATTTTCGGGGCACAAAGGATGCGGAGCTTGCCGGGATTGCGATTATTTATCAAGAGCTGAATTTGGTTAAGAGCATGAACATCTGCGAAAACATTTTTCTTGGCAATGAATTGAGAAAAAAGCGGGTAATCCAGTGGAACGAACAATACAAAATTGCAGCAGACCTTATGAGAACGGTAAAGCTGCAAGAATCGCCCAAAACCATGGTCAGTTCACTGGGAGTAGGCAAACAACAGCTGGTTGAAATTGCCAAAGCTCTTAATAAAAAAGCAAAATTGATTATCCTCGATGAGCCAACAGCTTCTTTAACCGAAATAGAAGTGGGAATCTTGATGGGGATATTGAAGGAATTGAAAAGAGATGGAACAACATGCATTTATATTTCCCACAAGTTAAATGAAGTTATTCAAATTGCATCTCCCACAGGCTACAGGAGCTGTGGGAGATTGCAGACAGCGTTACAGTACTTAGAGATGGCCAGACCATCGTTACAAAGGGGATTAGTGAAGTTAATGAAGAAAAGCTGATATCCTATATGGTTGGCCGTGAGTTGGTTCAGCGATTTCCACACCAGGCACACACGCGCAGGGAAAAGATTTTGGAAACTCACCGGTGGACCGTTATGAACACAAAGCAGCCTGGGAAAAAGTTGGTTGATGATGTCAACATAAGCGTATATAGAGGGGAAATACTCGGGATTGCTGGACTGATGGGTGCCGGGCGCACGGAGTTTGCACTGAGTTTATTTGGAATGCTCAAGGCAGATGAAAAAAGTGAATTGTGGCTTAATGGACAGAAAGTCCAAATCAGATCACCGGAGCAAGCTATCCGAATGGGGATCGGCTATGTGTCAGAAGACAGAAAGCAATACGGCCTAATATTATCGCATGACGTTAAACGCAATATGTCCTTGGCAAGTCTAAAGCGATTGACACACTTATGGACCATCAATCAAAATTTGGAAATTACACAGGCCCAGCAGTATGTAAAAGACCTCAATATCAAGGTGCGAGATGTTGATCAATGCACAGAGACGTTAAGCGGCGGAAATCAGCAGAAAGTAATCTTGGCAAAATGGATGTTGGCAAAACCAGAAGTGCTGATCTTGGATGAACCGACCAGAGGAGTGGATGTCGGCGCAAAATACGAAATATACCAGATTATGAATGAATTGGTGTCCAAAGGCGTTGCGATTATTATGATTTCCTCGGAACTTCCGGAGATTCTCGGAATGAGTGATCGAATTTATGTAATGCATGAAGGAACGATCAATGGAGAACTGACAAGAGAAAATGCAACTCAGGAAAAAATATTGTATTGTGCGTCAGGAGAAAGAGGTGAATATGTTGGAAGCTCAGCAGAATGAACACCAAGTGTTAAAGATCGACATCCGGGGAAATATCACGAAGTTTGCAATGGTTATAGAAATGGCGGGTATTTTCCTTCTGTTTCAGATATTGACAGACGGTGTGTTTCTCTCAAGCCTGAATCTCAGCAATCTGCTGCTGCAGGGATGCACCTTTTCAATTTTAGGAATCGGTATGGTTTGGGTAATGGTGTCAGGCGGCATTGATCTTTCGGCGGGTGCAGTGCTCGGCTTTTTGGCAAATTTTGCAGCAGTGCTGCAGACGCAGCATAATTTGGGGACAACGCCAACCATTCTTTTTACATTGATTATAGGAACTCTCATCGGCTGCTGGAATGGATACTGGATCGCATACCGAAGGATTCCTGCGTTCATTGCAACATTGGCCGGACAGTTGATCTTTAAAGGGCTGACTTTGCTGATTGGCGAGGGAAAGGCTCAAGGGCCGGTAAGCGATTCTTTTGCGCAAATGGGCCGTGGGTTTCTGCTAAATAGTGCCAGCATCATTTTTGTAGTGCTGACTATGTGCCTGTTTGTTGCGTACACATTGAAAAAGAGACTTTCACAGAAAAGCTATGGGCTTCCTGTGTTAAGTGTCCGGCTGGAGAGTTTCAAAATAGTTGTAGTCGTAGGGCTTTCGATTTTGCTGCTCGTAGTGCTTCTGGAGTATAAGGGAATTCCCTATGCAATCGTGTTGCTGTTCCTATTGGCTGCCATGTTTACATTTTTATCACAGAGTACGACGCTTGGCCGCAGCATTTATGCCCTGGGGAGTAACCGAGATGCGGCGAGGCTGGCGGGCATCAATATTCCCCGCACAGAGATGATTGTTTATGCGTTTATGGGCCTGATCACAGCGATTGCCAGCATTGTATTCCTTGGGCGTGTGGGGCAGGCAACTGCCATGGTTGGGCAGAGCTTTGAGTTTAGCGCAATTACCGGCTGCATCGTTGGCGGAACCAGTACTTTAGGAGGCTCTGGTACAGTTATAGGCGCCATTATCGGTACGATGATGATGGCAAGCCTGGAAAACGGCATGAGTCTCATGAATTTGGATTCGACATTTCAGTATATCGTAAAAGGCGCAGTTCTTTTGATTGCGGTTAGTATCGATATTTCCAGCAAGAAAAATGCCGAGTAAGTGAACAAATTTGGCATGGCCACTGATGCCTTTCACACAGCAGGTACTTGTGAGAAATATGGGATGCGAGGATTTCAGCAAAGCAATGGGGGTGAAAGAGGAGATGAATGCAGAGGCAGAGATAACGGACATACAACGGTTTTCGGTTCATGATGGGACGGGAATCCGCACATTAGTATTCTTTAAAGGATGTCCTTTAAGATGCATCTGGTGCCATAATCCGGAAACCCAGCGTAAGCAGCCGCAGCTTTTTTGTATTGAAAGCAAATGTATCCATTGCGGCGCATGTATCCTTGCTTGCCCGAAGCAGGCAGTGAGTGTGAAGGGAGAAGAAATCGTAACTGACCGGACCCGCTGCGTTGAATGTGGAGAATGCGTCAAAGTATGTTTTTCTGGAGCACGAAAAATTGTTGGCAGGAAATACACAGTAGAAGAGGTGATAGAAAAAGTATTACAGGATGAGGTCTTTTATAAATATTCAGGAGGAGGTGTAACGCTAAGCGGCGGAGATCCTGTGGCACACATTGAATTTGCTTGCGAACTGTTATTGCGGTTAAAGCAGCTCGGGATCCATACCGCCATAGAAACCTGTGGTGTGTGCTGTGAGGAAGATTTTACACGCCTGCTGGAAAATGTAGATTTGGTACTGTTTGACTTGAAGCATACCGACACAGAAATGCACAAAAAGTATACGGGGTCTGGAAATGAGCTTCCTTTGAAAAATTTAGAGGTAATTAAAAAAATGCAGAAACCTCTAATTATCCGGGTTCCGCTGATTCCAAATTTTAATGACAACGAGAAGAACCTGCGCAATACGGCAAAGTATGCATTGAAGTTTGGGGCATATCAGGTACATTTGCTTCCTTTCCATCAATTGGGAGAGTCTAAATGGAAATCGTTAGACAGACATTATCTGCTGGCGGGAAAAGATGAACCAAGCCCCGATATTTTAAAGCGTGCCCGCAGTATTTTTGAGGGCTACGGTTTGAACGTCAATGTAGGAGGATATGGAGGGTAACGCCAATTAGCCCCAAACATTGTTATGACGAATTACTTGAAGGAGATGACACGTATGAAAAAAATGACTCGTATTTTGGCGATGATCTTGGTAATGTGTATGCTGTTGATGACGGGCTGCAGCCAGGAGAGCCCGGAGGATACAACTCCGCAGGGAGAAATGGAAGAAAACGTTGGAAATAATACGGCTGATAGCGGGACTGATGATGCGGAAGCAACGTCCAGCAATGACCCGGTGCCGATTACAGACCCTTCAAAGGAAGCGTGGGCCAATCTCCCGGAATTTGATTCCATTTTGCAGGAGGACGGAAAGTGGCCGCTGAAGGAAAACGGTGAAAAATACAAGATTGGCATGTCTATGCCTACTGTGCAGGAAGAAGTTTGGCAGATTCAGATGACTCTGATTGAAGAGGATGCCGAAAAGCGTGGTTATGAGGCCGTGATCTTGGTTGCGGATAATGATGCTGATCGCCAGATTCAGCAGCTCCAGAGTCTCGCGGCACAGGGAGTAGATGCCATCTGGGTCGGCGCTCATGACGCTTCCATGCTTGGGCCGGTTCTTACTGAAATTGCTGAGATGGGAATTCCCGTTGTCAGCCAGACCCGCCTCCCGGTAGATTGCCCAGTGGCCTATCATTGCAATACTGACAACACGCTCCTTGGTCAGCTGCATTCCCAGTATATTGTGGATACATTAGGCATTACTTCCGGGAATTTTGTGATTTTGAAAGGTGATGCACGGCAAATTACTGATGTTCCCCAGATTTATGCCGGCATGATGACCGATATCCAGCAGTATGTGGACAGCGGTGACATCAATATCGTTCTGGAGCAGAATTGCGAGGACTGGAAAGCGGAAGAGGCGATGAAGCACGCAGAGTCCGCTTTGACACTGGCGGACAATGACATTGACGTTTTTATGTGTATGAATGATAGCATTGCTTCTGGTGTTATCTCTGTCCTCGAGCAAAAAGGGTTGGCCGGGAAAGTGGTTGTCACGGGTATGGACAGTGAGGGCGCTGCGCTTAAGCGGGTGATGGAAGGAACTCAGTCCATGACGATTTATAAGGATATTACCCAGATGGTTCAGGAACTGGCGAACAGCTGCCTGGCTGCAAAACTGAATGTTAAGCCCCATATTGAGCCGAACTATAATACGAACAATGGCTACGGAAACATTCCCACGATCAGCATGGGCGCAAGCGTTATTACAAAAGACAATATGGCTGAAGTTTTGGAAGGCTCTTATATTGACTTGGATGAGGTTCTTGCGGAGCAATAAAGCTACGGTAGTAAAGTAGGTATAATGCGGTGACCTTATAGGTTACCGCATTATACCATAAATAAGTCTACTTGCCTTTACTAATGTGAGCGTGGTGCAACGCTGGAGGACTTAAAACTTTCTCTGCACTGATAGGAGGCATATATGAAAAGAATTGAGAAAATTAAAGAGAGATTATTTAACAGAGAGTATGTAACTCGTAAATCATGGTGGGGTGAAGGGGAGACAATTCTTGTAAACGAAGAGGTAAAGTCTGAGCCGCTTATTGTTAGAAAGTCTCTGGCCGTATTACATGTAGCGAGGAATATGCCAATCGAAGTTAAAGATGATGAGCTGATTGTTGGTGTTCCGACGATGGCCTCGGTTGGCTTCGGCAAATGTTTTCCCTCCTATGCTTTACCCGAGGAAAAGGAAGAGGCGGCCCAATGATCTTCTACGGAGAAATCCGTTTTTGGACATCATCCGGCAAATTACGAAAAGCTTTTGACCTTGGGCCTCAAAGGAATCCGACAAGAGATTTACACGAGCCTGAAGCAGAAAGAGGATTTGCGGGAGACAGATCAAGAAATGTATGATTTCTACAGATCTGTTTTGATCAGCTTGGATGCAGTTGGCGAACTGGCTCGGCGCTACGCCGTACTATTGATGGAAAAAGCAGAGATTTGCGACGATATGGCTCGGCGGGCGGAATTGCTTGAGATGTCAAAAATTTGCACAAGAGTTCCGGAAAATCCGCCGAGCAGTTTTCATGAGGCTCTGCAGTCTCTTTGGATAACGTTTGTACTGTTTCACAGTACGATGGAATTCTTGCCGATTGGACGCTCCGACCAATATCTCTACCCATACTACAGACGCGATATTGATAATCATGTCATCACAGCGGAACAAGCCGATGAACTGGTTGGCAGTTGGCTTGCAAAATTTAGCGAGCGGGTACAGCTTGATCCGCAACAATGGGAAATGCATTTGACCGAACAGGATACACAATATAATGGAGCAGATCCCGAAAGGCTGAAAGGGTCAGCTGCTTCCGCAGGCTATGCGAATGACGAATCCTACAATTTTGGCACATCCGCTAATCACTGGCTGATTAATATGATTTTAGGCGGACAGACACGGGATGGCAAAGATGCAACAAATGAGCTGACATATATGATTTTAAAAAATTGGTCATATCTTGAGGCGATAGTTCCTGTAATGTCCGTACGGCTGCATAAAAACAGCCCGCAAGAATTGTTTGAACTGTGTGCGGATATTCTGCGGAAGGGATCGGGAGAACCGGTTTTGTATAATGATGATGAAATCATTCCTGGACTGTGCAAAATGGGCATTCCCCTTGAGGATGCGCGCGACTATGCCAACGATGGCTGCTGGGAGACATTGATTCCTGGGAAGACGAATTTCGGATTCTGCGGTACAGAGATTTTGCAACAGTTAGAATATCTGCTGCAAAATGGATATAGCTTGGTGCGCAACCGGCTGGAATGTGAAGATATTCCTCCAATAGACAGCTATGATTCATTTGAGGCGTTTTACAGATCCTATCTTGCTTTATTAGAACGCTTTGTGCGCCTGGAGATGAAAAATAAAATTAAATACAGTAAGGCGCGCTATAAAATTGCACCCTCACCCCTGCTTTCCGCATTGATGGATGATTGTATCACACGAGGCAGAGAGTATTCAAACGGCGGAGCCAAGTATAAGTTTTTCTGCTTCATGATTACAGGATTTGCAAGCACGGTAGACTCTCTGACAGCAATCCGAAAACTGGTTTTTGAAGATAAGGCGTTGACTCTGGCTGATTTTGCAAAAATATTGAAGAGTAATTTTGCCGGACAGGAAAGCTTCCGACAAATGCTCTTAAACAGAATCCCCAAATTTGGGAATGACGAGCCTGAGGTTGATGACCTGGCGGTTCGGCTCTTAGACGACTACGCAAAAATTGTGGAGCGCGTTCGCAAGGATTGTCCATCCGACTATATTCTTGGCTGCGGAATTGCGACATTTGAGTTTTATGCTAAGTTTGGGCACGATGTGGGTGCAACAGCTGACGGAAGACTGGCTCAGGAGCCGCTGGGCAGCAATTTTTCACCGGCTATTGGCATGGATATATCTGGCCCCACTGCAGCAGTCAAATCTGTAACAAAACCGGACTTGCTGCCGTATGCAATCGGAGGACCGTTGGATTTGCAGATTAATCCGGGAGAAATTTGCGGTGAGCAGGGATTGATCAGGCTTGTTGCTCTTATGAAATCTTTTCTGGAACTTGGCGGTTTAATGCTGACGATGACCGGCGTGGACCGAGAGACCATGGAGAAGGCGCAGAGAGAGCCGGAAAAGTATCAAAATCTGCGGGTCCGGTTGGGGGGATTGTCCGCTTATTTCATTGCACTTTCGAAAGAGGTGCAGGATAGCCTGATCAAGAGAACAAAACACACAATTTGAATTGAAAGGGGATCCCAGTGAAATGCGTATGGTTTTGAACGGAAAAAAAGTTGACGCAACTAATCATTGCGAAATACCGGTGTACAATCCGGCAACACATAAAATAATTGACACTGTACCGAATGCAACTGAAAAAGATGTCGATCTTGCGTTAGACTATGCAAAACAAGGAGCAAAAATCTGGGGAAGAACACCGGTTGGAGAGCGAGTGTCCATTTTAATAAAGGCCGCGGGTATTCTTGAAGAGAACAGCAAAGAAATGGCGGACCTCTTGTGTGCAGAATTAGGGAGACCTTACAAACAGTGCTTAGACGAGGCAGCCAGCGTTGGCGAAACCTTTCGGTCGTTTGCAGAAAAAGCAAAACACAGCTGCTGCGAAATGCTTCCCAGCGATGTTACAGATATGGTTGTGGTGAAGAGAGAACCTCTGGGAGTAGTTGCGTGTATTATACCTTTCAACTTTCCTATTGGCCTCTATGCGTTTAAGGCGGCACCGGCTCTGGCGGCTGGAAACGCAGTGATTGTAAAGCCAGCATCTGTAACCCCGTTGGCATCTATCTTTATGACCGAACTTTTGCTGAGGGCCGGAATCCCACCGCAAGCGCTTCAGATTATTACTGGGAGCGGTGAAAAAATAGGGGCACAGTTGGCCGCCTCTCCGAAAATTAACGCGATTAGCTTAACGGGCAGCACAGAGGTTGGATTAAGTGTTGCTGAGCGGGCATCCAGAAATTTGACCCGGGTCTTTTTGGAATTGGGAGGCAATGATCCGTTAATCATTATGAAAGATGCCGATCTTGATCTCGCTGTGAGAGAGACGATAAAAGGACGAATGTTTAATGCGGGCCAAGTTTGCTGCGCATCAAAGCGTGTCTTGGTGCAAAAGAGTATTGCTGAGGAGTATACGAATCGACTGATTAACGCCTTGAAGTTATTAAAGGTTTGTGAGCCACATGAGAAAGAATGCGACATGGGGCCGCTGGTTAGTGAACAGGCTGCATGTGAAGTCGAAAATAAAGTGAACCAGACTATTAAACAGGGGGCGAGGTGTGTTTTCGGCGGAAAACGATATAACAAGACTTATTTTGAACCGACAGTTCTGAAAGATGTTACGGCGGATATGGACATTGCCAAAGATATGGAGATATTTGGGCCTGTTGTTCCGATTATTGAGTTTGAGGAAAATGATGAGGCAATAAAAATTGCTAATCAAACAAAATATGGGCTGTCCGGAGGAGTTATTGGGCGTGATATTAAGGCCGCACTGAGTACAGCGCTTAAACTTGAGAGCGGGACGACAGTTGTGAATGGCTGCGGTGATTACCGCACCTTGTATACACCCTTCGGCGGACATAAAATGAGTGGAATTGGTACAGAGGGATTGATGCTGACACTTGAAGAAATGATGCTTACTAAATGTGTAGCACTGAAAGGAATTGTTGAGGAGTCTGTGTCGGAGTCAGTGCTCAGGTAAAAGGCCATTTCTAAAGAGTGATAGAGAGGCCCTGATGACCTTACAGTATCTGCTGGAGGATAGATTCTGACTATCTTGCTACAAGTCAGGTACATATGAAGCCGTATGACTTGTGAACACAGCTTTTCTGAATGTTTGACACAAGCCGGTTTTAATTGTTGATTATTATAGGAGATAACGGCCATGAAAAAAATCATGAATTCCCCTTCTGACTTCGTGAAGGAAACCATAGAGGGTATTCTTTTAGCTTATCCGGATAAGTTAAAGATTTCGGAAGAGAACAACAGAGTTATTCTCTCAAAATATCCCCATAAGAAAGGAAAAGTAGGCATCGTCACAGGGGGCGGATCGGGACATCTGCCGGTATTTTTAGGATATGTTGGTGACGGAATGGCCGATGGCTGTGCCATTGGGAATGTTTTTACTTCACCGTCCTACCAGGCAATACTAACAGCTATTCGCGCATGTGACTTCGGAGCTGGCGTTCTCTGCTTGTATGGAAATTATGGCGGAGATAAGATGAACTTCAATCAGGCCTGTGAGGATGCAGAAGCAGACAATATCAGGGTAAAAAGCGTTCGTGTTTCTGATGATATTGCATCGGCCCCAAAGGGGGAAGAGGCAAGAAGACGCGGAGTTGCGGGATTACTTTTCGCGTATAAAATGGCAGGCGCAGCAGCAAATCGTATGATGCCGCTCGAAGAGGTCTCCAGGGTGGCCAGCAAGGCTGTGGAAAATACACGTACGATGGGAATCGCGCTCTCTTCCTGCGTAATACCGGAAGTTGGAAAACCCACATTTTTTATTGCTGATGATGAGATAGAGTTCGGTATGGGTATTCATGGGGAGAAAGGTCTTGAGGTCCGTAAAATGATGACCGCAGATAAAATAACAGAAATCATCATGGGTAAGATTTTAGAAGATATGCCGCTGAATCGAAATGATGAGGTTTCGCTCATGATCAACGGATTGGGGGCAACTCCTCTTGAAGAACAGTTTATTATCTACCGCAAAGCTGCTCAGATGCTAAAAGAGATTGGAGTCCATGTGCTAATGCCGCATATTGGAGAGTATGCAACCTCCATGGAGATGGCTGGTATTTCCATTACTATTTGCAGATTGGACGATGAGCTGGAAGGCTTATTGTATGATCCGGCGGATACACCCTTTTATACCAATCATAATAAGTAGAAAGAAGCGGAAGAAGATATGAACGTTCATTCATTAGAAGTTGCATTCGAAAACATATTTGAGAAAATTTCCGGAAATGTTGAGCTGCTGACCGAACTGGATCAAAAGATGGGAGATGGAGATCTGGCATTTCTGTAAAAACTGGATTTCAGGGGGCATTGAGATCTGTCAGAGAGACTGAGGAAAAAGACGTGGGAAAAGTCCTTGGTTTAGCCGCAGATGTATTTAACAGGGATGCCCCCAGCAGCCTTGGAACCATTCTCTCCTTCTTCATGAAAGGAATGGCGGCTGCACTCAATGGCAAAGAAACATTTGATCTGGTAGAATTGGCGGATGCGATGAGAGCGGGAACTGACAG
>ERZ791909.2070-NODE-2070-length-12798-cov-2.704151_pt1 | contig 12798 bp, 8 predicted proteins | sample MGYA00510143_ERZ791909 | MGnify/ENA primary metagenome ERZ791909 (study PRJEB30046, sample SAMN00792093) | human gut metagenome | study: EMG produced TPA metagenomics assembly of the A metagenome-wide association study of gut microbiota in type 2... | reverse complement strand
ATATGTAACGGCAAGTCGGCAGCCTCTGTGGCCCATCATAGGGTTAAGCTCATGAAGGCCCTTTGCCTTTATTTTGAGCTCTTCAACTGTTTTGCCCATTTCCTTTGCAAGCACCTCAAATTCCTCATCTGTGTTGGGAAGGAATTCGTGAAGAGGTGGATCAAGAAGACGGATTGTTACCGGTCTTTCGCCCATAGCCTTGTAAATACCGATAAAGTCTTCCTTCTGATAAGGCATTATTCCGGCAAGTGCTTCTTCTCTTTCTTCCGTTGTGTCGGAAAGAATCATTTTACGGAACTTCATTATTCTCTGTCCTTCAAAGAACATATGCTCAGTTCTTGTAAGGCCGATACCCTGTGCACCGAAGCTTATGGCGACCTCTGCATCGTGAGGTGTATCTGCGTTTGTTCTTACCTTAAGAACTCTCTTTTCATCTGCCCATGCCATGAATTTGGCAAATGTTCCGGAAATTTCGGGCTCAACGGTAGGAATATCTTCTCCGTAAACTTCACCTGTTGAACCGTCGAGGCTTATGTAATCGCCTTCTTTAAATGTTTTTCCGCCAAGTGTAAATGTTTTTGCTTCTTCATTCATTTTTATTGCTTCGCAGCCGGAAACGCAGCAGCGTCCCATGCCTCTTGCAACAACGGCAGCATGGCTTGTCATACCGCCTCTTACAGTAAGTATACCCTCTGCAACAGCCATACCTTCAATATCTTCCGGTGATGTTTCAAGTCTTACAAGAATAACTCTTTCGCCTGCATCAGCGGCAGCCTTTGCATCCTCGGCAGTGAAATAAACCTTTCCTGCACCTGCACCGGGTGAAGCCGGAAGACCTTTTCCGAGTGCTTCGGCAGCCTTAAGTGCCTTAGGATCGAATGCCGGATGAAGAAGCTGGTCAAGCTGTTTAGGCTCAACTCTGAGAAGTGCCTCGTCAACGGTGAGAAGTCCTTCGTCAACCATGTCAACGGCTATTCTGAGAGCGGCATTGGCAGTTCTCTTTCCGTTTCTTGTCTGTAAGAAATAGAGCTTTCCGTTTTCAATGGTGAACTCCATGTCCTGCATATCCTTGTAATGCTGTTCAAGCTTTGTTGCAATGTCCATAAACTGAACGTATACTTCGGGCATATCCTGTTCGAGTGTAGCGATTGCTTTAGGTGTTCTTACGCCTGCAACAACGTCCTCGCCCTGTGCATTAATAAGGTATTCGCCGAAAATCATCTTTTCGCCTGTTGCCGCATTTCTTGTAAAGGCAACACCTGTGCCGGAGGTTTCTCCCATGTTTCCGAATACCATCATCTGTACGTTTACGGCTGTGCCCCAGCTGTAAGGTATGTCGTTCATTCTTCTGTAAGTAAAGGCACGGGGATTATCCCATGAACGGAATACCGCCTTAACTGCTTCGAAGAGCTGAACCTTTGTATCCTGAGGAAAATCAACGCCCTGATCCTCAAGATATATTTTTTTGAAAATTTCTACTACCTCTTTAAGATTTTCGGTAGTAAGGTCTGTATCGTATTTGGCTCCGACCTTTTCTTTGTACTCATCAAGCTTTCTTTCAAACTTTGACTTTGATACGCCTATTACGACGTCCGCAAACATCATAATAAATCTTCTGTAAGAGTCATATGCAAATCTCGGATTGTTCGTTTTCTTTGCAAGACCTTCAACAGAATCGTCATTAAGACCGAGGTTCAGAACCGTATCCATCATGCCGGGCATAGATGCTCTTGCACCCGAACGCACCGATACAAGCAGAGGATTCTCAATATCGCCAAGTTTCTTTCCCGCAATTTCCTCAAGTTTAACAAGTGCGGCTTCAATCTGAGAAATCATTTCATCAGAAAGCTTTTTGCCGTTTTCATTGTACTCTGTGCATGCTTCAGTGGTAACAGTAAAGCCCTGAGGTATTGGAAGTCCCATAACAGTCATTTCCGCAAGGTTGGCACCTTTACCGCCTAAAAGGTTTCTCATTGACGCATTACCTTCACTGAACATGTAAACATACTTCTTGTTCATAACATCTTCCTCCCAGTTTATTAACTTTGATACAGCCGTATTAAATTTTCCTATTGATAACACAAATAGGTTATGAAAACCATTATATGTTACTAATTTTACTATAACACTTTTTTTAAATTATAACAAGACTGTGATTCATACAAATTTAATGATTTAAAGTGTAAAAACGATAAATTTCTTAGACATATATTTACTTTCAGCCGTTTATGCCGGATTCATATAAAGCTTTTTATTTTGGATATTTTTTAAAATATACTATATATACTGCATTTCTATTGACATAGGTAATTTTCAAAGATAAAATACATATTAAACAAATAGGATAGATATGTAATAAATCTGTATGCAGTCACAATGCCGACTGCTATTTTTTAGGCAATAAATTTATAAGAAGCAAGGTGAAAACTATATGTCGGAAATTACGTTAGACGAATTGAAAAAATTGAATGCAAACGATTATGAATTGATAGATATACGTGACAGTACAGCCTATGAATACGGAAGAACGAATAAATAATAAGACTGTTTTAAAGTTTGCGTTTTGTGCAAAGCTAAAACAGTCCTTTGTTTTATTTGGATTTTGTTGTTTTTATCGGCAGCATAACCTGCATTTTGAAAATGTTATCCTTTGCCGAAAATTCACATATACCGCTGTTGTGCTCGGTTATTGTACGAATACTTCGGCAGCCGTAGCCATGGCCGGATTTATTGGACACCGGAAGACCGTCCGATATGGTTATATCGCCTTTGTATGGATTTTTGATTTCTATAAGCAGCTTGTTCAATTTTAGACAGCAGTAAAAATCCACCTTTTTATAAATCGGTTCAAGCTCCTTAACGGCATTCATTGCGTTCTCAAGTCCGTTTGATATTATTGAACAAAGCTCTGTATCCGATATAGGAATGGGATTTGGCAAGGTAACATTTGTTGTAAGCTTTATGCCCATGTGTTCAGCTTTATCAGCAAATGACGAGCAGAGAAGATTAACAGTTGTGTTCTCGCAGAACTGTTTCGGCGTTATTGCATCTATATCCGTTCTGACTTTTTTAATGTAGCTTTCAGCCTGCTCAATATTTCCTGTACTTAACAGACCGTCTATCATGTTTAGATGATGCCGCATATCGTGTTGATAAACTGCGGTCTGTGTCTGGTTCATGCTGAGCATGGCAACCTGCTTTTCGGCTGAATTCAGCTGCTGTGCAAGAATTGTCCGGGCCGCCTCCATATCGCGTTTTTCGCTTAAGCTGCGATAGTTGTACAAAAGCAGAAAATAGAAAAAGAATACCATTATTGTCGGAAAATATCTGACAATGACACCGCTGGCAGCTTTTAATGATGAAAAATCGGCATAGGTTATGGCAATAACATACATGTAATATATTATCGGAACGGCAGAAAACAGCAAAATCAGCTTGTTGTCGCCGTAATCAAGCAGATAATTAAAGCCTTTTTTGAAAACAAAACGTACAAGAAGTATCATCAAAACACAGGAAACTATATTGCTTATAAGCATTTCCTTAGAGGTTGACGGCAGAACTCTTGAAACAACATTGCTTACTATTATTATCGGAGCTGTAAAGACCAGTGCGGAAAGTATCATAAAAATCATTTTTACAGCACCACATTTCTTTATAGATAAAAATATAAAGAAAAAAGGAATGTGCATTGTAAAAGTCATCATTTTTGCATATGCAGGCGAACCAATCTTATCACGTAACACCTGATTAAATATCAATAATACAATTAACAATACAGGTATCAGCCATTTCTGTACAGGTGTAAAATCTCGAAAATGTACGTCCATCATAATACATAAAATTATGAATGCAAAAATAAGTATAAGGACGGGCGAGTAGGTTACCATAGACATTTGCTTAGACCTCCCTGTCCGAAAAAAGTAAATTCATGTAATCTTTTTGGAGCTGTGGATATATAAGCCTTGACACAGGCAGATTTTTGCCTGTAAACATAAGTATTCCCGAAGGCGAAAGCTCCTCGATATATTGCATATTTACGATATATGACCTATGTATTCGTGTAAATTCATCTCTTGAAAGCAGTAAGCCTTCATATTCCTTAAGTGAGCCGAAAACCTCCTTGACCTGTCCGTCTGCCAGATTGAAATAAAGATGCTTTCCGTTTACTTCTACATATGCAAGCTGGGAAAACGGTATACGGACAATGACGGAACCGGTTTTAACCGCAAATGCGTCATTAGGTTTTCGCTCTTTTATGTATATACGGTCGAGAAGCTGATAAAGCATATCGGCAGATACGGGCTTAAGCAGATATTCAAGAGCTTTTACACGGTAACTTTCATAGGCAAAGCCCGGAGATGATGTAAGAAAAACTATGTCAGCGGTTTTGTCAAAGCTGCGGATTTCCTTTGCTGCGGACATGCCGTTGGTTCCGGGCATAATAATGTCCAGAAGGTAAAGCGTGAAATGCTCCTTCTTTGCAGAGGCAATAAGTTCTTCGGCATTGCGGAAGTATTTGCAATGAACACTTATGTTATGTTTTTCCTGCCAGACAGAAAGCAGATTTTTAATATTATCGAGCTCTTTTGACATATCGTCGCATACAGCAATATACATATTTCTATCACTTCCCGGTAAATTTACCATACAAGTATGATAAGTTTGTTTTTTGTGTTTTAAACATATAAATACGTTAGGTACTTTATTTTAGCATAAATATAAATTTCTTTCTATATTATTATGTCGAATATTTGCATATCATTTCGGGCAGTAAAAACTGCATTTCAAGCCGGTGTTAATCAAAGCTTTTTGAAATATGGTAGTATATGCTTGTATCTTAAAATAAATCCGGAGAAAGGGATGAAAAGATGCCGTCGTGGATTCCATGGTTGATTGCCATTGCCAGTACTACGGCGTTTGTTACCGTTTGGTTTTGGGAGGTAAAGCGTACCATGCAGCGTCTTAAAAGCACTGTGGACAGTGCTGCCGATCAGCTTAAGGCTTTGCGGCTTAGGGCTTGTGACAGCAAAGATTCCGAACAGAGCGATGAAATCGAAAAGGTTATCGGACGCAGCAAAAGTATCTATTTACAGGCGGTTAAGCATTATAACGATGCACTGGATAAGCCATGGATCTTTTTACCCGGAATAATACTGGGTTTTAAGAAAGAGTTGGGGAAGCCTATCTAAGGCCGCTGTGTTACTTATCCGAAAGGTAATGCAATACAACTTACGGAGGAAATATTGGGACAGATTATCTGGGTTTTGCAGACTTATTAAAATGGGGGAGTCTGTGTCAACAAATAAAACAAAATAATCTTTATTGTCCTCCGAAAATCAACACCGTGTGGAAATAACAAATTGCGGAAAAGTTATAGATAGTGTTAAGGAGTGAAACGAGTTTTGTTCCTTAACAAAATTTAAGACAGCATGGTTATGAAATTGGGTCGAAACGGAAATCATACCATGCAAAAAATGGGCAGAGATTTTTCTCTGCCCATTTTTTGCTCTTGATAATTAAATTAATCTATTCCGCTGAGTTCATCAATAAGTCTGTTTTTAAGCTCAAAAAGCTTGTCTGATAAGTCAACCGGAACAGTATGGGGATTTGCAAGACGTCTGTGCTCGTCCCAGAGAGTAGAAAGCTCATGCTCACAATTTGCTTTTATATCCATAACAGACGGAGAAGTGTATACACATTCGCCGTTGATAAATACAGGAACAAGAAGCTCTCTTATTGTGTATGTTCCGGGCTTAAGAATCATATTTTTCCATTTTGCCATATGGTCAAAAAGTCTGATTGTATCGGTTTCCTTATAATCTTCTTCTTCAAGGCAGATAAGATCGGCTTTTATTTTACCTGTATCCTTGCTATAAAATCTCAATACTTTTTTAATACCGGGATTTGTTACCTTTGACGGGTTATCGCTCAATTTGATTTTCGGAATAAATCCGCCTTTTCCATCGCTTTCTGCAGAAAGCTTGTAAACACCGCCGAAGGAAGGACAGTCGTCCGAGGTAATAAGCTTTGTTCCTACACCCCAGTTGTTTATTTTTGCTCCCTGGAGCTTAAGGCTCATTATAAGATATTCGTCGAGGTCACTTGACGCAGTTATTTTTGCATCGGTAAAGCCTGCGGCATCAAGCATTTTTCTTGCTTCCTTTGAAAGATAGGCAAGGTCGCCGCTGTCAAGACGGATACCATAGTTTTTAAGCTCGATTCCTGCCTCCTGCATTTCTTTAAATACTTTTATTGCATTTGGAACGCCCGAACGGAGTGTGTCATAGGTGTCAACAAGGAATGTACAGGCATTTGGGAAAGTTCTTGCATAGCATCTGAAGGCCTCAACCTCTGACGGAAAGCTCATTACCCAGCTGTGTGCGTGAGTTCCGAGAACGGGAACATCGAACATTTTTCCTGTGAGCACGTTGCTTGTGCCGGCACAGCCACCGATAATTGCGGCTCTTGCACCGTAAATTCCGGCATCGGGGCCCTGTGCGCGTCTTAAGCCGAATTCCATTACGGCGTCATTTCCGGCTGACCATGCAACTCGTGATGCCTTTGTTGCAATAAGCGACTGATGATTGATTATCGTAAGAATTGCGGTTTCGACAATCTGTGCCTCCATTATGGGAGCTTTGACTCTTAAAAGCGGCTCTGTCGGGAACACAACCGTTCCTTCGGGAATTGCATATATATCTCCGGTAAATCTGAAGCCCTTGAGATAGGTAAGAAATTTTTCATCAAAGGTGTGGAGCGAACGGAGATATTCAATATCGCTTTCCGAAAAATGTAAATTCTTAATATAATTAATTACCTGTTCAAGTCCTGCGGTTATGGCGAAACCGTTTCCGGAAGGATTAACACGGTAAAAAACGTCAAAAACAACGGTTTTGTTAATAGAGCCGTCATTAAGATAACCCTGCATCATTGTAAGCTCGTAAAAATCCGTCATCAATGACATTGTTTTAAAATTCATTAAAAAACATCCCTTCATAAATAAAGTGGAATAAGCCTATTGCCAAAAATTTGCTTCGGCAATATATAGAATATTATGCGTATTCCACATCTTAATAATAAGTATAATTAGTATAATAAGAAATTTGTCATTAAAAATCAAGGAAAAGAAGGTTAAAAAATAACCAAAAATATTTTGAAGTCAGACTTTACAAAAAATAATGATTAATGTATAATATCTAAATGTCAGATTCATAATATTAAAATCAAAACACTTTGAAACGGACAGTAGATAAGTTTCTCAAGGTTTAAGCGAATTCGGGAAGGTGCGAGCCGAACACCGGATACTTGTTGAAAATCACCGTGGAGTGGCTTGGCGAAAGTTTTTGATGATTAGCTTAAGACGTTTCCCTACGTTATAGGGGCATGTATAATGATTTGTTATACGGTTTGAGGGGATATTCTTTAAGAATATCAAGTCAGGTGGTACCGCGGAGAGTAAGGCTCGTTCGTCCTGTTAAGGATGCGAGCCTTTATTTTTTTATTCGGAGGTAAAATTATGTTATACGATAAGGTGTCTACGGATCTTAATTTCGTGGACAGAGAGCAGAAAGTTCTTGAATTCTGGAAACAGAACGAAATCTTTAAGAAAAGCATTAAATTAAGAGAAGGCCAGCCGAGATTTACTTGGATTGAAGGACCTCCCACAGCAAACGGAAAACCCCATATCGGTCATGTTGAAACAAGATCAATCAAAGACCTTATCCTTCGTTATCGTGTTATGAAGGGCTATGATGTTCTTCGTAAAGGCGGCTGGGATACTCACGGACTTCCCGTTGAGCTTGAGGTTGAAAAACAGCTTGGTATTAGCGGCAAGCCTCAGATTGAAGAATACGGCGTTGAGCCTTTCATCAAAAAATGTAAGGAAAGCGTTTGGAAATACAGCACAGAATGGGAGCAGATGAGCGACCGTGTTGCTTTCTGGGCAGATATGGACAATCCTTATGTAACATACCATGACACATATATCGAGTCAGAATGGTGGGCTCTTAAGAAAATCTGGGAAAAAGGACTTCTTTATAAAGGTCACAAGGTAGTTCCTTATTGCCCCAGATGCGGAACAGCCCTTTCAAGCCACGAAGTTGCACAGGGATATAAAGACGTTAAGGAGCTTTCGGTATATGCTAAGTTCCCCGTTGAAGGCAAAGAAAACGAATATATCCTTGCATGGACAACAACACCCTGGACACTTCCTTCAAACGTTGCTCTTGTTGTAAATGCAAACGAAGATTATTCAAAGGTAAGTTACAAAGGCGAGGTTCTTATTTTAGCAAAGGCTCTTGTTGAAACAGTTCTTAAAGAAGATTATGAAATCCTTGAAACATTCAAAGGTTCAGATCTTAAGGGAGTAAGATATACACCTCTCTTTGATTTCCTTGAAAATGACGAAAAAGGTTTCTATGTTGTTACAGATGATTATGTAACTCTTACAGACGGTACAGGTGTTGTTCATACAGCTCCTGCATTCGGTGAAGATGACTACCGTGTAGGCCGTGTTTACGGACTTCCTTTCCGTCAGTATGTTGATACACAGGGTAACTTCACAAAAGAGGTTACACCTTGGGCAGGCAGATTTGTAAAGGACTGCGATAAAGAAATCATCAAATATCTTGAAGATAAAGGAACACTTTTTGCGGCTGTTCCCTTCGAGCATAGCTATCCTTTCTGCTGGAGATGCGATACACCGCTTCTTTACTATGCAAGAAGCACATGGTTTATCGAAATGACAAAGGTAAGAGATAAGCTTGTTGCAAACAACGATACAATCGAATGGTATCCCGAAAACGTAAAATACGGACGTTTCGGAAACTTCATCGCAAATGTTATCGACTGGGGCTTAAGCCGTGAGCGTTATTGGGGTACACCGCTTCCCGTATGGGAATGTGAATGTGGTTACTTCCACACAATCGGAAGTGTTGAAGAACTCAGAAGCATGTCAGATGACTGCCCTGAAGAGCTTGAGCTTCATAAGCCTTATATTGATGCGGTTCACATCAAATGCCCTAAATGCGGAAAGCAGATGACAAGAGTTCCCGAAGTTATCGACTGCTGGTTCGACTCAGGTTCAGCTCCTTTTGCACAGTGGCATTATCCGTTTGAAAACCAGGATATATTCAAAAAACGTTTCCCTGCCGATTTCATCACAGAGGCTGTTGACCAGACAAGAGGTTGGTTCTATTCAATGCTTGCCGTTTCAACACTTGTATTTGATACAACATCATATACACACTGTATGTCAATGGGACACGTTCTTGATAAATACGGTATCAAGATGAGTAAGCATAAGGGAAATGTAGTTGACCCTTGGACAGTAATGAACAAACAGGGTGCAGATGCAATCAGATGGTATTTCTATGTAAACTCAGCTCCTTGGCTTCCTTGCCGTTTTGACGATGAGGCTGTTGATGATGCACAGAGAAAATTCATGGGAACATTCTGGAACACATACGCATTCTATGTTCTTTATGCAAATATTGATAACTTTAATCCTATGGATTACAAGCTTGAATATGATAAGCTTCCTCCTATGGATAAATGGATTCTTTCAAAGCTTAATACACTTGTTAAATATGTTGATGACTGCCTCGGAACATATAAGATTACAGAGCCTGCGAGAGCACTCCAGAGCTTTGTTGACGATATGAGCAACTGGTATGTAAGAAGAAGCCGTGAGCGTTTCTGGGCAAACGGAATGCCTCAGGATAAGATCAATGCTTACATGACTCTTTATACAGTTCTTTCAACACTTGCTAAGGTTTCTGCACCTTTCACACCGTATATTGCTGAAGAAATCTACAGAAATATCGTTGTTAAGGTTGATCCTTCAGCTCCCGAAAGCGTTCATCTTTGCGACTTCCCTGTTGCAAACGAAGCTTGGATTGATACAGAGCTTGAAGCAAACATGGACCTTGTTCTTGACATCGTTGTTCTCGGCCGTGCCGCAAGAAACGAAGCAAACATCAAGAACAGACAGCCTATCGGACTTATGTATGTTAAGGCAGAAAGAACACTTCCCGAAATGTATCAGGAAATTGTTCTTGATGAGCTTAATGTTAAGAAGATGGAATTTACAGACGATGTTGAAAACTTCGTAACATATAAATTTAAACCTCAGCTTCGTACACTCGGACCTAAGTTTGGAAAGCTTGTTCCCAAAATCGGCAATGCACTTGCAAATGTAGACGGAACAGCATTTATGAATGAGCTTAAGGCAAACGGCAAAGCTGTTCTTAATGTAGAAGGTACAGAGGTTGAGCTTGAAGAAAGCGATCTTCTTGTCGACACAGCACAGAAGGAAGGCCATGTATCGGTTGAAAATAACGGCGTTACTGTTGTTATGGATACAAATCTCACACCTGAGCTTATCGAGGAAGGCTTTGTAAGAGAAATCGTAAGCAAGATCCAGACCATGAGAAAAGAAGCAGGCTTTGAAGTGCTTGACAGAATTACTGTTTACCACACTGACAGCGATAAGGTTGCCGGTGTAATCGAACGTAATAAGGAAAGCATTATGGGCGACGTTCTTGCTCTTGACATGGTTGAAGGCACAGGCGAAGGCTATACAAAGGATTGGAACATCAACGGCGAAAAGGTAACACTTACAGTTAAAAAGATGTAATCAATAAATAATGAATTTTTGCAGGGCGGTATCGAAAGATGCCGCCTTGTTTTATTGTTTTTAAGGCAAAATAACTATTTATTCAGAGGTTTTTTTATGGTATAGTTAATCTATATAGAATTCATTTGGAGGTGCTTTTATGAAGAAAAAAGCGGCTTTGATTTTAGCGGCTATGATGGCTGTCGGTACGGCTGTTCCGGCAAGTGCCGCAGACAGCTTTAAAGATATAAACGATGTTCCTTGGGGAGGAGCACAGGCGTATATAAACAGCGTATTTGAAAGCGGTCTTATGGTCGGAGAGATTGACGAAAACGGCAACCGTGTTTTCCATGCAAAAAATAATATATCATATACGGAAACGGCACAGCTTGTATACAGTTTGTCCGGAACAACGGTAAGCACAGATGTTGTACAGAAATGGACATCGGTAATGAAGAGCAACAAAATTCCTTCATGGGCCTATAACTGTGTTGCTTACTGTCTTGAAAACAGTATTGTTACAATAACCGACTTGAATATTTTCTATAATGCGGACGGCTCGGCAAGAAGTGCCACAAGAGAAGATGCGGCTTATATTTTCGGAAGATTTCTTGTTTCCCAGAATATATCGGCTGCAACAAATACAAAAAACTTTGCCGATAAAAACAATATTTCGGCCGTATGCCAGCAGTATGTTGATATACTTTCAAGCTACGATATATTTGTAGGCGACGATGACAACAAATTCAATCCCAATAATACAATAAACAGAGCCGAAATGGCTGTTATAGTGTCAAAAACCTACAACATGCTCAAGGATAAAAGCATTGTAAATGATGACGGAGAGAAAACAACCAAAGCCGATTATACGGGATATATCAACTATGCAGGCCCGGATTTCAACGGAATAGGCCCTAAAGCTTTTATGCTTTATACCTATGACGGACAGAGCATTGTACTTGATACGGTTGCAGACTCACAGTATTATCTTGACGGAGAGCCTATAAGCACAAGAGGAATATATTCTCTTACTTCAAACGGTGTACTTGTAAGTGCCGAGGTATATGTAAACAGCAGAAACCAGGCCATGGAAATATACTGCAAGAGAGCTGCTGTTGAAGGCCAGGTAACAAACATAGGTACAAAAAAGACTAAGGACAAAAACGGAGATGAATATTCCTATCGTTCGGTTACAATTAAGTTTGCAAGCGGTATGACAAGATCATACCGTATAGATGATGATACGGATATTTATTTCGATGATGATGAGATAGATATTGATGAACTTGAGGAATATCTTGACGAGTATCCGGAAATATTCGGTTCTGCCGATGTGCAGTATAATGATGAATATGACGTTTATCCAAATGCTTATGTAAAGGAACTCAAAACAAACTTTATACTTAAAGAGGAAGGCACAATATCGGAAATTGACGGCGAAACGGTTAAGATAGTTGCCGATGACGGACGTGAATATGAATATAAGCTTGATTCTGTTGTAAGATATTATCTTGACGGCAAAAAGGTAAGACTTCCGGCATTCAGAGAAGGAGTTTATACAAATGTATCTAAGGTTCAGCTTACGTTTGATAACCTCGGATATGTAACAAGAATAGAAGCAGAAAAATATGCGGAATAAAAATAAACGGGAAAACCGATATATAGGTTTTCCCGTTACAGTCTGTAACTATTTCGTAGAAATAGTTTATCGAAAGTTTGAATCAAAACAATGAACCGCAAAGATAGATGCGGCGGCATAGCCGCTTTGCGAAGCAAAGTTCTGAACGGTTAAAGTTTTGTGGGGTTTGGGGCAAAGCCCCAAGGTCTTTGCAATAATGTATGGTCGATAAGATAATATTTGTTATTACCTGAAAGATATTTTTTTCCTTTAATATTATACCTTCTGATTTTATAGAACGCAAAGGCATTACATAAATATTGTATATAAGAGCCCACTGTTGTATGATGAATTTTTCATTTATGCTTCCTAAGGCATTGGTTATATTGCGTGCCGATGACAAATTGGAAATGTTGTCCATAAGAAGATTGATTATTTCTGTCCATCAGCTGGATATTTTTAATCTTATATTTTTTCTTATATTACATATAATCAAAGTGTCAAAAACATCAGCGATATAATTGTATTTTGACTCCTGATCCTTATAGAGATATGAGCCTGACAT
>ERZ791909.2069-NODE-2069-length-12808-cov-2.349408_pt1 | contig 12808 bp, 10 predicted proteins | sample MGYA00510143_ERZ791909 | MGnify/ENA primary metagenome ERZ791909 (study PRJEB30046, sample SAMN00792093) | human gut metagenome | study: EMG produced TPA metagenomics assembly of the A metagenome-wide association study of gut microbiota in type 2... | reverse complement strand
ATTATTTAGAAACTCATCCATTAGTAAAACGAGACAAAAACTGCTTCGTTCTCTCTTCTTTCGGATTTTCAAAAACTTCCTCCGGAGTCCCCTGTTCCAAAATACATCCTCCATCCATAAAAATCACCTGGCTGGACACATCTCTTGCAAACGCCATTTCATGTGTGACGATGATCATCGTCGTCTCCTGGTCTGCAAGACTTTGGATCACTTTCAACACTTCTCCCGTTAATTCAGGATCAAGCGCCGACGTCGGCTCATCAAAACATAAGATATCCGGCTTTAACGCAAGGGCTCTGGCGATTGCGACACGCTGACACTGTCCGCCGGAAAGCTGATGTGGATAATTTTCCATACGATCCGCAAGTCCCATCTGGGTCAGAAGCCTCCTTGCCTCTTTTTCAATCTCCTCATGGATCTCTTTTTTATGTTGTTTATAATCCGGTTGTTCTTTTGCGAGAAGCTCTTTTGCCAACATTACATTTTTCAGAGCCGTATACTGCGGGAACAGATTAAACGATTGAAATACCAACCCGAAATGAAGCCGTTTTTTCCGAATTTCTCCCTCCTGTGAAGTTATGGGATCATGAATATCAAACAATGTTTCTCCGTTTACACTGATCGATCCACCGTCCGGTCTTTCCAGAAAATTCAAACACCTAAGCAGCGTCGTCTTTCCGCTTCCCGAAGAACCGATAATTGAAAGAACCTGTCCTTTCTCAAGAGAAAAGGTGATGTCTTTCAACACTTCCGTTCGATCAAAACTTTTACTCAAATGTTCTACTTCAAGAATTGCCACACGCTCCACCTCCTACTTGAAATAATCCAGTTTCTTCTCAAGACGTCCCAGAAGCACTGTCAAAATACCGTTAAAGATCAGATAATATACCGCTGTAAAAAAGAGCGGCCAGATGACTCCGGCAATTCCCTGCGATCCTTTCAGAAATGCCTGTCCTGCCCATATAATTTCCTGAAGCGCAATAATGCGGGGAAGAGACGTATCTTTCACAAGAGTAATGATCTCATTAGACATCGGAGGTACGATCCGTTTTACCATCTGAAGCAAAGTTACCTTGAAAAAAATCTGACTTCGCGTCATGCCAAGCACAAGCCCCGCCTCTTCCTGACCATGCGGTACTCCCTGAATACCGCCTCTGTATATTTCTGAAAAATAGCATGCGTAATTAAAAATAAATGCAACTGCCGCCGCAAGAAAACGTCCGGCTTCTCCCCCGCCCCAGATATTGTTTCCCATAACAAGTCCCGGAAAGAAATAGATGATCAAAAGCTGGATCATAAGGGGCGTTCCTCTTATGATCCACACAATAATCTTCGTCAGATAACTAAGCGGTTTAAACCGCGACATCGATCCGAATGCAATGACAAGCCCAAGCGGAACCGCTCCGAGCAGTGTCACAAAAAACAACTTTAATGTCTGGAGAAATCCGATATTCAGTGATTTAAACACAATCGGAAACTGTTCTAATATCAAATCCATTTTTTGTCTACAACTCCGTCTTTTATCTTATTTCACAAGCATATCCTGAAGGTTATATTTTTCCGCACATTTCACTATGCTTTCGTCTTCATAACACTCTGCGAAGAAATCGTTCAGAGCTTTTGCAAGATCAGAACCTTTTCTGAATCCAACGCCGTACTCTTCCTCGCTTAATCTTACCGTATAAGCAAGATCCGCATAATTTGTTCCTTCTCCGATCATCGCCGTCGCCATCAGAAGATCGATCACAGCCGCATCCGACGTACCTGCCGCAACTTCCATCAACGCATCCGCCTGTGCTGTCACCGGAGTGAAATCAAGTCCGCGATTTTCCACTTCATCTTCTCCCGCGCTTCCCGATTCTACCGCAAACGACAGATCTGACAGGCTTTTCTCATCCTGATATTTATCTGCTTTATCCGCCGGAAGTACAACAACCTGTGCATTATTTAAGTATGCGTCTGTACATTCCATAGAACTTGTAACTTCTTCGGTAAGCGTCATTCCGTTCCATACACAGTCGATCGTCTTCCCGTCAAGTTCTAAGATCTTATTATCCCAGTCAATCTCCACAAACTCTACATCTACGCCGAGGCTCTCTCCGAACGCCTTCGCCATATCCGCATCAAAACCGATCCATTCGCCTTCTTCATCCTGGTAATCCATCGGCTCAAAATTTGTGATTCCCACGACAAGCGTTCCTTTTTCCTTTACATAATCGAGATCGCTTTCTGAAGCTGCTTTCTTTCCCGAATCTTTCTTTGCATCATCAGAACCACATCCTGCCAACACTGAAACAACAAGTCCCGCACACAACAAAACACTTAACACTCTTCTTTTCATAGATAACCTCCACAACCAAACTTATAGTTCTCGCTTTCTTTCTTTACTAATGAGTCACTGTACCACAGTAAAGTTACCTCTGTATTCTAACATGGAGAACCCTCCGTGTCAACACACAGAGGGTCTTTCTTCTCACCGATTGTAACAGACCAGATTGTAATCTGATCTGCCAATATATATTATGCATGACTTCTTCTATGACTTCGTTTCCACTTTTCCATGATTCCGGGTTCCGGTTCTACAGACACCTCTTGGTTGATCTTATCTACTTCCCTGCGCATCTGGGCGTTTATTTCCATATATTCTTCGCTTTTTGTAATCAAAATATGGTATTCTTCAAGCGACATATATTTGTACGACGCATAAAGATACGGCTTGATCAACGTCTTATCCCCGCAGATCTGATATGCACAATCATACATTTTCGCCGACTCTTGATAGAGGAACAAACGACCGTATGCCGCTCCGAGACTTGCATAAATCTTTCCGTAAAACTTCTCATCTACAGTCTCATCTTTTTCCCCGTTTAAAATAGCCTGATATACAAGAATCGCCTCTTCCACTTCCCCGCTTTCAAGAAGATTGTCGCCTTTAAATTTCTGCCGTTCAATATCTTTTTGATTTTTCAAATGTTCCAAAACATTCTGAATACGAATCATCTCCGGCTCACGATACAAACGAGACGATTTCAAAATAGTTAAAACAAACTTTTCAACCGAACCGTGCAGACGAAGAACGTCTCTTAACTCTGATGCAAGCGCCTTCATCTCCAGTTCCTCGTCAAGCCAGTCGCAAAGCTGCCCGTTCATAATCGTATAATCGATCAAATATAAATTATTACACAGATAGTAGCACAATTCTTCTATTGTAAAAATACGGCAATGGATGCGCGTAATCTCATACGGATGTGCCGCATGTCTGTCATGACAAAGAATTAAATTTCCCATCATTGCCTCCTAAATGTATCGTCTTCTCCGCATGGAAGTCTGTCGCCGGGAAGAAATCTCCAAATCCGGCATCCCTTACGGAAATTCTGCATGTTTTTTCATCAAGAAACAGTGTCTCAAGCTGTAAACGCATGGAATACTCCGCCCTTTTCGGAAATCCGTCAAGAGACAGTGTTTCCGTTCTTACATTTCCCTGAACAAGAGACTCAATCCGAAGCTCGATGTCTTCTACGTCTTCCATGAGCACTTCCCACTGATTATTCGACTCATACCAGTGGTTCCCCCATGAAACGATCGGATACCACATCTCCTGGCCTCCAACCCGCATATTGACCGTAATCTGATCCGTCAGTTTATCTTCTGACAGATATACCGGATTTTCAATATGCATATACAACTTTCTATACGCTGTATAACAAGCGCCCTTACTGTAGAGATTATTACCGATAAATGCTCGCCGCCCGTTGCACAGCACTCGCAAAGATTTCGGATACCAGTCGTTTTCAAAACCTTCTCCTGTCAAAAATACAGAGGAAACAATCCGTTTGTCAAATACGCTCTCTATAAATTTGCTGAACATTGCATCCGCTTCTTTTGCCTTATCTTCATTCAAGACAGGATATACCATCGCAAGTTCCTTCATGTGAGCGCTTGCCACTTCATCTACTGTAACAAACGTCGTTTTTCCGCCTCCCAGCCCCGGCCGAAGCCTCCTAAGCATATACGCTTTGATCTCATTTCTGTCACAGCAAAACAGCGCTGCGTCATACTGCCACAATTCCTTCGGCTGATAAAACAGGTAATTGCAAAAACTCTCCTTGTAATCCTGGATAAAAATATTACGTTTATCAATATTCATCCGTACGGCGATTCCTCTGAGCATCTGCGCCATTTCTTCCGAAAGAGACGGAACTGTAAAAACAATACCGTCGATCTCCGGAAATGACTGAAGCGACATCTGAATAAATTGAGATAAAAGCCACACTGCGTCGTATGTTTCTTCTCCAAACTCGATCTTATCCCCAGCAAGACTTTTGCTTAGAAGTCTCGTTGCGGTAAATCCGTCTTTGATCGTAACAAGTCTTTTCGCTTCTTTTCCATACGCCCACGTGTCTCGCAGTTTTCCTATGATAAGCGGAATCTGATAATTGTCCGTATCCACTTCCAGCGTATCCGGCTCCAAGTCTTTTTCGTTATAAAAACTGATCTGACATGTTTTTTCATTTATCTCATATCCGATGATACTTCCCTGTCCCATGAAAAAACAACCTCCTATTGTTTAATCTTACGCCTGTTCTTTTGTAAAAATCTGCGCTGCAGCCGCATCTTCTCTTGCATATGCCTGAATTTTTTTCTTGCGCTCACTTTCGTTTTTCTCGATCAGGATATCATTCAGTCTTCCATAGCGCCCCGGTTCTCCCTGAACAGTTTCCCGCACACAAAGTTCCTTATCACTTCTGTAAGAGTTTCCGTCGATCGTCTCTTTAAAATAATATTTTAACTTTTCATTTGCAAAAAGAACAAACTTTTTCACATAAATATTTTCATACATCGGAGTAAGCACTTCCGTCGAATAATCGGACGATTCTTCTCCTCCTTTTTGCAGGCTGTAATAAAGCATTACCCTGCTTCCCTTCTGACCTTTATACTCGATCAGTGTTTTATCCCAAAGCTGCAGTTCAATCAGCCAGTCTTTTTCATATGAAAGAAAGAACGGAAAATAAATCTGCTTTCCACACAATTCCTGAAGGAATTTCTTTAACGTCTTTCTTGTCTGCGGACTGTACTCTCTCGTCGAATAGTATTTTAATACCGCTACTTTGCATATATCGATCGTATCCTCGCCCTTTTCATATTCACGGCAGATGATATCGATCACACTCCTGCTGATTTTTCTTTCTTCCACCACATATTCTCTCGACATATACACAAGATACGCCTGCTGAAGCCTGAAATATGCACCTTCCGCATAATACTGCTCAAACACCTGCGCTTCCTGAAATAATTCTTCCGAAAAGAGCATCTGTGTCAGGATCCTCTCTGCCAGCTTATGCGTATGTACTTCATAATCCCGCGCCTCTCTCCAAAGCATCTTCATATCAGATGTCGCGCCGCAGTAATAGCTTGCCAAATACGTCAGGATCACCTTGTCATATTGACCTTTTTTAAACAATTCAAAGCAGACATATGTAAGAAAATCATCATTCTCATAATTATTCTCTCTGATCGTTTTGCTGCAAAGTCCCAAAAGTTCATCTTCTTCGTAATTTTCAACTCCGTTTTCTCTGACGATCTCTGTCGTCAGTTCCTGAACTTCTTCTTCCTCCCGCGTTCTTCTCAGGCCGTTAATATATTTCCTGCACATATCCATATAGCGAAGCTCATAAAAAAGTCTCTGACTCTCATATGGGATAGAATCTGTATAATGCCTTCCGTCTTTTGACTCCCACACAAGCCGATCGGTTTTCGCATACAAGAATACACGCGCTCCGTTTTCCGTATACGGTGATTTCTGAGTAATCGTGCCGTCATCTGCAATAACATGAATAAATTTCATATTCGGCACTTTCGTCGTAATCCGGTATGCATGACATACATCATAAAGCGCTTTTACCCTTTCAGGATTCATAGATGCCTCTACTACAAACCGTTTATAAATGATACGAAGCTGTTCGTCAACATTTCTCCGGTCAAGCTGATTCCATGCAAACGCTTCCATCTCGTCTCTGTAATGAGCGTAAATCTCGCTGCTTTCATCTTCATATGTGATCAAGTTTGAATATAAAAATGCGCATTTATGGTAATCCAATGAATTTCCGTGCATAAAATACAAATATACCGATCTCGGAAGCGCTTTGTGAAAATCCGCCGGAACAACCGAAGCCATATAATATTCATAAAGCTGAGCAATCTTAAGCTCTGCTTCCACCGCTTTTTCATACCACTGAAAATAACAGCTTTCCACACAGTTTCCTTTGATCAGAAGAGTACAGATCGCCGTCAGTATCATCGATTCCTTATACATCTTATAAGAACCGACAAGAACCGCATATAACTGTTTGTCAAAAACTTTCATCTGACTTGCAAGATTTGCAGTGTAAAGCGCCAGTTCTCTTGTCATCAGTTTATGTTTGACTGCAAACAGAAGAACCCGAACTTCAAACATTCCGAGCTTTTTCAGAGAAGAACTCTTTTCCCTGTAACATTTAAACGCCTGTAAATAGAACCAGACGCTATGCGACTTTTCATCATAAAACTGTTTTTCCAAAGCCCGAAGACGTTCACTGTATATTTTATACTCCGAATCCACTTCCACAAGCATACACAAAATCTTCCAACTATCCGGATGCTTCATAAATGACTTGGAAAGCTCTTCCGCAACCTTTCGCTGCCCGATCGTGTCATTTGACAAAAGCGTTGTCAAATACAAATAATATGAACTAAGTTCCACATCCTTACCGATGGCAAAGCGATTATAATTATATGATTCGAGAAGCCATTTCGCCTCTTCCAAACGTTTTCCGATCAGACAGATATGTGCATGCGCAAGAAGATAGAATTCATTTCTGTCATCAACTTCCCTCAGATGGCTGATCCGACGGATTGCTTCCTCGACCCATTCGTTCAGTTCCAGTTTTCCACTTTCATATTTTAAATAGTTTTTAACAATTCCCGCAAACTCTCTGTCGTTTGCACGATAATCCTCATCTCTGCTTATATCTTTTTCTACGACAACCTCATAGGTAAGAGTCTCGTACGGAGATTCTAATATGATCCTGCCGAAATTACTTCCCGGATGAAGTGCTTCCACATTCAGAAAATATTCCAGCCGGTATGAATTTCCGATAAACTCTTCCGTCGTTACACGGGTATGTTCAACAGAGAGGAATTCCCCTTCTGTATGTACGTCGATTTCTAAATATCCCCACGTATTTTTTCTGATAGTAAACGTCTCTTTCCGCGCCTCTGAAAGCGACATAAACGCCCGGCTTTCCTCCTCAAGTGTCAGGAATATCTTCTCTTTTTGCTTACATCCTACGAGAAATTCTTCCAAAGCCTGCTGATCCAGTTCCCATTTCCGCATATTTTCATAAAGCGCCTGGATCCGCTTATCTTCGTATTTCAGTATTTCGTAAAAATCTCTGGAGCGAAACAGCTTTACTGCCTCAGCCGCATCCCGAAAAGACAGCTTCTTAAAATCGTCAAGACTTTGTATCTTCCCATAGCTCGTCATAACATACGGTTTCTCGATAATCGCGGTAAATGCGACATCATACTCGCCGCCGTTGCAAACGATCGTAAACTTCCCATGTTCGACATGCCCCGGCATCAACCCGCTGCCGTCATATGTATAATATATATTGACAGGATTCCCGTCGAAACCTTGTTCGTCACACTGCACACGATAAGAAGAGGGATAGACAAGACCTCTGATCGTTCCTTCCCCCTGATTTTTCAATGAAAAACTTCCTCTGTATTTTTCCCCTTCTCCGACTCTCATTACAATATGTGTTTCCGGAAATATAATTTCCGGCTGCGGAATATGAAAGTCGCCTTTGGCAAATCGTTTGATCTTATTCTTCAAATCTGTCACCTACTCATCATTTTTGCAGCAGTCCGGGCATGAACGTATCGCGGACTGCTGTCTTTTGCCCTCGGACAAAAGTACGCTACTATGAATTATAACATTGTTCTGTCTCTTCTTGCAATGGGGTATTAAAAGAATTTCAGAGATATTGTATACAAGTATACGATATCTCTGTTTGGCTAAAATGCTCTGTTTTCAAACGATTTTACTTCAAGGGAGCATCTTTGATCATCTGCGCATATTCCAAAGGCTTGTATCCAAGTTTTTTATACAGAGCTACGGCTCTTGTATTATCTTCTTCCACTTCAAGCCTCATCCTTGTCACCGCCGAGCCTTTCACCTTATCAAGATATGCAAAAAATTCCCTTCCGATCCCTTTGGAACGAAACGCTTCCCGCACATACACTTCTTCAATCCACCAAACCATTCCTCCCGCTTCCTGAGAATAAGTTTTCGCGATCAGCCCGTATCCCGCCGCTTCGTTTTCGCATTCAAAAAGAAATATCTCGGCATAGACATCAGAGCGAAGCGCCTCATCTGCAGTCCGTTCAAAATAGGTGTCCGGAACCGGATGTAATACGGCATCCGAATGATAAAACTCTCTCGCCATCTCCATATAAGTCTTTTTGTCTTCTGATCTCATTTTTCTTATCATTTTACTTTCTCCTTTTCTTTTTCTTTTTCATAAAACTTGCATCTTTTTCACAAAAAGGCGTTTCAATGCAATAAATATATTTTAGAAGCAGCCGCATTCCGGGATTCATCCGCCTTTTTGCCTCAGCATAAAACTTCCGATACAATTTATAGGATTCTTTCCATATTCTCCGGTCTTTTGTCGGATAATAAAACAAAATGCGCCGCACTTCTTCATAAAAACTATTCCACTCTTCCTCCGAAATCTGAGGATACTGTTTTTTCAGATGTTTCAACCAAACTTCCGAATAATCATCTGTATCCGAATGCCTGTTTCCGAAAATCTGCTTCTTTGGTTTTTCCGTCAGTCTTGCAACTTTAACTACATCGTCATACATTGTAAGAATACCGATTCCGCCCCGAGTCGTCCCAATCTTTCTCCTGTGACGTTTTCCTCTGACTACAGCCTGAATAAAAACGCCTCCAAACGCAGCCCCCGCCACAAAAACAACACACACAATCAACCGAAAAACCTGATTGCTTTTAAAACTGTTTTCTTTCTTTTGTTTTGCCGCATCCGCTCCCTGCATCTCGTTTCTTGAAGATGCCGGCGTATGTTCCATTGTGATCCACTCTCCTGTTTTCTCATCATATACTTCACACCATGCATGTCCCATTGTTCCGTCAACCTGCGCCTCATAAGTTCCGTTTTCTTTTTCTTTAAACGCAGAAGCCGGAACTACCAAACCTTCCACATAAATCGACTGGTAGCCGCACATCCTGTAAAGTAAAGCTGCTGTTGTGGCAAAATGTACACAAAATCCCTTTTTATTTTCAAACAGAAAATACTCTGCAAAATCCCATTTTGCAGGCGTTTTCCCAGGATTCGTATCATAAACTATATTCGACAAAGCTTCGTCAATCTGATTTTTCACAGCAGAAAACGAACTCTTATCCCATCCTTCGCACATTTTTTGCATACGGGTAAGTTCCGAAGGATACTGTAAAAATAGCTCTTCTTTTTCTTCTTCAAAATAATACTTTGAAGAATACACTACCTCTTCTAGTTTTTCATTTGTCCACGCACTGTCCTCATAAGTCGTCCCCCACCTATCATAAAGGTATGTTTTCTTTTTCTCAAGCACAACACATGTAGACACTTCCGAAGACGGCTTAAAAGAAGAAATAGCTTTGAGATCGTCCATTTTTCCGCCCGACGTCATATTGTCATTTTTTCCGTTTTGTTGTGTCGGATCATTTTCCGGCCGGAAAGGATTTTTTTCTTCTATATCTTCTCTGTCATGCTTGCTTTCAGCATCTGTTTTTTCTTCATCTAACTTTTTGCCGTCTTTTTTATTTTTTATTTTTTCAGCCAGTTCTTCTGCTTTTCCGATTACGTTCTCTCTGATTTTCTGTCTCGTTTCCTGATAAAATCCATTCTCGCCTACTCTGATCTGATCGCTCTGTTTTCCCGCAAAAACAGAAATTCCCGCAGCAATCCCAAAGACCGCCGAAATCAAAACAAGTGAACGAAAAACCTGTTTAGCTTTGCATCCTTCCATTGCACAGCACGTTCCATACAATACCGCGGCAAAAACCAACATCCACGACGCCCATGGCGGCGGAAATTTTCGCGCGCATGCAGCAGATATAAACGGTGCAAAAATAACCAAATAAGCAATTACGCGCAGCCTCCTTACTTTGAATGCCGCAATCAACAAAATAAATACCGCAAAACTCACGGCAATCTCTGCAAAAATGATTTCTTTTCGTCCTATTTGATTTGCCAGCGCTTCCAAATCAAATACAGATAAAAATGCATTCCGCCATAATAAGACTGCACAAACAGCACTAAGCGCTTTCACAAAATTTATTTCCGGATTTTTCTTTTCCACATCGGCATCCCCACTTTTATAAACGAAGAAACAACTCTTCTTTCCCATCTTTTTTAATCTGTCCCTGTCCATCGATCGTAACTATACTGCTAAACTCTGCCCCTTTAAAACGCTCCCTCATATAGGAATCTCTTTTCTCTGTATTTCCGCACGGCTTTATATCGATCAATTCCCATACCATCTGACAGCAGCTTTCTTCATCTTTCACTTTCACAGTCACAATCTGTTCTGTATCCTCTTCATACCACGCAGCCAGATGAATACATTTTTCTTCAACAAGAGTGATCGATAATGATGATGCTGTCTTTAGCATTTTAGAAAAACCGTTCGCAGTACATTCTTTTTCTCTGATGTCAAACCAGATCAGTACGGCACATCCTAAAGGAAACGCCCTCTCTTTTGCTACAAGCTCTTCTTTCGCGGCAGTCAGTTTCCAATGAATATCTTTTAAAGAATCTTCTCTTCGATACTCTCTCACCTGATAAATTTCAGAAGGATCATCTCCCTTTTTCTCACAGGAATATTCTTCCGCATCTGTTTGAAATTCTCTCGTCTTTCTTGTGATCTCAACAGGCATCAGTTCAAATTCAGGCATGATCTTCACAAATACTGTTTCAGCCTCTCTTCTCCTGATATAAAAAATACAAAGGGGATCATAAATTCTTATTTCATTCAACGTAATTTCCATACTGCCACAAATATTCCCCGGCAGCTCATACCAAAATGTTCTGACATTTTCCGCCTGTATCACTCCCCGTATCCGCTTCTGTTTCTTTTTTTCTTCAATCTTGTTTCCCACAAGGATCACAGCTTCATACCGCATATTCCATGCGGATTGATTTTTTACGGTAATCCCGGCTTTTATCGTCTTTCCTTCTTCACCCATCGAAGGAATACGCGTCATATCTGTTCCGACTTTTCCTCGCTGGATCATCAAAAACCAAAATGATAAAAGCGGATACATTATAACAAATATAAGAAGTCCTGAGATTACAGTATCGTTATACATAAAAAATAAATATATCGTAAGTATAAGAACTGCCAGATATCCGATTATTCTTTTTATCATCTGTTCATCCTCAATATTTCTGTCTCATTGTCGGAGTCGGAACACTCTCCAGAACCCGCCGGATCAGTTCTTCTTTTTTTATATGGCCTACCTTCGCTTTCATATTCAGAATGATCCGATGCTCTGTGACACACGGAAATATTTCCTGTACATCGGAAGGAACGACATATTCCCGTCCATTCAGCCACGCACATGCTTTCGCCATAGCTGTCAACGCGACAGTTCCGCGAGGACTTAAACCTAACTCTGTCCATTCATTTTCCCTTGTTGCTTTTGCAAGTTCCACAATATAACCGAAAATCCGGTCATGTACAAAAACCTCCTTAACTTCTCTTTGCATTTGGATCAATTCCTCTGCATTGACAACCGGATCGATTCGTTCTCTCGTTTTTTCTATTGACTGTTCCCGTTTCAAAATCTCAATTTCCTCTTCTGCCGTCGGATAGCCCATACTCACACAGATCATAAAACGATCAAGCTGTGACTCCGGCAGAAGCTGAGTTCCGGCGGAACCTACCGGATTTTCAGTCGCGATCACAATAAACGGCTCTCCTGTCCTGTGAGTTTTTCCATCAACCGTTACCTGATGCTCTTCCATTACTTCCAAAAGCGCGGACTGCGTCTTTGGCGACGTTCTGTTTATCTCATCTGCCAAAAGAAGATTGCATATAGCTGCACCCGGCTGATACACAAATGCCCCTGATGCTTTATCATATATCGTAAATCCACTCAGATCTGCCGGAAGTACGTCCGGCGTAAACTGCACCCGATTCACCTTAAGTCCCATTGCATGGGAGAACGAAAGCGCCAGCGTCGTCTTTCCCGTTCCCGGAATGTCTTCGATCAGAACATGACCTCCGGCAAGAATTGCTGTCATAACTTTTCTTAAAATATCTGTTTTCCCAACGACTGATTTCTCCACTTCCCCTATAACTGACCGCGCTCGACATCTGTTTTCTTCCATAAGTTATTCTCCCCGATCTTATTCGCTTTTGCCTCTATATTTGCACACGTTTATTATCCTGTTTCATCTACTTATAATCTACTCTATGTACAATATCAAAATCAACCGTTATACAGAATTTTCCGGTAAAAATGTGACAGTTCACCTGCCCATTCATAAAAATGCGGCGAAAATGACCTCTGTCATCTTCGCCGTATATATCGTTTATTCTTTGATTCCTCTTTCTCTTAAATAAGCCGTCTCTTCTCTGTAGAAGTCCAGACACTTTTCAGGAGTCGTATGAGGTTCCATCGTACAAAAACCTGTATATCCGTCTTTTTCAAGCCTCCGCAAAAGTCCGTCTATGTTCACCGCTCCGTCAGATGCATATG
>ERZ791909.2067-NODE-2067-length-12810-cov-5.877303_pt1 | contig 12810 bp, 10 predicted proteins | sample MGYA00510143_ERZ791909 | MGnify/ENA primary metagenome ERZ791909 (study PRJEB30046, sample SAMN00792093) | human gut metagenome | study: EMG produced TPA metagenomics assembly of the A metagenome-wide association study of gut microbiota in type 2... | reverse complement strand
AGCTCCGCGACGCCCCCGACCGCACGTACCGCGACGACGATGCCGCAGCCGGGCTACGAAGGCAACAATTTCGGCCAGGGCAAGAGCGTGCCGCTGATCGCCATGGCGCACGGCATTCCGTACGTCGCGACCGCTACGGTGGCGGACCTCCATGACCTTGAGCGCAAGGTCCGCAAGGCGATGTCCATGCACGGTGCCCGCTATATCCAGATTCTCGTTCCGTGCCCGCTCGGCTGGGGCTTCGCCTCCGATAAGACCGTTGAAGTGGCGCGTCTCGCCGCGGAAACGGGCATCTTCCCGGTATTCGAGGCTGAGAACGGAGAAATCACGGGATCCTATAAGATTCGCCGTCCCACGCCGGTTGAGGCGTATCTGAAGCTGCAGAAGCGCTTCGCCCATCTGCTAGGCAAGAAGGGAGATCCGGAAACGGTGGCCCGTCTGCAGCGCATGGCGAACCGCAATATCGAAAAGTTTGGTCTGACCGAAGAGGCCGAGGAGCATCCTGAGGGACTGTTCCGCAGCCTGGTGAGCCCGAAGGGGGATGCAGAAAGTGTCTGAAAAAATCAATGATGAAACGCCGTTTGCGATTACGCTGAAGCCGCTCACGTCGCTCGAGAACCATACGGGCGCGTGGCGTACGCTGAAGCCGGCCTATAACTTCCACGAGCCGCCCTGCAGCGCGACGTGCCCCGCCGGGGAACGCTGCCGCGACTGGCTGTTCCTCGCGGAGGATGGCGGCTACGAGGCCGCGTGGCGGAAGATCATGGAAGATAATCCCTTCCCCGCCGTGATGGGCCGTGTCTGTTACCACACGTGCGAAACTGCCTGTAACCGCGGTCAGCTCGATGAATCGGTCGGCATCAACTCGGTTGAACGCTTCCTCGGTGACGAGGCTCTCGAGAAGGGCTGGGCGTCGCCTGTGCCGGCTCAGCCGAGCGGAAAGAAGGTGCTTGTGGTCGGCGCGGGTCCTGCCGGACTCTCCGCCGCCTATCATCTGACGCTCCTCGGGCATCAGGTGACGGTGGTGGATTCGGCTCCTGAAGCCGGCGGCATGATGCGCTACGGCATTCCGAAGTACCGTCTGCCGCGTGACATTCTCGATAAGGAAATCGACCGCATCGTGAAGCTCGGCGTGAAGCTTGAGCTGTCGCACGAAGTGCAGGATCTCGAGGCCGAAATGAAGGCCGGCGGCTATGACGCCGTGTTCCTCGGTGTCGGCGCGAAGCTGGCCCGCCGCGCTTATATTCCGGCCGGTGACTCGGCTCACATCCTTGACGCGGTTTCTGTTCTCCGCTCGATGGAAGGCGAAGAGAAGCCGATGCTCGGGCGCCGCGTTGTGGTCTACGGCGGCGGCAACACCGCGGTCGACGTGGCCCGTACCGTGAAGCGTCTCGGCGCCGAGCCTCTGATGGTCTACCGCCGTACCCGCCAGAAGGCGCCGGCTCACAGCTTCGAAATTGAGGAAGCTATCGAGGAAGGCGTCACGATGAAGTGGCTCTCCACCATTGCGGACGCCGAAGGCGGCGAAATCCGCATTGAGAAGATGGAGCTTGATGAGAACGGCTCCCCGAAGCCGACCGGCGAATTTGAAACGATCACTGCGGATTCCGTCGTGCTCGCGCTTGGCCAGCAGACGGACCTCTCCTTCATTGAAGGTCTTTCGGAAGTGAAGACGAAGGACGGCAGCATCGAGGTTGACGACACGCTGATGACCGGCAAGGCCGGAGTCTTCGCGGGCGGCGACGCGATTGAAGGCGCCCGCAACGTGACGGTCGCGATCGGACACGGCAAGAAAGCTGCCCGCGCGATCAATGCCTGGCTGCGCGGCGAGAAGTACGCCGAACCCTATCGCGGAAAGCCTGCCGAATTCAGCAATCTGAACACGTGGTACTTCTCGGACGCTCCGAAGACGGTCCGCCCGATGCTTGATATGGTCCGCCGTCAGACGACCTTTGAGGAAGTGCTGAAGGGCCTCACCGAAGAGAACGCGCTTTACGAAGCCCGCCGCTGCATGAGCTGCGGCAACTGCTTCGAGTGTGACAACTGCTACGGTGTCTGCCCGGATAATGTGATTGAGAAGCTCGGCCCGGGCCGCGGCTACAAGATCGATTACGAGTTCTGCAAGGGCTGCGGCATCTGCGCGAACGAGTGTCCGTGCGGCGCGATCGATATGAAGAAGGAAGAGATCTGAGTCCGGATCTTCTGATATCGGTATAGCGAAGAGGCAGGTTCCTGACGGAACCTGCCTCTTTTGCTTGATGGAAACTGAACGCGGATCTCAGCGGAACTGACGCCGGGCGAGGAGCGCGATCACGACACTCAGAAGAAGGAGCGAAGCGGCGAGATAGTACGGGATGCCAGGCGGAATCAGCTCATCTGTTCCCTTTGCCGTGTAGACAAGAAGCGGCGTGGAGATCACCGGGGCGATGGCACCGGAGAATGAGTTAAGGGAACTGATGGCGCCCATCGCGGAGCCCTGCATGGTGGGAGAGACCTGACGCGAGACCGCGCTCTGAATAATCGGAGAGGCGATTCCAAGGAGCGAAAACGTCCAGGCGAGAATCGCGGCGACGATGCCCCAGGTGGTGAAACCGATCCCCGCAAGCGCGAGGCACCCAATCGAAAGCGCGGCGATCACGAGGTGTTTCTCAGACTGAACGCGGATCAGGGCGGGAAGGAGCCACCCTTGAGTGAACGCGATGCAGAGGCCGAGCACGAACATCGAGAGACCGATATTCAGCGGTGTCCAACCGTACCGGAACTCTGTGTAGAGCGCCCAGGTGCACTGCATGAGTGACTGCGAGAGATAGATGAGACCGATGATCAGCACCATCGGAATGATGGGCTTTACCTTCAGGAGCGCGATGATCCCGATGAAAGGATTAAAGCGGCGGAAAGTCCAGGGACGCATATCCGGCGTCGTGAGACTTTCCGGCAGCACGAAGAAACCGTAGATGAAGTTCAGGCAGCAGATGGCGCCCGCGAAGGCGAAAGGAATCCGCGGGTCTATCTGCCCGAGAATGCCGCCGAGCGCCGGGCCGATCACGAAGGCGAGTCCGTAGACCGCACCGATCTTCCCAAAAGCGGCGGAGCGCTGCTGTTTCGGCGTGATGTCCGCAATGTAGGCCTGGGCGACGACGAGGTTCGCGGACAGCATGCCGCCCGCGATGCGGGACGCGAGCACAAGCGGGAGCGACGACGTGAAGGCCGGCACAAACTGCATGATGGAGAGGCCGAAGATACCGGTGAGCAGCACGGGCTTCCGGCCGAAACGGTCTGAAAGCGCGCCAAGGATCGGCGAGGAGAGGAACTGCATGATGCCGTAGCTCACCATGATCGCGCCGTACCAGTAGGTCTGCAGATCGCGGGTGCCTGCCAGATCGCCGATCAGCCGGGGCAGTACAGGAATGATCAGCCCGAAGCCCAGGGCATCCATAAAGATGCAGGCAAGGACAAAGCGGGTGGCGGGTTTAAGACTGCTCATGCGGTGGTGCCGGAAACGGTAGGTACAGAAATTTGAACATTATCCCTCAGATAGGGGATCGGAGGATGACCACAAAATACAGAGTTAAATAAAACAGGTATGCTAATGAATACGTCCTGCAAAAAATTGTTGCAAAAGGGCGTATCCCCCCTGGTCCTAAGAAAAAAAGTCAATATGCGGAAATTCTCACGAATCCTCGTGCCGTTCCTGGAGGGGTCTCTTGTCAAGGAGATCCTGTTCGCACTAGTGATCGGCATCATCGTTGCCCTGGTAGCGCCTGGCATCGCCGTGCCCCTCGGATTCCTCGGCACGTTCTTCATCTCGGCCTTGAAGGCCGTGGCCCCCGTGCTGGTCTTCTTCCTGGTTGCCGCGTCCATCGCGAACCAGAGCGTTGACACCCGGACGTCCATGAAGCCGATCATCGTGCTGTATGCCATCGGCACGCTCGCGTCCTCCATCGTTGCCGTTGTGGCGTCTTTCCTCTGGCCGACCACGATTCACCTCGTGGCTGCCGCTGAGGCGACTGCCCCGGGCGGTATTGCCGAAGTGCTGAAGAACCTCGTTCTCAACATCGTCGATAACCCCGTGAAGGCCCTCGCGAACGCGAACTACATCGGCATTCTCTCCTGGGCTATTGCTCTCGGCTTCATCCTCCGCAGCGCGAACGACACGACCCGAGAAATCATTCAGGACTTCTCGGAAGCTGTGACCACGGTCGTCCGTATCGTGATCCGTATCGCTCCGTTCGGTATTTTCGGTCTGGTCGCGAACACGGTCGCTACGGTCGGTCTCGGCGCCTTCGTGGGTTACGGCAAGCTGCTTCTCCTCCTCGTGGGCAGCATGCTCTTCATCGCCCTCGTGGTCTTCCCGATCATGGTCTGGTTCTGCATTCGCAAGAATCCGTATCCGCTCGTGATCCAGTGCCTGCGCGTGTCCGGTATCTGCGCTTTCTTCACCCGTTCGTCTGCCGCGAACATCCCGGTGAACCTCGACCTCTGCCGCAAGCTGAAGCTTGACGAAGGCACCTACTCGATTTCGATCCCGCTCGGTGCCACGGTCAACATGGGCGGCGCTGCCATCACGATCACGATTCTGACGCTCGCTGCCGCGAATTCGCTGGGTGTTCAGGTTGACTTCTGGACAGCCATCCTGCTCTGCTTCGTGTCCGCGATCTGCGCCGGCGGCGCCTCCGGTGTTCCGGGCGGCTCCCTGATGCTGATCCCGCTCGCCTGCGGTCTCTTCGGTATTGATAACTCGACCGCCATGCAGGTGGTGGCCGTGGGCTTCATCATCGGCGTGATCCAGGACTCCTGCGAAACGGCTCTGAACTCTTCGAGCGACGTGATGTTTACGGCGGCGGCCTGCCTCCGTCAGGAACGTCTCGATGCCGAAAAGGCCAAGTAAGCCTGAAAATCCGGCTGTTTAAGCAGTTCTGAAAACCCTTCCTCCTGATAGAAACGGGAGGAAGGGTTTATATTATCTGCCTGCTCCATCCTCACACTTTCCCCTCCCTCCAGGAATTCATGCGGCGTTTCCATTCAGCAAAAGAAGCATTGACCCAGGTATTCGGCTATGCCGATTTCCGGCCGCATCAGGAGGAAATCATCGAAGCCGTGATCGAGGGGCGGGATGCGCTGGTGCTGATGCCGACAGGCGGCGGGAAGAGCCTCTGCTACCAGATCCCCGCACTCGTCCGCGAGGGAACCGCGGTGATCGTGTCGCCTCTTATCGCGCTCATGCAGGATCAGATCACCGTGATTCAGAACCGGGGGCTTGAGGCGGCCTGCCTCAGTTCTGCGAACTCTCTGGAAGAGAACCGGGAGATTGAGAGTCAGTTCCTCTCAGGGACACTCGACTTTCTCTACGTCACCCCTGAGAGGCTTGTGAACGAGTGGACAATCTCGATGCTGCAGAGAGCGAGGGTCTCGCTTTTCGCGGTTGATGAAGCGCACTGCGTTGTGACCTGGGGGCACGATTTCCGTCCGGAATACGGCGCGCTCGGTCTTCTGAAAGAGCGTTTCCCGTCCGTTCCCCGGATCGCGCTCACCGCTACGGCCGATGCCTCGGCGCAGCAGGAAATCGCGGAACGGCTTCTGATTGATCCGAAGATTTTCATTACGAGCTTTGACCGCCCGAATATTCACTATCGGGTGACATTCGGCGCCGGGGAGGTGAAGCGGAAGCTTCTTGCCTTCATCACGCAGCGTCACCCAGGGCAGACCGGCATCATTTACTGCATCTCGCGCCGTCAGGTGGATACGATCTCTGACTTTCTCCGCGGCATGGGGATCCCCGCGCTTCCCTATCATGCGGGGCTCGGCGCCTCGCTCCGGGAAGAGAACCAGCGGGAGTTCATCGCGGGCCGCGGGGTCGTCATGGTGGCGACTGTGGCATTCGGGATGGGGATTGATAAGCCGGATGTCCGGTTTGTTGTCCATATCGGGCTTCCGAAGAGCATTGAGGCGTACTTCCAGGAAACGGGCCGCGCGGGCCGCGACGGGAAACCGTCAGAAGCCTGGCTTATCTGGGGATGGCGCGACGTGATGATCCAGCAGCAGTTTATCGAGAGCGGGGACGGCAGCCCGGAATTCAAGCAGCAGTCGCTTGAGAAGCTGGATGCCATGGTGGGGTACGCCGAAACCGGTGAGTGCCGGAGGCATTATCTCCTTGCCTGTCTCGGTGAGGAGTCTTCGACCCACTGCGGCTGCTGCGACAACTGCGACAGGCCGCCTGAGATGGCGGACCGGACGGTAGACGCTCAGAAATTCGTGAGCTGCGTGATCCGATGCGAGAGAGCCTCAGGGTGCTGCTTCGGCATGACGCATGTCATCAACGTGCTCCGGGGCGAAAGGACGAGCCTTGTGGCGGGGTACGGGCACGAGAAACTCTCCACCTGGGGAATCGGAAAGGATCTGAGTGAGGAGGAGTGGCGGGAACTCGCCCGGGTTCTCATCGCGAAGCGGATTCTGAACGCGGACTGGAAGAGCGAAGGGGTGCTGCGACCCGGACGCGCGAAAGCGCTCCTGAAGGGTGAGGAAACAATTCTGGTGCGGGTCAGCGCGCCCTCGCGCCCGGATCTGAAGCAGGGGCGCGTCAGAAAGCCGATCGAAGTCCGGGAGGATTATCGGCCGCTTGCGGACGCGCTCCGCGCCTGGCGCCGTGAAACCGCGGAGGCACAGGGGATTCCGGCCTATCGCATCATGACTGATGTGAGCCTCTCTGAAGTCGCCTCGATCCACCCGCAGTCGTTCGAAGCCCTCAGCCACGTGAACGGAATCGGCCCGAAGAAGCTTGACGCATACGGGACCGAGATTCTCCATATCGTGCGGGACTTCATGCGAAAGAAAAAAGGCACCGAAGTCTGACTTCGATGCCTTATGCGGGCGAGTCCCGGAGCTTCCGGATCAGACTCCGAGCTCCTTCGCGCGGGGCTTCTGCTTGCGGCCCTTCAGAATACGGTCGAACAGGCAGTTCGGCGCGATCTTCATCAGTTTTGCGAGCAGTCCCATCTGCCACGGGATCACCGTGTAGGTCTTATGTGCGTCAATCGCGCGGACAGCGCGTCTTGCGAACTCATCCGGCTCAAGGATGAAGGGCATAGGGTAGGGGTTCTTCGACGTGAGCGGGGTCTTGACGAACCCCGGGCACACAGTGAGGACCTTGACGCCGTGCTTCATCATTTCGATGCGGAGGCTTTCGCAGTAGTTGATAACGGAAGCCTTGCTGGAGCAGTAGGCTTCCGACCCCGGAAGGCCGCGGATGCCGGCAACAGAACCAATGCCGACCAGCGTTCCGGCGTGTCTCTCGATCATCGCCGGAAGGAAGCCGTGGAAGGTGTTCGCCATGCCGATAACGTTGATCCGATAGACCCGGTCCATGACGGCCAGATCCTCGTAGTACTGCGTCTTCACGCCGATTGAAACACCGGCGTTCGCAATCACGACGTCGGCGGGGCCCACTTCCTTCTCGAAGCGGTGGGCTGTTTCAATGATGCCGTCCCGATCGGTCACGTCGGCGACATAGCCCTTGTGACCGGTGCCGGGGAGCGAGGCGATCAGACGGTCGAGCGCATCCTGATGATGGGCCACAAGACCGAGAGTAGCGCCCTTCGCGGCGTAAACCCTGGCGAGACCGGAACCAATACCGCCGGTTGCGCCAGTGATGAAAACGTTAAGTGACATGCAGAACTCCGAAACCAGTTAGAGGCGAGCCTTTCTCGCACGCTGGGCGAGGGTCTCAACGACGACCAGATCGCTCTCACGGGTCGGCGTCATATGCGGGCCCGTGACGTACTTGCCGTCAATGCCGATCATCGGCGTCGCGTCAATGCCGTAGGACTGCCAGAGACGGGAAGCGGCGCGGGTCTTGTTGGCAACGCCGAAAGAATTGTAAGCGCTGTTCCACTGCTTGGCGTTCACGCCGGCCTTCACCATGAAGTCAGCGATATCGGCAGCCGGGTTCTCGTACTTATGCGTCTGGTAAATGACGGACTCGAAGAACTTCATGTGGAGCTTCGGCAGCAGGCCGAGAGACTCGAGCGCGTAGTAGGTCTTCACAAACGGGTCCAGGCGGGAGTCCCAGGCAACCGGATTCAGCTTGAAGTCGATCCAGGAGGGGAGCTTCTTCGACCAGGGTTCGATGATCGGATCAAAGCGGAAGCAGTGCGGGCAGGTATAGGAGAAGAAGTACACCACTTCAATCTTCTTACCCTTCATCGGCACAACGGGACGAACCATCGTGTATTCCTTGCCTTCCACCGGTGCGGTAGGAGTAGCAAACGCAGACAGCGGAAGCGAGGCAAGCGAGGCGGCCGAGAAAGTCAGAAGGTTTCTGCGAGAAATCATTTGAGAACGTTTCCTAAAAATCAGTGAATGATCTGGCCAGGAATGTCATTGGCGCGGAGCGTGCTCTGTGCCTTGCGGGCATCCCCTTCAGAGTGGAAGGGTCCAATACGGACGCGATAACGTCCATCATTGCCGTGAGAAACGCTGGAATCAAGTCCGGAGAACGCAATTTTGGCTCTAATTGTTTCAGCCTCGTCAGGCGTCTTGTAGGCACCGACGAGAACAAAGAAGTCAGGCGTCTGGGGCTGAACCGTCGTGGGGGCAGCCGCGTTGTTGTCCGCGAGCTGCTTATCGGCGGCCTGATCATCCTGAGCCGGGCGGCTCGGGGCAGGGGCCTTGGCGGAAGCCGCGGGGGACGAAGCCTGAGCGGAAGCGGGCTTGGGAGTCGTTCCGGGAGCGTAAAGCTTCTCATTCGGATCGGAGGACCGGCCCTTAAGCGCGTCCTGAACATATTCCGTCGACGAGGACTGAACCTTGCTCATGAACGGAACCGGAGACTCCGTTACGAACAGGGCGCCGCCAGCGGCGACAAGAAGGGCGACGACAGCGCCGCAGAGAAAGCCGGTTAGAAACTGCTTCATGAACAACTCCTTTTTCCAGAAAAGGGAATTTTCAAAAAGTTACATCCTCTCCGGGGCACTGACCCCGAGGAGAGCAAGACCGTTGCCAAGAACCTGGCGCACAGCGGCGAGCAGCGCGAGACGGCTGTTGCGGACGGCTTCATCCTCAACCAGCACGTGCTCTTCGTTATAGAAGGCGTGGAAGCTCGCGGCGAGATCGCGCAGGTAGAAGCAGAGCGTATGGGGCGTCAGGGCTTCGGAGGCAGCGGACAGCGTGGCGGAATAGTCTGCCAGATGGTTCATCAGGCTGATTTCCTTTTCGGAATTCAGCTGCGAGAGATCCATGGCAAGCATCTCTTCCGTGCTCGGAATCTTAAAGCCCTTTTCAGTGGCCTGGCGGAAGACCGAGCAGATGCGCGCATGAGCGTACTGCAGATAGTAGACGGGGTTCTCGTCGCTCTTCGACACAGCGAGGTTCACGTCGAAAACGAATTCGGCGTCAGCTTTACGGGAGACGAGGAAGTAACGGGCGGCGTCGCGGCCGACCCAGTCAACCAGGTCACGCAGCGTGATGTAGGAGCCGGAGCGCTTGCTCATCTTCACTTCCTGGCCGTCCTTCATCACGAGGAGCATCTTGTGCAGGAGCCACTCGGGGAAGACCTTCGGCACATCAAGGCCGAGAACCTTCGCCGCGGCCTGAATGCCGGCGCGGAGGCGGGCGCGGGTGCCGTGGTGGTCAGAGCCCTGGATGTTGATGGCGCGCGAGAAGCCGCGGCGGAACTTCGTGAGGTGATAGGCGACATCCGGCACGAAGTACGTGTAGAAGCCGTCCTGCTTCTTCATCACGCGGTCCTTGTCGTCGATCAGGCCGCCGAGGTCTTCCTTCGTGAAGTCCGTCGTACGGAGCCAGAGCGCGTTGTCCTTCTCATAGGTGTGGCCGGAGCGGATCATCGCGTTCACGGCTTCCTCGACGTAGCCGTCCGAGTAGAGCGAGCTTTCGAGGTAGTAGTTATCAAAGGAAACGCCGAGGGCCCGGAGGTCTTCGTCCTGTTCGTTGCGCAGATAGGCGACGGCGTACTTGCGGACGAGGGCGCTGTTATTCAGATCGCCGTCCGGGGTGATCGTTTCGCCGGAGCTCGTCACAGGGCGCTTCGCGATGTAGTCCTTCGCGATATCGGTGATGTATTCGCCGTGGTAGCCGTTTTCCGGGAACGTGATCTGCTCGCCGAGGAGTTCCTTGCCGCGGAGCGTGACGGAGACGGTCAGATTGTTGATCTGAGCGCCGGCGTCGTTGTAGTAGTACTCACGCGTGACCGCCCAGCCCTGAGTGGCGAGGATCTTCGAGAGCACGTCGCCGAGCGCGCCCTGGCGGGCGTGGCCGAGATGCAGCGGGCCGGTCGGGTTGGCGGACACGTACTCCACGATGACGGACTGGCCGGCCTTCGACTGATTGGTGCCGAACGCGTCGCCCTGACGGAGAACAGTCTTCACGATTTCCTGCTGAGCCGACTTGGCAAGGCGCAGATTGATGAAGCCCGGCCCGGCGATTTCCGCGGAGGAGAGCAGGGTGCTGAATTCCGGATCCGCCTTCATGACGGACACGAGCTGCTCGGCGATCTGGCGGGGAGCCTTATGAAGAATCTTGGCGGACTGCAGAGCGACCGTACAGGCAACATCGCCGTGTTCGGCGAGTTTCGGGCGCTCCAGCGTAACGGGAAGGGAACCTGCGCCGATAGCGGTAAGGGCACGGGTGAAGAGGCCAATCAGGGCCTGTTTTTGTTGATCGAGCATTTTTGCAGGAAAACGGACTGTTCTAAGTAATCCCTCTATTTTCGCAGAGTGCGCAGAGGGCGGGTAAAACGTGCGGGGTTTTTTGCGGGATCCGGCCGCCCGCCTGGGGCGTGCCGGATAACCGTGAGCGCAAGTCTCGGCGTCAGACTGCGGAGGTGCGCCGGTCGTGGGTGATCAGCGCATAGGCGGAATGATTGTGGATGGATTCGAAGTTTTCCACCTGGAGCTCGTACGAGACGATACGGGCGTCCTTATTGAGGTCAGTCGCGACGTCGCGGATGATGTCCTCAACGAACTTGGCGTGGTCGTAAGCGTATTCCGTGACGAACTTTTCGTCCTCGCGCTTCAGAAGAGACCAGAGCTCGCAGGAGCCGTTCTTTTCGGAGTAGCGAATCAGCTCCTCAAACGGAAGAGCTTCCGAGCAGAGAGCGTCAATCGTGATATGGGAGCGCTGATTGTGCGCGCCGTACCGGGAGATTTCCTTGCTGCAGGGGCAGAGGCTCGTCACCGGCGTGAGGACGCGTTCGCGAACCGTGGTCTCACCGTTCTCGCACGTCACCGTAAAGCCGGCTTCGTAGCTCATCAGACTCGACTGCTTGGAGATCGGAGCTGATTTGCGCACAAAGAAGGGGAAGTCAAACTCAATCTGACCGGAGACGGCGTCAAGCGTCTTCAGCATCCGGGCCATCAGATCTTCGAGAACGGGCTTGCAGAGCGGCTCGCGGGTTTCGTCAAGCAGACGGAAGAAGCGGGACATATGGGTGCCTTTCTGCCCGGCGGGGAGAGACACGTACATATTGACTGTTGCAACCGTGTGGAGCGGGCCGTCGACAGAGGCGACGACAACGGGCACGCGAACCGACTTGACGCCAACACGCTGAATCGGGATATGACGGCCGTCAGCGCTCGACTGGACGTCGGGCAGCGCGCAATTAAGAGAATTATCTGCGTTCATAAATAGATGTTCTGCCAATGAAGAGTAAGGAGGGCAGATGCGGGCTTGAAGACTCCATCGTTTCTGTTTCGATTTGTAGTCCTGATCGGCTTGGCTGAGGGGAGTTAATGCCGTCGGAAGTCGATCCCGCCGAAGCTCTCAAAGGTTTCTTGAGTACTCTCGTTGTGCGAAAGATTAGACATTGTAACCAAAACAAGGGAAAAAACAGAGACAGCCTCTTTATTTCTTAAAGAAATGTCGCAGAATAAATGAAATGGCAAAGATTCAGAAAGGAAAGAAAGAATGAGCGGTCGCTTTTATTACTATGGCGGTGGCGGGAACTCTCCGTACGGCTGGGTAGCCTGGGTGATCGGTCTGGCGGTCTTCGTCGGGCTGGGCATTCTGCTGCTCCCGATAGTCGGAGCCATTGTTCTGATCCTCGCCGCGGTGGCTGTCGCAGGCTTCCTATTCCGTGTGGTGGCGGATCTTCTGTCGCCGGGGAACCGGGAAGGGAACGATATGCCCGGGGATATGCCGGGGAGCGCCGAGCCCCCTCAGTCCCGTCAGCCGAATCCTGCGGCACCCGAACCGATTGCCTGCGATCCGACTCTTGAAGTGAAGGATGCAGTGGTGATTGAAGAGATTGACAGGGAAAATCGCAGCGATAACAACAGGAAAAACTCCTGATTAGGGAAAACGATTATTTGTCAGAAAGAAGAAATTTAACTCTGACGCTTGACTTTTTGTTCTGTTATTCGCATAATCCTATTCTCGCTTCCCCGGAGGGGTGCCTGAGTGGCTAAAAGGGGCAGACTGTAAATCTGTTGGCGTACGCCTACGATGGTTCGAATCCATCCCCCTCCACCAATTTTTCGGTAAGGGAAGAATCCAGTTTGTATGGGCGGGAGGTAAACCTCGCGTCTGTTGGGCGGGTGTAGCTCAATGGTAGAGCAGAAGCCTTCCAAGCTTACGACGAGGGTTCGATTCCCTTCACCCGCTCCAAGATTTATGCCCGTGTGGCTCAGTGGTAGAGCACTCCCTTGGTAAGGGAGAGGTCATGCGTCCGATCCGCATCACGGGCACCATTTTTCTATTGGCTGATGTTCATCAGCCGCATCTACCAAGTCCGGGAGCTGTTCACCATGGCAGAAAAAGAGAAGTATGTACGTAGCAAGCCCCACGTGAACGTGGGCACGA
>ERZ791909.2055-NODE-2055-length-12878-cov-3.665601_pt1 | contig 12878 bp, 12 predicted proteins | sample MGYA00510143_ERZ791909 | MGnify/ENA primary metagenome ERZ791909 (study PRJEB30046, sample SAMN00792093) | human gut metagenome | study: EMG produced TPA metagenomics assembly of the A metagenome-wide association study of gut microbiota in type 2... | reverse complement strand
CCGATCTATGAAAACTGATTATCACTAAGTGGATCATGAGGGAAAAAGGAAAATAAAAATGTCAATGTTGAAAATGAATTGGGAAAAAGGTTGTTGGGAACCTGTGAAGTTCCCGGAACTGAAACGCGGCCAGATCATCCACAGTTACAGCGGAATGTGCGGCTGCTGTCATGAAAGATCCGTACTGGTCAGTATGGCGCATGACCAATGGGAAACGCATTACCGGACAATCAATCTGGAGACCCATGAGTACGATCATCTCTCTGCGCCGAAGCCGTTCGAAAACAGTGGCAACTCTCTTGGCAGCTTTTTTAAAACCGATGAGATTCTGCCGGAAGAAGAAGTGAAGAACTACGAGAGACTGGCGCTGGAGCAAAGAGCGGAAGCGGAAATTCTGCGTATTCAAGCCGAACAGGAACAAGCAGTCGGCAAAGCCCTTTTTGATGCAGCCATCAAAAAACACGGTATGCCGCGGGGCGTCCTGATCGCCCGGCTTGAAAAAGATGAATCGGACGTCCAAACCGATTATTTTTCCTCCCGGACTGTGCGGACCGTGATTCTGGCATTCTCGAAACACCGGCGGAATAATTTCAAAGAATTCCGCAAAGCCGCCATTTGCTCCGATATACCTGAAATTCAAAAACTGGCAACCGCTCCGGCGAACTGGGAGCGGCGGGAAAACTATTCCATGGGCAGCGGCTATTATCTTGCCCAAGATAGCTACAGCGGTTGGCAGATCCAGAAGGTTCCTGTTGATACGCAGGATCATCTGATTCAGTTCTATGGCGATGCCGGCAAGCCCGGAAATTTCTGCATCAAATAACCTTATCCAAGCACATATGAACAGGAGATAAACAATGGAAGTCTGTAAAGCTTATATGGAGGCGCAGGCCAACTGGAAACGGCGTTATGCAGAGCTGGAACGGCGGGAACGCGAGGCGAAACAAGCCGGGAATTGGGCCCGCATGGAAATGATCGGCGATGAGCTGGTTCGGATGGAGGAACAGTCCAGTTTCAAGAAATGTTTTTCCTGTGATAAATTGGATTGTCCTGCCCGCTTCAGCGGCTTCGCTGCATAAAATAGAACCGTCAATCCGGAAAGGAATCGAAACAATGGATGCCGTCAACGAAATGGTCGTGGCCGACCTGAAACTCCTGCGTATCTGGGATTTTGTCCCTGCGGGGGAAGATGGGCACAAGACGCTTGAAAAAGCCAGGCGTTACAAGGCCGATCAAATCTGTTCCCTGGAAAAACTCCGGGATGAATGCACCCATCAAAAAGCCCGGAGCGAGTGGGAGAAGCTGCTGACCGCAATCCGTAACACCGATTACCGAATCGTATCGTTTGCGGAATACAAGGCCCATGAACGCGATCATTATCTTTCCGGATCAATCCGGCAAACCACAGAAGAACAGCATCAACAGGCATCGAAATGTCTGTCGCCGATGCACTGAATGATGACAGAATAGATTCAACTCAAAGGAATCGAACCATGAAACAGGAAGATGCCCAGGCCGTTGCAAAATATATCGCTCAGGCACTCGGAAAAACCGGAATCAATATCAAACTGTGTATTTCCAGACTGGAACACTATACGCACGGAATCAGCCCGACTGATCTTGACAAATTTATCCGGACTGCTTTCCGTTATAACCAGGAATCACCCGCCAAAGCCGAAAGCTACCTGAACGATATTCTACTGCAGCACGGTGTGGAAAATCCGCTCATCTGGTGGCGTGAATAAATATCCGGCTCCCAAGCCTGCAATGAAACAGCCTCAACTGTTCAGAGCAGACACCTCCCGCTCCCTCCTCAATGATTCTCCCGATAATTTCGCCTTTGGCTCATTTCCGCCGCCCGTATCCGGGCGGCACATTCGCCGATTCAAAAAAGGCGAAATTCCACTCAGCAAAAGAAGGACGGTAAATGGAAAACATGCTTCAACTTGATCTGTTCGATTTCGATAACGAGGTTATGGAAATCGCGCCTGAACCGCAGCCGGTACGGACTGGACCGCGAACTGAACTGCCGCTCCATGCGTCGGTACGCATATTCGGCCCTGAGGAATCCGGCCGGAGCAACTACCGGATCAGACCGGACGACGAACTGTTTCCGCATGGGCAGAAAAGTAAAATCCACAGCAACTTCGAGGCGGTCCGCACCCTCAAAGCGCTGGAAGAAACCGGAGAAGCCCCCTGCGACGCCGATTGTTCGGCTCTGCTGAAATACAGTGGATGGGGCGGCATTGCGACGGTATTCGATGAATCCAGCGACGCCTATATCAAAGAATTTCTCGAACTCAAAAATCTGCTTACGGACAGTGAATACCGCTCCGCGCGGGCGAGCACCCTCACGTCCCATTATACCCCCCGGGAGCTGATTGAATTTATGTGGGCCGTGACCATCCAATGCGGCTTTACCGGTGGAAAAGTCGGCGAATTCGGCGCCGGGATTGGCCACTTCATCGGTCTGATGCCGGAGGAGCTGGTCGATAAAACAGACATTCTGACCGTGGAAGTCGATCCCGTTTCCGCGCGAATCCTCAAAATGCTTTATCCGCAGACAACTCTCCATATCGGCAGTCTGGAAAAGGTCAATATCCTGAACAGTTCCCTCGATCTGGTGATCGGCAATGTGCCATACGCCAAAGCCGGCGTTTACGACCGGAAGTATCCGAATTACAACCTCCACAACTACTTCATCGCCCGTGCTCTTGACGCTCTCCGCCCCGGAGGGCTGGCGGTCCTGCTCACCTCTGCATCCACTCTCGATTCCATCAGCCTTGCCGCCCGGGAAAATTTCTGCAGCCGGGCCGCACTGCTCGCCGCCTTCCGGCTCCCCAATACCGCGTTCCGCCAGAGTGCGGGAACGGAGATCGTTGCCGACATTCTCGTACTCCAGAAAAACGCCGTTCCCTGCGAACCTTTTCTCGAACTCAGGGACGTTCCAACCGGCGACGATACCGGCACCATGCAGATCAACGAGTATTTTACACGGCATCCGGACCATATTCTGGGGCGTTTGTCCAATACCGGCAAGATGTACGGCAAACTGAATACTCCGACAGTACAGCCGTTTCATGATCAGGATCTCGGAGAGCTGTTGAAAAGCCACCTCTTTGAAATCGAAGCGCAGGATGTGGATGCTTCCATCGGAAGCGATTCGGCGGAACTCTGTACGGACCAGGTTCCGGCCCGGCGTTCCTGTAAGGAGTTTGCCATTTTCGAACAGGATGGAGAACTTTACGAATACCACCAGGGAATGGGAACCCCGCTTGAAAAGGTCCGGGACGGAAAGCCCCTTTCGGAGAATGAAAAGGCCAAGATCCGTTCATTCCTTGAGGTCAAAACGATCCTGAACGAACTTTGCCGGCTTCAGATCGATCCGGAAGCAACCGAGGAACAGATCGATTATCAGCGTCATCAACTCAATCTTGCCTACGACGCCCATGTGAGAAGGTTTGGCGTATTCTCCAAACGGGCGACTTACCGGAGCATCGCCAACGATCCCGACTATCTGAAGGTATCCGGTTGCGAATACCCGGAGGAGTATACGGAAACTTTGATGTTCGGAACGAAAGTCAAAAAACGGATTTACAAAAAAGGCGATATCTTCCAGCGCCGTACTCAATGGCCCTGGCGGGAACCGGATTCGGCAGCGGATATCGTTGAAGCCGCCAAAATTTCCTATGCCTACCGTCACGAACTCAACTTCAACTGCATTGCCCGCCTGACCGGTTTGGAGTCGGCGGAAGAGGCCCGGGAAGAGCTGCTGGCTTCCCGGGAGTATTTTTTCAATCCGGAGACCGAAAACGTCGAATCCCGCAGCCAATATCTCAGCGGAAACGTAGTTAAAAAGCTCAAAGCGGCAACCAATGCAGCCAGGAACGATCCCGCCTTACAGGCCAATGTGGAAGCGCTGACGGAAGTTCAGCCGAAATACCTGCACATTGAGGATATCGATTTCCGGCTGGGGACGATCTGGATTCCCCCGCTGATCATTCAACGCTGGCTCAAGGAGTTTCTGCAATGCGATGCCGATATCACTTACGATACCCTGCTTGACACGTGGCAGGTTGAAATCGAGCCCTGCGCCAGATATGCCATCACCAGTTACAAAGTCGAAAAATGGGATGCCATCGATATTCTTGAAGCTACCCTGAACCTTCGGGAAGTCACCATCACGGAAACCATCCGGGAGAACGGCCTGATCAAGGTCATCGTCAACAAGGAGGCGACGCTCGCCGCCCACCATGTCCAGCAGGAATTCAGGAACCAATTCTATTCCTTCGTGATGCAGGATACGGAAGCCTCGCTGCTGATGGAGCAGGTCTACAATGACAAATTCAATTCTCACATCGTTCGTCAATATGATCTTCCGCACTTCGATGTCTACCCGGGCGCGTCGCAATATGTGAACGGGAAAAAATTCATTCTGAGAAAAGATCAGAAGCAGGCCGTTTCCCGCTGCATCGAAGAAAACTGTCTGCTTGCCCACTGCGTAGGCGCAGGTAAAACCGCGATCATCGTCACGGCGGCCATGGAACTCAAACGGCTGAAACTCGCCACGAAAACTCTGGTGGTCGTTCAAAATGCCACGCTTATCCAATACGAAGAGTTCGTTCCGCAACTCTATCCCGGCTCCAAGGTGCTGATTGCCGACAAACGTGATCTTGTCAAGGAAAAACGCAAGCTGTTCATGACCCGGATCGCCACGAGAGACTGGGATATCATTGTGATGGCCCAAAGCTCTTTCGACATGATCCGCGACGATCCGGAAGTCGTCATTGCCTATTATCAGGAAAAAATCGAGGAACTGGAAGAGGCGATCGCCCAAAATGACAGTGGATCAGTCAAAGATGCGGAAAGACAGAAACGGCATCTGGAACTCCGCCTCGAACAGCTTCAGGACCGGAAAACGGTGGAAGATATCGTCTATTTCAGCGAGCTGGGCATTGATGCGATTTTTGTCGATGAAGCCCATGCCTACAAAAAAGATTTTTTCACCAGCAAACTGCCGCAGGTAAAAGGTTTGGACCGGTCTTTCAGCAAGCGGGCGCTCGCATTGTCGCTCAAGCTTGATCATATCCGCAAGAAAACCGGAGGCCGGAATATCTATTTTGCCACGGCAACTCCAGTCACAAATACCCTGGCGGAGCTCTGGGTCATGGTCCGGTACATCTCCCCGGAAACACTGGAGGAGTTCAATGTAAAGACCTTCGACCAGTTCGCCTCCATCTTCACGGCAGAGGAAACCGCACTCGAAATCGATGCCGCCAGCCGCCTGCGCATGATCACAAGATTCTGCATGTACATGAATATCCCGGAGCTGTCGGTATTTTTCCGGAATGTGGCGGACGTGGTTCGCCAGGAGGATCTCAAAAATGTCGTGCTGCCGAATATCAAAGGCGGCGCTCCCACCCAGGTCGCGATCCCGCGCGGAGAAATGATCTCCAAATTCATGGAGTATCTGACCGCTCTGTACGAGTGGTTCGAAAACCTGGGACGGGAAGATAAACCCAAATGGCTCCACATTCCGCTTCTGATCTATGGCCTGTCCAGAAAAGTCACGCTTGACCCGCGTCTGATCGATCATCACTTCCCCGACAACCCGGATTCCAAACTCAATGTCTGTGTCCGGAACGTTCTGGAACGATACCGGCAATATGATGAGATTCGAGCGACGCAGGCCGTCTTTGCCGACTTGTACCAGCTTTCGGACGGGCAAAACGTTCTTTTCAATGCCTGGGTCGAGTTGAAAGGGAAACTCATCGCCAATGGCATTCCCGCGGAAGAAATCGCAATCATCACGGATTACAAAACCGAAAAACAAAGATCGGAATTATACAAAAAAGCCAATGCCGGGGAAATCCGGGTCATCATCGGTTCGACGCAGAAACTCGGAACCGGAGTCAACATTCAGGAACGCCTTGCCGCCATTCATCATCTCGATGCCCCGTTTCGATCGACTGATATGGAACAACGCAACGGACGCGGCCTTCGGCAAGGAAACCTCTGCGCTGAAATCGAAATCCTTTATTACGGCATTACTCAAACTCTGGATGCCGGAATGTTCCAGATTCTTGACAAAAAGCAGCGTTTCATCTCCGATGCTCTTGTCGGTGCCGGCGGTCGGCATCTCCGCGAAATCAATACGGACGCCGCGCTGGATTATGCCACATTTTCCGCCATCATCAGCGGCAATGAGAAATTGCGCCGCAAGGTGATCGTCGAAAACCGGCTGCGCGAGCTGGAAACCCTCGAAAACCAGTATCGGAAAAACCTTCGGAACAATCTGAATCAGAAAAACACGCTTACTCATCAGTTGCCTCAACTGGCTGAGGATATCGAAAAATTGAAGCTTCTGATCGCCCGGCAGCCAGCTCTCGACAACGGCCTGAGCCTGGTATTGAACAATCGCCGATTCTCCGGCAACCGCAAGGAGCAGCTCGCACAATTACAAGACATCTTCCGGGACTATAGAATGAAACAAGCGGCGGTTCAAGCCAAAATCCTGAAACGAAATGTCTCCATCCCTATGGGGATGCTGGAAATCAATGGCCTCAAAGTCCAACTGTCGGCCTATTGTCCATTCTCCAATTTCGAATCCATCACGGACTCCGATATTCAGATCGGCTATCATCTGCCCGATTACCAATTCAAGGTGGCGATGCTTTCCATTTCAAGCGCATGTACCACCACACAGGGATTCCTGACCGGTTTGAGAAGCCTGCTGGAAAATAAACCGAAAGAATTGTGCATGTTGGAAAAAGAACTGGAGGCAAAAAGGCTGAAACTGGAAAATCTTTCCGGTGAAACCCAAAAACTCTTTCCGTATACAGAAGAACAATCCTCTCTGAGAGGAGAGCTTGAACAACTGCTGATCGAGCTGAACAAAAACGGAGAATTTACCCGGAAGGAGAAGCGTTACAACATGCCTCTGCTCTCGGAATTCTTCCCCGGCATTCTCCTGCGCGAACCGGTCAGGGAAGTACGGGAAATCCTGTTTACACCGGCTGCACCGGAAGAAACACAGTCAGAACAGGAAGAATGTGCATAACTGATTAATGAACCTCGAAATACCAGATAAGAAAAAGGATCGCCATGAAGAAACTGACTCAGAAAGAATTTTTGAAACATCTTGAAACCTTATTCTCCCATACCATTTTTGAGGTTGCCGGAGAAACCTGGAGTCGTGATCCGCAGACACACCAGTGGATTCAACATGAACCGGTCATGTTATTCTGCCCGGTTTGTAAATGCGACACCCGAGTGAGCATTCTGGACAATTCCGCAAAATTAGACGGCATTCTGATCCATCATCCGGAATCTTTGAATGTTCAAATCTGCTATGCAGATGCGGAAATCGAGCCGCATGAACCCACCTACCGCTGTGCTCAGTGTGAAACTCCGCTGTCATGCCAAGGGATCATTGAGATCGAAAATAAATTTCGGAAGTACAAGAAACAATAGAAACGGAAAATTTGACCTGATGCAATTGTCACTTTCTCCAAGCCCTCTCATGGAAAACTCTCTACTGTAAAGGTAAACGATCATGGCAAATTGGTCTACCCTCAATATGGAAATTATCTCACCTGATGCAGCAGAAGCCGAAAAAATCCATACCGCTATCCGGCAGGCAAATCGCATAGCCCGGGAAGCGAAGACCGGGATGTTTATCGGTTCAGCAACCCGGTATCTTTTTGAAAGCGACTTCGACCATCTGGACGACAGTATTTATCTTTTCGGAATGACAAGGTGGACGCCTTCCCATCAGGAATTTTTCGATTGGGTTAGATGGTTCATGGGGCATGGGCAGATAAGCGAACTTGAAATGCGGTATGAGGAAAGCGGCAACCTGATTTACGGTTGCTATACTTTTGACGGGACCATGCTTTCCGATCGTTATCTGCCCTCTCAATATTTTCCGAAATACGATGAAAGCGATCCGGATTCCTGGCCTGAAATATTGAGAACGGCATTGAATAAGTACGGGGAGCGAACTTGCATAGGTAAAATTGCAGCATGAGAAAACCATTTGCACTTTCAATAATTCTGTATTCACCATTTACGAAAGAAGTTTATCATGAATGAAAAAACAGAACTTCAGCTCAAAGCAGCAATCGCGAGCGCGTTGTCCGCAATTTGCCGGAAAGATGACAACGGCGTGTTTTATCGTGAGATTTATGCAGACTACCGGGATGCCTTGGATGATCGTACCCTCAAGAAAATCTGCAACGACGACCATCCGAGGGAGAAGTTCAGGGAACTGCTCGATGAGTGGTATTGCGACTGTGAATGGGAGTATGCGGACAATGTCATCAAGCATGTGCTTAAGGATGAAGATGTGATTGAACTCGTGAAAAATCAGGATGAGAACGAAGTTCGTGATCTGATCCAGAAACAATTTTACGTCAGATATCCCGAAAAACATTTTCTGAACGAAGACGTGCTGGTCGATCTGATTATCGATACCGGGGATCAGAATTACGATTTCGTTTCCAACAGCATCGGCGGTCATTACAATGCTTGCGACAACGGCATTCCGGAAGAAGCAAGTCTGCTCTGGCTGGCGCGACAGCAGGGATATCAGAAATCTGACCTCAAAAAAGCACTGGCCGATCACGGTAAATCCCAATCGCCGCTGCTCAAGTCGATTTTCGTGGAAACGTTGAATTGCGGTTCGTGTATGAACGCGCTGGTGTTTCTGGCCAAGATGACCCTGGAGCAATATTTCAATCTCCGCGACGCCATCGAGAAAGAGAAAAAGCGAAACGAAAGCTATTATCTCTCCGAGCGAACCGGCCGCGGTTATTTGATTCTCTCCAAGGATACGACCTGTGGTCTCTATGATGCCTGGAATGGCTCCGGAAGCATCCTGGAAATCAAACTGGAAAAGGATGTCCGCCTACCATTCCGCTGCATAGATTCGGCCAAACACGACGGGTGCCGCGGTTATGGGATCAGGGAAATTTATGGTTGTTCCACTGATTTGTGGAGCGACAATGCCGTCAAAAAAATTCATGCTATGAAAAAAGCTGCTTGAACAAAGAAAACCGTCACTCTCATACAGATTTTAAAAAAGGATTTTTATCTCAATCATGAACCTCAATACCCTCAAACCAGCTTACTTCAAAGTCGGTTACAGCATTCTGACTCCAAGTTATTATCAATCAGAAGGCTGCGTCGGATTTCGAAACGATTCCGAAAGTACGGCATTCTACGCAGATTGCGAACGAATATTCAGAGCCGGCGGCTGGAATGCCGAACGCGGTTATGCAATCAACGGCAATTCCAAACTGCATCTGCATCCGCAGCAGTTCCTCGGTGTCGTCCAGACGGAACTGATCGATACCATACCGGAACTCATCTCTCAGGCAAATCTGTTCACGTTCCAGCAGAACGGCAAACGGCTCTTCGAGGCGGTTTACGATATCACGCCGGACCAGCAGCAGGAATATCTTGCCGTCAGGCGTTCGGAGATTGAAGCGGAATTACTCAAGAGATTTCGCACTTCGCAACGGAAATTGTATCACGTCGTTGACGGACTGCTGCTGCTGGACTTTGAACTGCTCGGACGAAGATATGGCCTTCCGGCACTGGACGAACAGGCCAACGCCCTGGCTGCGCGGCGTTACGTTTCCAATGTATTTTATTCCCTGATCACGACCGGTCAAATCATCAGGAAAGTGATCAAGGGCAATCCCGCATACCGCACTGCCATGAAGTGCGAACTCCCGGCATCCCGGAAAAAGCCGGTCAAACCATCCCCCGATACTCCGGAACTGTTTTGAGCGTAACTCCATAAAAGGTGAAAAACAATCATGAGTGAAACATCGAAAATCTTTGGAAATTTCAATGTCCGCATCCTCCGGCAAGGTGAATCATACGGACTCTGTGACTGCCTCACCCACGAAGAGCGCAAGCCCTTGGTCGAATTCTACGATTATCGGCATCGGAACGACCAAGAGTGGAAGCGAGGCCAGTTTGTTTCCCGATACTATGCGGAAACGATTCTGGAACACAATCCGAACAATGCTCTTTCGCTGGATGGAGGGATTCCGGCCTGGACGGTCCCTCCCGTATCCATGCGGGAAATCCTTGCATGGCTCCTGCAGGAACTCCAAGCAGACGAGTTGCCGAGGTTATCCGACCGATTGGCAGAGGATAATTTGAGCCAGTATGCTTTGCGGATTGAGGCGAATGAACTCTGCAATCAATATGCCCGTGTCCTGATCCGCACCATGCGGAATGAAAACAACGGCGTCTGCTGGCTCGGGAAATTCTATCCGGACTTCGGCGAGCACGGACTGCAAAAATATGCGCACGGCATGATCCATAACTTTGCCTGCGATCTGGTCCTGCCTGAATTCGACATCGAAATCGATCGGATGCTTCGGGAATATCAGATGTATCCGGAGAAAATCCACCTGATTGAAAAGATCAGGAGTCGTGTCGAAGAACTCCGGGGACATCTGATCTACTGGAGTTGATGCAACGTTTTGTTCAACTTGCCGCGCTTTCGGAACTCCATTCGGACTTCCTGTGCGTTTTTTGTGCTCGAACAAATCATTAACAGGAGTTGAAAAGATGGAAACATATCAAAAATTGAAAGCACGTCATGAAAATGAAGTAAACGCCCTGCCGTTGGGTTTTGCTTTTTCGAAAGAGCAGTTTGAGGAAATGAAACTCAAACTTGGTGTCAAAGAAAACAACGAACTCTATCGTTTGGGCAGCACCGGCGGCTTCTACCGGAAAGTGGACTCGGAACTGATTCACGGCACTTTCAAACGTCATGCGGAAGAACGCCGGAAGGCGATTTTCACCGAGACCGGAATCAATACCGAGTACGTCCAGAGCATGTTTTATTATGAAATGTGCAATCACGAATTTGGTATCAATTGGGATGGAAAGGCGGAAGTTTTATCCGCCTGCGACCTCAACGAAAAGCAACTGAATTCCATCCCTGAGCTGAAACAGGCATGGAATGCCGCAGAAAAACAATATTATGCCGCCGCCAATAAAAACGGCTGGTTTTAATCATATGCAATTTTGAATGAGATGTAAAGGTCTCACTCCTGAACTTGCTTCAATTCAGCTACCCCTATCCAGAACACTTTCCCGGGCAGCCGACATCATTTCAGGAAATTCAGATTCAGTCCTGCGACGTATACGGACCAGCTTATCGCATCCGGATGCTTCAACGCCCCAGCCAATCGAAACGCCTTTTTGCCACTCGGCTTGAAAAGAAAATAATTACCGGAAACATCACGGCAGAGTTTAACCTCTTCCCTGACGTTTTCCGGTCGTTTGTCCAAAACGATCAACTGCGCAATACCGAGAGAAAGGTCTTTGCCGGACGCTTGCACGACCACTGGATTTTCCAGCATCAGGCTATGCGACGGGGATACTGTTTTGAACGCCCTTCGCCGGGCAAATTCAACCAGAGGCTCATGCCCGTCATATTCATTAAAATCCGTCAGAATAACACATGGCATCGAATTGGCATGTGCAACTTTCAACACATCGCCGGTAGTTGCCTGAAGCAGTTTTTCCGTGCTGCACTCCAAAATAGGAGCAAGCTTATCGGCAGTCTCCGGTGTCAGAACGGCATTGGGATCATTCTCCAATCTGTTGAGTTCAGCAATGGATACCCCAGATAAATATGACAACTGCCGTTGCATCAATCCCCGCTGGCAACGCAGCGAAAAAACAAGAGTATTGAGTTCAGAAGGAACTATTTGGGCTCCTGTTCGAATATTTACCAGAATCGTGTTCAATTGCAGAATCTGCGCCTGGTCAAGTCGAAGATACTCGCAAATACGATTCAATTGTGTCTGATTCAACACCAATTTTCCGGCAAGCATCTGAGAAACTGCGGAAGGAGTTACGCCAAGAACATTTGCCAATTTTGTCATACGGACATTCGATTCCTGCAGATAAGTTCTCAGGATTTGACCGAATTTAATTCTTAGCGGCGTCACTGTCATAATTGATGCTTCCCGACCGATTGTAATGAGCTGCATATTATTTTACTATAACTGCATTAAGTCATTTTGTCAATCTTGCATAAAGTCTTATCAAATACATCATTGAGCATTATCATAAATTACACCGGCAGCGTGAATCGCTGCCGTGTGTGTTGGGATTTGACTCGTCCGACGGACAAAAAGTGTCGTCGGACGAGTTGAAAAACAAGTCCCAATCCGTAAAATCAAAGGAGATCAGACAAATGGAAACCACGACAGTTCCCACCGAAGCCCCCAAGCCCACCGCCGCCAAAGAAACTGAACAGCCGAAAGAAAAACGCAAGCCGATGGCCCGCACGCCTCGGAACTCCTCGGAACCGGCGTCCGAAACGAAATGGCCGTATGCCTGGAAATGCGAGCAGTCTTCCAATGCCGCGCTGATTCCGCTGGAACAGATCAAGTGCGTTCCCGACCGCAAGATCGACGAACTTGCCAGCAAAAAACTGCGCAACAGCATGGCCGGGCGAATGAACAACGGCCTCAAGCCGTTGATGCATCCGATCGTGGTCAGAGAAACCGATGAAGGCAATTTCAAATTTGAAGTGGTGGACGGGAAATGCCGTTTCACCGAACTGCAGAAGCTGAAGGTCCCCGGTCTGAATCTCGGCGGCGAACATCCTGACATGGTGTTCTGCGACGGTGATCCGGAAATCGTCGCTTTTGCCTCGAATGACGTCCGGAACAACCTGACGCTGAGCGAACAGGTCCAGAAAATCAGCAGCCTGATCAAAGAGGGCAAGAATTGCCGGCAGATTGCGGATCTCACCGGCTGGTCGCCCAACGAAGTCGCGAGGCGTGCCCGGCTGCTGAACCTCATCCCCGAATGGCAGGAAGCGCAGCGGAACCGGA
>ERZ791909.2051-NODE-2051-length-12895-cov-3.749299_pt1 | contig 12895 bp, 16 predicted proteins | sample MGYA00510143_ERZ791909 | MGnify/ENA primary metagenome ERZ791909 (study PRJEB30046, sample SAMN00792093) | human gut metagenome | study: EMG produced TPA metagenomics assembly of the A metagenome-wide association study of gut microbiota in type 2... | reverse complement strand
ATCGATGGTCATAATTCCCACACTCCTTATATACTCTGATTTTATTATGAATCATTTTTTCAAATAACCGCCTGTGGCAATAGTTTCTATTGTAATGGACCGCCGGCCTTATTTCTGTTATGATAAAACCAACTAATTTATTATTATCATTTATAATAGGAGGTTTTTATGCATCTATTCATGAAATTTATTTTAGCACCTGTTCTTTTTGTTCTATCTGTTTTTGTGATCATACAAACTTATAGAAAATATAAGATCAAACATCTTTTGAAAAAATGGGAAAAGAAATATCACCCATTTCCATTGAAAAAGGAAGCCTGAGATTTAGGCTTCCTTTTTTTGATATGATGATTTGTTTGTATATTCTTGAAGACATTTCATCTTTTTATTTCTTAACACTATCTTAGCATGCTATACTTGTATACACTACAGCTTGAAAAACTAGAAAAGAAAGGATACAAACTTTACATGCACCAAATCAAACCTATGTTACTAACCACACTGAAATCCTATGACCGATCACAATTTGTCAAAGATGTTACCGCTGGGATCATCGTTGCGATCATAGCTCTTCCATTATCCATTGCCTTAGCACTTGCTTCTGGTGTTGGACCACAAGCAGGTATCTTTACTGCGATCGTTGCTGGCTTTGTGATCTCTGCTTTCGGTGGCAGCAGCGTACAGATTGCCGGACCAACCGCTGCTTTCGCAACCATTGTTGCCGGAATCGTTGCAAAAGACGGGCTTGACGGTCTTGTGATCTCCACGATCCTTGCCGGTATCTTCTTGATCCTTATGGGACTTTGCCACTTTGGAAGTCTGATCAAATTTATTCCTTATACGATCACCACGGGATTCACTTCCGGGATCGCTGTTACGATCGTCATCGGACAGTTAAAAGATTTCTTTGGTGTTACTTATCCAAATGGTTTAAAACCAATTGAAACAATGGAAAAACTAAATGCATTTGCCCTTGGATTTTCATCTTTCCATGTTGATGCCCTGATCGTTGGCGGAGTCAGTCTTGCCATCCTGATCATCATTCCATATACCTGCAGTCAAATTTTCTATGGTGAAATCATCGATTCCAAATGCATTTACCATTGCGGTACTTGCTGCCATTGAATCTCTGTTATCCTGCGTTGTTGCTGATGGAATGATCAACGGCAAACATCGTTCTGATACAGAATTAGTTGCACAAGGGCTTGGAAATACCGCTTCTGCCCTATTTGGAGGTATTCCTGCAACTGGAGCGATCGCAAGAACTGCTGCCAATATCAAAAATGGAGGCCGCACTCCGGTTGCTGGTATGGTCCATTCCATTACTTTGGTCATCGTATTAGTCGTTTTAATGCCATTTGCTGGTATGATCCCAATGCCTACGATCGCGGCCATCCTTTTTGTTGTTGCTTACAATATGTGTCAGTGGAGAACTTTTGTACATATGTTAAAAACGGCTCCAAAAAGCGATATCATCGTGTTGATCGTCACATTCATTTTAACGGTTGTCTTTGATCTTGTCGTTGCGATCGAAATCGGTATGGTCATTGCATGTCTGCTGTTTATCAAACGCATGAGTGAGGAAACCCGTGTTGACAGCTGGGTCTATGTCGATGATGATACACCTGAAATTGATGATCATCTAGCACGGCTTCCTTTAGCGATCCGTGTTTATGAGATCACAGGACCTTTATTCTTTGGTGCTTCTGATGCGATCGAACATATCGTTGTAAAGGATTTCACTAAATGTCTGATCCTGCGTATGCGAAGTGTTCCTGCACTTGACAGCACAGCATTAAATGCATTAAAAGATCTCGTTGATACTTGTGAGAAAAAAGGAATTACGATCGTATTTTCTCATGTCAATGAACAACCAATGAAGGTTATGAAGAAAGCTGGATTTATCGAGCTTGTTGGGAAAGAACATTTCTGTCCAAATATAGCTGCTGCACTAAAGCATGCAGAAGATTGTATTGATTAAATTCAGATTTCGCTCATGATCCTCTGCGTGATCTCATTCGCTTTTTCATAAATGTGAGCCGCATCTGTTCCAATAAAGAATTCGCCATCTTCATACAGAATCTTTCCTGCGACCATTGTCATCTTGACATTCTGCTTACTTCCACTGTATACCAGATTCTTTCTGATATTGTGGATTGGCTGCATATTTGGCTGATGCAGGTCGATCATTATAAGATCTGCCTGCTTTCCTTTGACTAACACATCACAGTCTGAAAGATTCATTGCTTTTGCACCGCCTGTTATTGCCATCTTTAATACCTCTGCTGCATCAACTGCACTCGCATCATTTTCCCGGTATTTGGCAAGTGCTGTGACAAGAAACATCTCGCGAAACATATCAAGACAGTTATTGCTTGCAGGTCCATCCGTTCCGATCGCCAGATCAATATTTCGTTTTAACATCTCCTCGATCGGAGCGATCCCGCTTGCTAATTTTAGATTCGAGGCTGGGTTGGTGATCACAGAAATCTGATGTCTCTTTACGACATCAAGATCTTCTTCGCTCATATGAACACAGTGGTACAACCCTCCTCCATATTCAAACAGCCCTAGCTGTTCCATATATACCGTTGGTGTCATACCTGTTCTCTCGACGCACTGTGCCACTTCTGAGGCACTTTCTGAGTTGTGGGTATAGATAGGTGCATGGTACTTCTTAGAAAGCTCTGAGATGTCTTCTAAGATTTCTCTCTTGGTTGTATATTCTGCATGGAACCCCAGTTCATAACTGGTAAGTCCATCTTCTTTATGGTACTTCTCATACCAATTCTCTACTTCTTTCACAGACTGGGTAAAATCATTCACTGCTCCAATAACAGTCGTCCGAAAACCACAATCCTCAGATGCCTGGATCATCGTATCTGGTGTCAGATACATATCCGCATTGGCAGTGATCCCGCTTGTTAAATATTCCATGATGGCAAGTTTGGATAAATGATAGATATCATCCGGTGTTAACTTGGCTTCATATGGGAACACCTGATCATTTAACCAGGAAAGCAGCGGCATATCATCTGCATGAGATCTTAAAAATGTCATCGCGGAATGTGTATGGGCATTCTTAAATCCAGGCATGATCAGATTGCCTTTTGCATCAATCTGTCTCTCCCATGCGATTTTTGCCGCTTCTTCTTTATTCTCCGGTCCGACATACTGTATTTTATGATCTGAGATCCAAATCTCTCCATCAAAGATCTCTTGATCTTCCTGCATGGTTAAAATTCTTGCATGGTAGATTCTTATCATTTGATCACCTCTTATTTCTTCAGACTCTTCCCCATTCTACAGATGCATTCTGTTACTAGTTTCTGGAATTTTGGAGCTGCACGATCTGCACTTTGCTGAACTTCTTCGTGTGTCAGTGGTTTCTTACTGATTCCGGCAGCAGGATTCGCAATACACGAAATTCCACAGATCTTCATTCCCATATGATTTGCCGCGATCGCCTCACAGGCAGTACTCATTCCAACCGCATCTGCACCGATAGCTTTACACATCCTGATTTCTGCCGGAGATTCAAAATTAGGACCTGGAAGCTGGATATAAGTTCCTTCTTTAAGATCGATCTGCAGATGATCCGCACTTTTTCTGATCACTTCTTGTAATTCTTCATCATAAATATGACTCATATCCGGAAATCTTTCTCCAAATTCTTCGATATTCGGCCCAATTAATGGAGATGGCACAAAACTTGCGATCTGATCCGTGATCATCATAAAGTCACCCGCTTCAAATCCACGATGAATCCCACCGGATGCATTTGTCAAAAACAAGATCTCTGCTCCCATCATCTTCATCAGTCGAATTGGCAGTACAACATCACTCATGGAATATCCTTCATAATAGTGAACTCGTCCTTCCATGATCATTACTGGAATATCTTCTACGTAACCAAGTACAAATCTTCCTTTATGTCCCTGTACTGTAGAAACTGGAAATCCTTTGATCTCATGGTAATCGATCACAGTCTCAATCTTGATCTTCTCCGCATAATCTCCAAGACCGGAACCTAAGACCAATGCGATCTGTGGTTTAAATTCTGTCATTTCATTTACTTGTTTATAACATTCCTTTACTTTATCATATATTTTATTCATATTATCAATCTCCTTCCTGCCAGTTCTTTTTCTTACATTATGACACATTTTTGTACAAAATGAAATGCATTCCACACACATCCTATTGTTTACAAAAATTATAGTTCCCATTTCTTGCTTTCCATTCATTTGCAAGTTATACTTAAAGAAACCCCAATTTCCCTACAACAAGGAGTACTAATATGAAGTTAGCAATCGTTGATGATAATAAATTAGAACAGGAGCTCATTTTCAACACTCTTCGTACTTATGAACATGAAAGAAACATCTCCCTTGATATTTCTTCTTATAGTGATGGTAATCCCTTTTTGAATACCTATGTCCCTGGAGATTTTGATCTGATCTTTATGGATATTTATCTAAATGAACTGAACGGGATCGATATTGTACGCAAGATCCGTCAGATGGATTCCAAAGTGATGATCGTATTCTTAACAACAAGTAAAGAACACATGTTTTCCGGCTTCCTTTTTATTCTGTCACAGATCATCTGGATGATTCAAGATTTCTTCAGTGCAACCGTGGAATCATGTTGAATATGGACTATATTAAGACAATGGAATCCGATTACTTCGAAATGACAGATTCAAAGTGTTTTCCGATCAAAACGAAAGGACGCAAGCAAATCCGAGAGCAATATATCAAATACCAGTTTTTGAAACTTGAGGAGGCATGATCTTTTATGACTTTTTATGATATTTTTACATATTTATGTACATTTACAATCATCATTCCACTGGCAGTTTTTTGCCTGTTTCCAGTGATCGATCATCTAAAGACTCCGATCCACCATCTGCTGATCAAGATCAGCCTTGTTTTTGTGTGCTATTTTGTTCTGTTGATCATTCCGTATATGATCTTTCAACAGGATCTGGGCAATATTCTTATATTCCTTGCTGTGCCTGTGTTCTTCTATCTATTTCAAAAAGAAACGAACCTGATGCTTTCTGCTTCTCTCTTTGTTATGCTGACTGCATGTTGTCTTGGTTCTCTTTCTTATGTTATCTATCATACATTCGGTGTCATCTTTCATCCCCATGGACAAAGTACAGAATTTTATCCAGAATCCATGATCGCACAACTGATCTTTCTGGTTTTCGCTGATATCATCTTATATAAACCCGCCCGGAAATATCTTGGATGGATGGTTACGAATTTTCACAATGCCTTTGTCTGGCGGATTGCGTGTATTTTTCCATGCTGTTTTACTTTTCTCGTTTTCACTTATATTCCACACAATTATTATGATATTTATACCTATCATGATCTACATGTTTACTTTTCCATGATGCTCACTTTACTGGTCTTTGTATTTCTTTTATATGTCTTGTTTTATACTATTATCCACAGTTATGTAGAAAATCAGTATATGTTAGAAGAACAAAAGATTCTGGAAATTCAGGCAAAAGAATATTCTCAACTTTCCCAGCATGTACAGGAGACAAGAGAAATCCGCCATGATTTTCGTCATCAGATCACTGTTATCTCTGGATTGTTAAATCAAGGAAATTATGAAGAATTAAAGGAGTATCTGTCCCAATATGAATCATCTATTTCTTTACAGACTAAGATCTACTGCCGTCAGCCCGCTGTAAATGCCATTTTATCGCATTATGATCTTTTATGTGCACAAGATAAGATCAAAACAAAATTTGCCGTTGATTTTCCAACGCTCTCTCCAATCTCTTCCGTTGATTTTTGTATTGTTCTTGGAAATCTTTTAGAAAATGCTTACCTTGAATGTAAGACATTACAGAAGTATGAGAAATTCATCCATCTCAAAGCCAGACAGACTTCTCCTGGTGCTTTTGTTCTGCTCATCGAGAACCCTTATGAGCATGAGATCAAAAAAACAGACAGTGGCTTCTTCTTATCCTCTCGCCGCAAAAACTGCGTCGGTACAGGTCTTAAATCAGTCACTGCCATATGTAAAAAATACGATGGCCATCTGTCTATTGAGACTGATAACCACCGCTTTAAAGTCAAGATGTTTTTACAATGTTAATTCTATTGATTAAGCTAATTTTTCTTTTGCTACGTCAACTAAAGCTTTGAATGCTTCTGGTTCGCTGATTGCCATCTCAGATAACATTTTTCTGTTGATGTCAACACCAGCTAATTTTAATCCGTGCATGAATTTGCTGTAAGAAAGTCCGTTCATTCTTGTAGCAGCGTTGATACGTGCGATCCATAACTGTCTGAACTGACGTTTTCTCTGTTTTCTTCCTGCGTAAGAACTTGTTAAAGCTCTCATAACAGACTGTTTTGCTACTCTATACTGTTTAGATCTAGCTCCTCTATATCCTTTAGCCAGTTTTAATACTCTATTGTGTTTTTTCTTTGCGTTCATTCCGCCTTTGATTCTTGCCATTGCTTACATTTCCTCCTTAACGATCCATCTTACAGATATGGTAAAATCTTCTTCATGTTCTTTTCGTTTGTTGCATCTGTCATTGCAGCTTTTCTTAAATTTCTCTTTCTCTTAGGAGATTTCTTTGTTAAGATATGGCTTTTGTATGCCTTATTTCTTTTTAATTTTCCTGTTCCTGTCTTTTTAAATCTTTTTGCAGCTGCTCTACATGTCTTCATTTTTGGCATGGTTATTTCCTCCTTAATCCTGCTTGTATCTACTCATATTTGAATATCTTAAACTCCTAGTTGTTCTTTGGAGCTAAAAACATTGTCATGCTTCTTCCTTCAAACTTTGGTTTCTTATCGATGGTGGCTACATCTTCTAATGCTTTCGCAAAATCATCTAAGATATACTTGCTTGCATTCACATGAGCAAGTTCTCTTCCTCTGAATCGAAGTGTGACTTTCACTCTCGCACCTTTTGCAAGGAATTTCTTTGCATGATTAATCTTTGTGTTTAAGTCGTTTGTGTCAATGTTTGGTGACATGCGGACTTCCTTCACATCGATGACTTTCTGTTTCTTCTTTGCCAGCTTTTCTTTTCTTGTCTGCTCGTATTTGTACTTACCGTAATCGATAATCTTACAAACCGGTGGTTTTGCCTTTGGTGAGATCTTGACAAGATCTAATCCTGCTTCATCTGCTAACTTCTGTGCTTCCCTTGCGGACATAACTCCAAGCTGCTCGCCATCATTCGCGATCAGACGTACTTCTTTATCTCTGATCTGTCCGTTAATCATTAAATCGCTAATAATTACACCTCCATGATAATTAAAAAAGTGGATAGTTATAAGACTATCCACATAAAATTCAAGCATGATCACGAAATATCATATTCTTAAATATTAACCCAAGTCACTTCCTAATCTATCATATGTGCTAAGGTGAGAGTGGATACTCTTCTTTGTTGTTTCTGTTGTTCTTCACAACTTTTGATATTATATCATGCTTTCATTTTTATTGTCAAGTATTTTTCTTATCTTTTTATTTTTCTACATTGAATGTCACTTTGTTATTCAACGCTTTATAAAATGTCAGCTGATATCTCTGAGCATCCGCTAATACATCATAATCTTCACCAGTTTCAATGATCTTGAAATTAATGATGTTCGCCTTTCTCGCACTGTCTTTGCTCACTGCTACACCATTACGTTCGTCTGCAAATCCTTTGACATTCGCCAGCATATTAAATTCTGTTTTGATGCTATCCACTTTATAAGAATATTGTTTTCCTGTTTGACTTGTAAAATAGATTGTGACGGATCTCCAGTTTGGATTAAATGTAAATGTTGTCTTGCTTCCAGATGTTTCACTGCATACATCATCAAATCCATCATATACAAAAACATCAACATCTTTTGTGCAGATCTTTCCTGATCTTGCAGTGGTAGAAATCTGAATTCTGCTGTATCCGCCTTTTTTAGCTGTCACTTTTCCTTTGCTGTTAACCACTGCTACTTGTGGATTACTGCTCTTATAAGTCAGAGTTTTTGATGCCATCTGTTTTCCTCCAGGTAAAGCTGTTGCTTTGATCTGGGCAGTGTTTCCTGTCTTGTAGAAATTGATCGTCTGTGCAGATGAAAGTTTGATCCCTGTCGCTGCTTTTCTTACATATACAGTGATCTTCTTTGTTTTCACTCCAGAAGCTTTCATTGTGATCTTGGCAGTTCCGTATTTCTTTCCTTTGATCACACCCTTTTTGTTTACTGTCGCTACAGATTTTTTGGATGTCTTATATGTGATCTTTTTCTTTTTACCAACTGTTTTTGCATTTAATTTTAAAGTTTTTCCAACAAAAACCGTTGCCTTGCTTCCTGTTGATGTTTTGATATATGCTTTTTTGGCAGCTTTTGCATTTGTTGGCATGATCATGCAGGAAACTGCAAGCAACATCAGCATCGTCATTATCTTTTTCTTCATGTTCTTGATCCTTCTTAAATAGAAAATTCTTTTATAGAAAAAGAATCCTGGAGGAAAGCTCCCCCAAGATCCCTTTATCACTCAGCAATTGATTATTTTGCTACATACTGTGTAATTGTTAAATCTTTTGCTTTGTCTGCTGGTAATTTTACTGTGTATTTACCATCTTTAGCTGTTGCTGAAGCTACAACTTTTCCAGCTGCATCTTTTACTACGATGTTTGTAGCGTTTTTGTCGCTTGTTACAACGTATTTAGCACTTGTAGCTGTTACTGTACCGTCTTTTGCTACTGTAACTTTGATGTTGTGGTTCTGACCTTTTTCAGATTTTGCTACAACAGCGTATTCTGTATCAGATACTTTTGTAACTGTTGCTGTGTATTTTCCATCATAGTTAGATGTACCTTTGATCGTAGCTGTCTTTGTAGCACCTTTACCAGTAGCTGTTAATACACCTAATGTAAAGTTTTCTTTGCTTTCCCATGCTTTAAATCCAGCTGCTGGATCAGCAATGTATCCTAATGCTTCTTTAACCTGTGCAGCAGAGATTTCAACTGTCTGTTTTCCACGAGTTAAAACGTATTTTTCAGCATTAGCAACTAATCCTGTATATTCAGCTGTGTTACCTTTTACAACTGGTTTTACAGTTTCAGGTGTTACAACTTTTGCTGGTGCTGGAGCTGCTTTTACTGTTACTGTAAATTTAGCTTTCTTACCTTTTGCATCTTTACATGTTGCTGTAATTGTTACTTTACCAGCTTTCTTTGCAGTTACTTTACCTTTAGAAGTTACTGTAGCTACTTTCTTGTTACTAGATTTGAATGTTACAGCTTTTGTAGAAGCTTTCTTTGGTGAGTAAGTTGGGTGAAGAGTGAATTTCTTTCCAGCTGTTACTGTTTTCTTTTTTCCCTCTTTGAATTTTAAAGTTTTAACAACTTTACCAACTGTAACCTTTGTTGTAGCCTTTGCTTTTTTGTTGTTTTTAGCAATTGCTGTGATTGTTACTGTACCTTTTTTCTTTGCACGGATGATACCATTCTTAGAAATAGTAGCAATCTTTTTGTTGCTTGTTTTGTACTTTAACTTATAAGTTTTAGCACTTTTTGGTGAGAATTTCAGGCGTGTCTTTGCATTCATCCAGTGTCCTGGTGCACTGATCACATACCCTTTCTTCTTAAAAGATAATTTCTTTACCTTTTTTGTTGCTGCACTAACATTAGCTGTTTTTGGTGCTTCTGTTACTGCAACAAGTCCGAAAGCCATAACTGCGGATAATCCACAAGCTGCTGCTTTCTTGATAATTTTGTTACTCATACTTACATTCCTCCTTATTAAGTATTTTGGTGATTTTTTTCCGTATCTGACTCACCGTAATATGAATATTTATAATCATAATTACCATAAGCACCGATACGCTCATCAACTTTATTTAATACAGCCCCAAAGATACGAACCTCGCCCCTCTTCAACTGCTTAATCATATCTTGAACGATCTTACGTTTGATCACTCCCTGTTCGATCACGATGACTGCTCCATCTGTATATTTACCGATGATCACAGCATCAATGACAATACCTAACGGTGGTGTATCAATGATCACATAATCAAACATATCCCTAGCTTTCTCAATGAATTGTTCAAACTGCTCAGAATCCAGAATACTTGTTGGATCTGGTGACAGTGGACCAGCTACTGTAATACAAAGTCCCTCAACTTCTGTCTCATAAATGATATCTTCCACTTCTGCCTGTCCTGTCAGATAATGGCTTAATCCTTTATTGATTCCCTGTATATGATATCTGGCTGCCATTACTGATTTTCTTAAGTCAGCATCCACCATCAGTATCTTCTTTCCACTTTCTGCAAGTGTTCTTGAAAGGCTCAGAGAAACAGAACTCTTTCCTTCATTCGAAACACTGCTTGTCATTGTGATCACTTTAATATCTTTTCCGCAGAAGGCTAAGTTCGTCTTTAATTGGTTTAGTCCTTCTACCATACGATAATCATTGATCCCTGGAAGATCCATTACTAATTTCTTCATCTTATTTCCTCGCCCTCTTTACTTTCTTTGTTCGCTTTGTAGTTCCTTTTACCAAAGGTAATTGCGCTAAAGTATTAATTCCAAGATATTTCTCAATATCTTCTTCTTTCAGGATCGTATCGTTCATCAGATACTGAATCACAATGGCTGCTGTCATCAATATAAATCCAAGAACTGCTCCGATCAATACGTTCTTCTTAAGACTTGGGCTGTCTGGTTTATCTGCCTTATATGCCTTTTCGATGATCGTTGGTGATTTTACGTCCATCTTCTCTGCAACTGTCTTCGCTGTTACTTCTGCAAGATCCTGTGTGATGCTCTGTGCAAGTGCTGCATCCTTATCTGTTATCGTGATCTGCATGATACGTGTATCAGATGGATTCTCTACCGTGATCTTCTTCTCTAATTCTTTATAATCCATATCAAGCTTCAGATCTGCGATCACCTGTTCAAGGACTGGTCTTGTCTTAACAATTACCATATAATCCTGTGTTAACTGAGTACCCATTGTAAGATCTGTAAGCTGTGAAAGTCCACCTTTGGATACAACATAAAGCTGTGCTGTAGAAGAATAGATTGGTGTCATCGCAAACTTCGTGATCAGTCCTGATGCGCCTGCAAAGACGATTGCTGTCAACAAAATCCAAACGATCTTCTTCTTCAATGCCAAAAACAATTCCCTTAAATCAATCTCGATCTCATCATCATTCTCTAATTCGTACATAGATGTTTTTATCCCTTCTTTAATTAAATACTTTTCCCCTCAAGCATCTTCCTTGGATTCTCATAAAGGATCTGGTCCGCATGCTTCTTCCGTACAACTTCTGCTGCAGGTTTCATATTTGGTCTTCTTGTCCGGAAATCATGACAATCCGTTCCAAGAAAATGGACCAGTCTTTCTTTCATAAGCTTCTTACAAAAAGATGCTCGTTTATCAAAAATTCCTCCGATCAGGCTTTCCGCATTTATCTGAATATATGCACCTGTTTCGACCAATTCAACAATCTTGTCTACATGTCCGAAAACTGCTTTGTATCTCTCTACATGTGCAAGGATCGGAATATATCCTGCATATACAAAATCCTGAACCGCACGATATATATGTGAATAGGCATCTGATGTTGCAAACTCCACTAAAACATAACGGGTCCCATTCATTGTCAATGCTTTCCCTTGTTTCAGATCTGAAACTGTCCCTTGCTGATAATATAATTCGCTCCCAAGGTATAACTGAATCTCTGGATAATACTTGTGTGCCTTCTCTCTGATCGCCTCAAACTTCTCTCTCAGTACTTCTGTATCCGGATGTCCAAACTTCGGACCGTAATGCGGAGTTAGTATTACCTGATCAACGCCTTGTTCTCGTTCTTCATCCAGCAGTCCCATTGAATCATTGATGTCCTTTGCTCCATCATCAACTCCATATAATATATGTGTATGAATATCTATCAACGCCATAACAATCTCTTTTCTAAGTCTGATCTTTATATTATTTATGATAACTTAAGAAATATACTAATATAATATATCATCTTTATTCTCAAGTTACAATGCTTTTTCTTATCAAAAAGAAATGCAATTTATACTACTCTTTGCTGAACTCAACCAACTCTAATCCCTCATTGCGATCAAGTACAAACTGGATTCCCCATTCATTCTTAAATAACAGCAGTGGATTTCCTCGCATATCTTTGACTTTCTTAACTTCAGATACACCACGTAATTTATTCATATCCGTGTTGCGGTCTTTGATCCAGCGAATTGCCTGATATGGCAATGGTTCTAAACGGATTTCACAGTTGTATTCATTTTCCAGGCGATATTTTAAGACATCAAACTGAAGTGTTCCTACAACTCCGACGATGATCTCTGCAAATCCTGCTTCATGTTCCTGGAAGATCTGGATGGCACCTTCCTGTGCGATCTGTTCTACACCCTTCACAAACTGCTTACGCTTCATAGAATCTAACTGGATGACTCTTGCAAAATGTTCTGGTGCGAATGTTGGAATCCCTTCGTATTCAAAGTCATCTTTTGGAAGGCAGACAGTGTCTCCAATAGAGAAGATTCCCGGATCAAATACTCCGATGATATCTCCTGCATATGCCTCTTCTACGATCTTACGTTCCTGTGCCATAATCTGCTGTGGCTGGGAAAGCCTCATCTTTTTCTTACTCTGTACATGTTTTACTTCCATGTTCGCTTCGAATTTACCGGAACAGATTCTCATAAATGCAATTCTGTCACGGTGGTTTTTGTTCATATTTGCCTGAATCTTAAAGACAAACGCTGAAAAACCATTTTCCACAGGATCCACTTCTTCTCCCTTGGATGTTCTTGCAAGTGGTCTGTTTGTCATCTTCAGGAAATGCTCTAAGAATGGTTCTACACCAAAGTTTGTAAG
>ERZ791909.2049-NODE-2049-length-12896-cov-216.334008_pt1 | contig 12896 bp, 18 predicted proteins | sample MGYA00510143_ERZ791909 | MGnify/ENA primary metagenome ERZ791909 (study PRJEB30046, sample SAMN00792093) | human gut metagenome | study: EMG produced TPA metagenomics assembly of the A metagenome-wide association study of gut microbiota in type 2... | reverse complement strand
TCTATTCAGCAGATTCAGCTCTATTCTTCTCAGTAGCTATATCATTGCCTAATTTAGTTTCAGCAGCACGAGCAGTAGCAGCTTCTTTATCTATATTACTTTGTAAAGTAGCTAAAGACTATTCTAATGAATCTGAATCAATAGCAATACTAATCACATTATCTTCACTAATACTAACGTCTTTACCTGGTTTTAACTTATTAATTAAGTCATTATAATCACCAGATGTAGCTACTGGTTTAAAATCTGGTTTGTTAGTAATATTATCCCATCGTACAGCTAGATCACCAGATGCACTAATAACATTAGTTTCTTGATCAATTTCAATGTTTAAACCTGCAATGAGTTTCTTCTAATACTTTGCACGTATATCAGCAAAGGTATCAATCATCTCAGTATGAAGTTCCTATAACTGATGCTGCTTAACAAAGTCTAAGAAGTCTTTAGATGTAATAATACCGGCAGAACTTGTAGAAGCTACTGGTATTGAAACAGTTTTATTACTTCCATCATACTTAAACATTACCATAGTAATGCCATTAGGATTTGAAGTATTAAACTATATATCTTTTATTACATCTTTTACCTCTTCATCATCTACTTTACTATCTACATCACCAATGTTTGCTTTATCATTAAGCAATTTGTTTACCTATATTTTAGTATAGTAGTTGCTAAGATCAGGTGTACCACCAGAGGCAGCCAGCCTTACCCATTCGGTTCCATTGAAATATTTAATGCTACCACCGTAAGGATTATCAGATAAGTCAACCCAATAGTCTATTTCTTCTGGATTAGGTTGAACAGATGTTGCAAAAAATATTATTCTATTTTGTACCATATGTATACTTATTTATTAAGCTGCTGGTGCTTCTAATGCAGCAACTCTTGCAGTTAAAGCGTCAATTAAATCTTTTAAAGCTTTGCCTTGAGCAGCAGCTAAAGCTTCTGTAGTACTAGTACTTGTTAAAGTGTTATTTATGGTCACTTTAGTATCTGCTGTAGGAGGTGTGTATCCTAATGCACTAGTCACGTTAGCCTTATTAAGACTAATTGTACCATTACTATAAGAAATATTTGCTCCTACCTTTACTCCACCAATAGTTTCAGCTGTAGCTGTTGGTAAAACATATTTATTTGCTTGTGCAGCAATACCATCCAGTTTAGTTTTATATGCATCAGTAAAGTCATTACTAGATAGTTCTTTTCCTTCCACCTTATCTACTTTACCTGATTCAAGTGCAGCAATCTTAGCACTCTGATCATTATCTGTATCATCATTTATTGGTAGCCATTTGCTACTACCTGCATAATACTTAATTACATTACCTTTTGGATCTGCTGCTAAGTCAACCCAGTAATCAAACTCTTTGGGATTTGGAGCTATATAGCTTCTTGTTATTCTTGTCATATACGTATATTTTAATTATTAATTCTAATGTATTACAAATTGTAATAATTTATGAGTACCAGTAGAGTCACTTATATTAAGTGATATACGTGCCTATCTAGTAGCATCTGTGTCATTAGGATCTAGAGTAATGTCTATTCTATCCTATTTGACATTTATATGTACATACTGTGCAGAACTAAATCCTTGAATATTGTACATATTACTATGAACATCTAGTGAAACAGTTTCACCAGATTTAATAAATCTATGTGGGGTAAGATTCCAAGCATCTATTACTTCAGGAATAATTGTTCTTGCTTTATTATCCACATATAATATATTATATAAAATAGTTTCTTTTTCCATAACGCATTTTAAGGCGTTTTAAGCCATTTTCTTTATTAAACGAACAACTTATCCATTAAACTCTAAAAGCTTCTTAGAAGAGTCCTTAGGTACGTAACAATCAATGTGACTCCACCCGTCTGTATTAGCTTCTAATCTAATAGGATATTCAAATAATTCAGCATTCTATCTTACTATGTTATTCACTGTATTACTATCTAAATCCTTTACATTAAAGTCTATCGCTTTACCAAGTGCGTGAGCCGATAAGTAAACGTTATTTTTACTCTTTACTAATTGACACATATTGCAACGTAAACCTCTTTGTGAGAACTATCCACCTGCTTTCCAAGTATTAATAGTAATAGGTTTATTGAATATCTTAGTACGTAGTATATACAAAGTACTAAGTATTTCGGTACTTATAAACTACCAAGAAGTTTCACCAAATTTATTATAGCAATGCGGACATACTAATTCCTAAACTTTGAAATATTTGCTTACTTCTTTTATTAATTCATTTCTATCCATGTGATTTTATGTATAAATTAAATAAGAGTTTTCGACATTAAGCTACTAGCCCTATTAATGAATTTATGTTTTTTACCTAGAGGTAAGGTCTCTCTCCTAAGGTAGCCATTATATGATAAAATACGTTAATTGTTAATAGTAATTTATTTACTCGATATCAGCATTGGAATTACTAAGACTGTTGTTAGACTTCAAATAGAACTAACCTGCATTAGAACTATTACTCAAGTTACTGCTTTTTATTCACGGAGAGACAACCTATAATTTAATTATGGCAGATATACTAAACGACACCCGACAGCAGCATAGGAATAACCAAGACCGTGGCGAGACCTCAAAGAGAACCAACCCGCATCAGAACCATAACCCAAGCTACTGCCTATAAAAACAGTTCTATTAGCTGTACTATTAGATGAATAAGTATAGTCAGTAAAGTAACTACTAGATTGATTATGAGTTCCAGTACCTGGTGCTACAAATAATTCAAATTGTGGAGTATATTGCAAATCTTTATACCAATTGTTATCAGTTATTGTACTACATTTAAATTCATAATTACTTAATGTATCACTAAATTTAGTACGATCTTCTGTATAGTATACATCATTAACCTTTGTTTCCGCATTATAATGAACGATTACATCAATAGTATTTTTAAATACATGACCAAACGGATTTTCAATACCACGGTATCTATTTGCTTTTCTAGTAACAGTGCTAGTAACAGTTCCTTCTGCATCAGTATTACTAAACTGTTGAGTTATTTGACCAGATCCATTACCTAGACTATCTGTACAACCACAAGTAAATACAGAGTAAACAGAAGCACCATTGACACTAATAGCTCCATCTGTAGCTCCAGTACCAAGACCACCTTGTTTGTAACCTTCAGCTGTTAATTGATCGTTAACATTTAATTGTCCATTCATATTAGCATACTCTACTATATATAGTAAAGCAATAGCTTTATGTATTTTATAAGTATATATGTTCCAGTGGTCATTGCCATTAGCTCTTGCATATAACTAAGATGTAGATCTATTAATAGATACTGTTGGCTTAACTGTACCATTGTTAATAGACTTTAATACTTTATTATCATTATATGCTTCATATGCAGAACAATATGCTTTAGGAAAATGTTCAGCTCCTTCTACTTCATGTTGATACAGTCTTAATTCAATATTATCATCAGTAACTACAGTTAAAGCCCAAAATTCAGGTATTTCTACCATAGTATTAAGAGTATAATCTCTGTCTGTACCATCTTCATACTTAGTCCAATCTGTTGGATTTAAATATTTTACTGTTCCATCAGAAGACACAGTACAACCTTTCATCTTAGACTATATAGGTAGATTCTTATGATAGTCTGCAATACCGGTTCTAGTCCTAGCAGAACTTACCTATTCATAAGTAAAAGATATCCCATAATAATCTAGATCATCTTTATTCTTATTATAAGTAGCGGCATCATATTCTCTTTCATCTATGATGACTCCTCTGTCATCAACATCATATTCTAGTATCTTATTGCCCAATATATGGTGCATTGTTATTATTTTCATTTCTCTATCTGTTTCTATACATATTATCTACTAATAAATCAGCTATAACATTTATGCCTAATTGCTTACTATCACTAACTAGTTGCTCTTGCATTACTACTAGGAGCATCTAATAGATGCCCTCTAGTAGTTCTCTATCACTCAGTTGTTTGATCTGATTGTGTAATTGATTGTTCATTCTTAATACTGTTTAAAGCATCTATAAAGAAAGGAGTACCATATTGATTAGCGTATTTAGCTATTAACTCTATTTCTAGATCATTATAATCTTCCTCACCTGTAGAATTATATATTTTTAATGCTAAAGCGTGACCATCTATACCTTGTGCAGTCTTGTATAAACCGTTAGCTAACTCTTTAGATATATCTAATATAATAGGTGTTGTTTTATCTAAAGTATCGTACACTTTAAATTTCTTAAAATCAATATTCATAATAAATACTATTTAAAATTATTGTCCTGCATAATCTGTTTCTACCCATCTAAAACTTGGATAATTAGTAACTAAGAATCCCATAGAGTTACCTGGATGTAAATATACAGATTGATTTACAGTATTATTTGGTCTAAAGTAACCAGATATAGTAACACCAGAAGTATCTGGGTGAATCATAATTCTAACATGTATTGCAAAGTATGTAGGTAAGCTATTGTACCCAAACATACTAGCTACTGCATTAGCATTTGGAAGGTTAACGATATATTCTCTATTGGCTCTAATCATTATTATATTACCTTTACTCATATCTAATTTATAAGTACTACCAGTAATATTTACTACATTTATAGTATCGCCATATACAGCAGCTGCTCTAACAGCAGCATTTGGTGAATATAATGCATAATTTTTAGTACCATTTGCAACATCTACATATAAACCATAATTAGCTGAATCGAAACCATAAGCCGTAGAAGCATTGTAATTATGATTTACAAATCTACCTGTAGCTGTAAAAGCACCACCAACTGTAGCAGGAACAGTATCGCTACCTATAATAACATATGATGTACTATTACCAACTCTAATGAAATCTGGATTTATACTGAGACCACCACCAGAACCACTTGCTGTTGCACTACTACCAATATGATTTCCACTTATTTCAAATCCAGCAATCTGACCACTATTTATTTTTACAGAACTAAAATTACCACCAGATGCATTTACAGTACCATTAAATGTACCAGAAGTAGCTGTTATGCTACCAGTAATATTAACGTCTGTACAAACAAACCTACCAGTATTACTATTCATTGACAGTTTACCATTATTAGAAGTAAATACACTTCCACTAAAATTAAAGTCACCTAACTTAGCATTGTTAGCTAATAGATTGTTTACAGTTAAGGTGTTATTTTTACTAGCCTGTTGCCAATATGAACTACTTGAGGATGGAGTCTAGTTAGTGTTATTCTGTTTAGCTAAATATGTATTACCATTATACTACACATAGTCAACTACTGTCATATTTTGGTAATTCTCATACTTAGTATATTCACTACTGTTCATAGCAGTAGTAGCAGGAGCTTTATAATAAGTAATACCAGATTTCCAATAGCCACAATCACGCATAATAGTATAACTACTATCGGCATCAGATCCATTTGTACCATCATATACTACAGGTGCTTCATAACTGATTACAGTCTACTGACTATCAGGTGAAGGAGTAGTATCTGTACAGAAACCAAACCAGAATTTAGTAGCATACGTATCTGAAGCCCAGCTTGCAGTATAAGAGGATTGATTAGAACTAGAAGAAGATACTTTATTCCAGCTACTACCACTATAACGATATACAGCAAAATAACCATAAGCCTAAGATGTTACACCACTGCTATTAGTTTTAATAGCTCTAAGAGTACAACTAGTAGTCTATAAGTGTCCTAAACTAGATCTAATAGATGCTGGAGCTCCGCTCATTGTAATACTGTAACCATCTGCTCCATCAGATCCATCTGATCCATCTTGTCCTGGATCTCCTTGATCACCTTTATCTCCCCATTTAGACCACAGAGCGCCAGTTTTCCAAGCCTACCATTTACTATTTTCTTTCTTTCTAATCCATACATATTCATATTTAATAGCATCTGTAGGACCAGTAGGATTATCTGTGTATCCGTCTGGTACATAATCATCAGCTTGATACTCACTACTATCTACATTTGCTGGTGGATAATACTAACCACCTGGAGCCAAACTACTACCACCAACATAGTTAGAAAATCTCCTATAGATGTACTCGTATCCATCACCATCTTTACCTTTTTCTGAGTATCTAGACCATATACCAGGAGTTGACCAATTGCCCCATTTCTAAGTAGACTTATCTAGGTATCTTTGAGATACCCATTCATACATTAATGATGCGGTAACACCAGAAGGATGATTTGTCCAACCAGAAGGTATATGACCAGCTTGATTTACACTAGCAGGAGTAGAAGGTTGAGATCCATCTGCATTCCTAGTATAAATAAATTCAATACTATTACCATCTTTACCATCCTCACCATCAGCACCAGTAAGACGTATAAGATTAGACCATGCCGTTAAAGTACCATCTGGATTAGCAAATCGTTGAATCTACCATACGTACTTACCATCTCCTGGTACTAACTCACTATTAGTAGACCAACCTGAAGCAGCTGCATCTGTAGGAATAGATGGTTTAGTAGCAGATATCTTCCATCTATATTGATAATGACCACCTGATAAACCTTGTTCACCCCAATTAGACCATAGTGCTGGTGTACTAAAGTTAGACCATACTCCATCAGTACGTACACGTTTACAAGTCCACTCTGCCTTATAGTCCTCATTTACTCCTTTTGGATCATCGGACCAATTATAGTCTTTAGAACCACCATTAGATATAGTGGGAATATAATCATTCTATTGAATAGACGAAGGAGTTTGAGGTACTCTATCAACATCAGCGGTACGAGTAAATATATATTCATATCCGTCACCATCCATACCTTTTTCACCCCACTTAGACCACAAAACTGGTTCTGAGAATTCTCCCCAAACACCTTCCCCAATTTTAGCAGCTTTCTTTTCTCGTTGTGATACCCATTCATACATCATATCTTTAGATACTCCTTGAGGACTATCTGACCAACCAAATGGTATATAATCATCTTGCTGAGATGTATCTGGTTTATCAGGAGCATCACTTGCACTGGTTACTTTGTAAATGAATTCTAACTTAGTTCCATCAGAACCATCTTCACCAGTTTCACCAGTAAGTCTAATAGGATCTGTCCAACTAGATAATGATTTATCTGCATATACAGTAGCTTGAATCATCCAAGTAAATACTTCCTTACTTTCTCTAGTAGGTGGATACATGTACCAAGTATAGTTATCATCAGCAGGTGGTATCTAAGAACTAGTAGGTTTAGGTGGTTTTATACTAGAGTTAGTATAACAGAACACTGTATACTGACCATCTTTACCAGCTACAGAAGCACCACGGAATCTATTAGGATCGCCCCATTGCACATCAGGATCATCTACTTTACGTGCACTTTTAGTAGACATCCAAATAGCAGATGCAGTATAATTTCTATGCCATCCATAGGAAGTACCATCTCCAACAGGTCTATCGGGAGTAGCATCATTGTCATTATAAGTTACCCATAGACTGTTACCCTCTAACTAATATGACAGATTAAACTCTTTATTAAATATAGCTATACCTTCACAATGAACATAAACAAGCAACTTCATATCGTGAATATTGGTAATTTTAGTAATAGTAAACTTACCATTATCTACTCTACATTCAATGCCATTAGATTCCCAAGTACAGAAGAATGTATCTCTATCTACTACAGTGTTATAAGTTAAAGGTGTTTTCCCTCTCCACGCTTGTACTTCAAATGTAAATTGTTCTTGCTGCTAATAATCAGTTATAATATTAAATTCATTATCAACAATTATACTACCTTCAGTTCTAGTAAGAGATACAGAGTAAGCATCTTGCCCATGTAAGTCTTCTATCTATTCAGGAGTAAACTGCACATAAGCATCTGTAAGATAAATATTACTAATATAAGCACCATTACCAGTAAGATTACCGTCATTAGGAGCTCCAGGTATATTTAAACCATCTAATAAACCAAACTGTGATGCAATGTTTTTAGATGGGTTAATATGCCAAGTATTTACTTTCTTTAAATATCTCTTATATTGTCTAGTAGAGTAAGCACTATCTTGTCTGGTTTCATCAGTAAAGTTACCATAAACAGCAAATTTCATTGACTTACAAGGATGTTGCGTAGTACCTTGTTTCAATGAATATCTAAACTACTTACCTCTAGCATCTAATACTTCGATAGGTGTAAAGTAAGATGTAGTAAATCCCTATACTTTATCAAAGCCACAATCGTCAGTACCAGTTTCAGTATTATTAACTCCATCAAAATTATGGAATATACCTCTACATATATCATTTACATGTATACCACTATACTCACCATCTTCTAATTTTAATGTAACAATTTGGTTAACTAGATCTACATCTTCAATAGTACCAAATGCTATTGAATTCCATAGTTCACCACTTACTACATCTATTTTATTAAATCTTAATTCTGGTACTTCTAAGAACTCTCTAAGAATAAGGCTGGTCATTTCTCCTCTACCATCTTTATCTATCTGAGCACCTGTACCACCAATCATACCAGTAACAAAAGTACCTATCTAAACTCCTTGATTTAGATAAGTCATCTTATTACTTCTTAAACCACCGTTGAAAGTAATTATACCTGAAGATACATCATCATATAGTTTACTTATAAACAACTTACTACCTTCAGATTTAATCAAAGCTTTTACTACAGAAGTATCTACTACACCACCGCCTTCACCACCACCAATACCTAATGCTGATGGTTGGATATTGTGCCATGTACCATCACTAGCATACTACAGTAAATCTCCTTCTGTAATATAAGTAATAGTAACATCTTTAAGAGTAGCTAAATGATTAATTCTTTCAACTAATGTATCAAGCTCACCAACACTAGTATCTAGAGTCTATACATTACCCTACAATGTTCTTACTAATCCTGTGAGTTCATTTAATTCATCTTTAGTTGCATACTATGCCATTATTTCAATAGTTTATCTATTACTACTAATAATTTCATTCTCTATTCCTCATTTATATTAAACGTATCTCCTTGAGTTAGTATATCATATACGTAATTAACACACACATAGTTCAATATTTGAGTTCTATCATAAGCGATATTATATTTTACTTTATCGCTTATCGTCTTACCTATTTTATAGTTATTCTCTATCATAGTACACAGCATCCATTAGTGCAACCCCTACAAACTCTACAATTTGTTACTCTACTGTATGTACAGCAAGTATGCTCTAATGGAATTTCTAAGAGTCTACATAAATCAACATAATAATCTATAGCATCTTCAGTTAACTGATTAGCTAGAGCGTATTCAAGCAATTGTGATTTAAAATCACACATTAGTATTTTCTCTTTTTGATGTTTATCTAGACATGTATTACAAAATGTTACTAACATATTTACTTTTCTATAATACAGATTCTTTTGATCTATAGCAATTGAAACAGCATTACTACTGCCAACAACATTAACTATAAAAGATGTAGCGTTATACTATGTCAGGTCTATTGTGATAGTGTTATCAGAGACATTGGGAGAAACAATGACATAATTATGATCATCGTCATTTTCACTATACATATTTTTCTTATTAAGAACGCTGTCCAAATAAACTTTAGTAATCGAACTAGCACTATCTAAGGTGATTGTAAGTGTATCGTTTTCAATCTTTGTATTAATTATTTTCATACTTAATAAAATTAAAAAAGGCGAAGCCGAGGATAAACCTCAACCTCGCCCGGGTTTAAATAAAGAAACCGTGTATTATCCTGCGCTAGTATCAACGCCTGTAATAAATGCTTTAAGATTCTTAACAAACTGAGAAGCACTCAAGTTAGCAGATTCTTCAACATACAATTCAGTAGTCAACGGCGTAGTTTTAATGTATTGATTGTCAGGTGACAAGTACAAGTTGTCATTCTCAATAGTAATGTAACCATAAGATGCACCTTCAGTAACATTACGTTTAGGTTCAATGATAGGATATGCATCTGTGAATACATGACCCTTATAACCCAACATACGTACTTCCATATCACGTACTTGTTTCCAGTAACCTTTACCAGGTTTACCAGCAGTCTTAGTAATAGTTGCACCAGGAACTGCTTCAGGAACATTAGACAACAATGCACCAGGAATAGTAACATACAGAGAAGCTTCCATAGAAACTACAGAATACTCATTCAAAGAGTAAACTCCTTCATTATCATCTTTGGGAAGAGCTGTAAGTGTCAATTTATGATTTGCAAATGTAGCATTTACTCTACGATTTGCATGTTTGTTAATCTTCTTCAACAATGCATTACCCAAATCATCAGCAGTTTTAGTTGTAGCAATTGCTTCATAGGTATGAGTGAATTGTCCCGGAGCTTCATACATGTCTTTGTAAACAATACGCAAAACATATCTGTGACCGATAACAACAGTAGCACTAGTTAAATCAATTTCGATTTTCTCTTGAACTGGTGCAACATAATCACCTTGTACATACGAAGGTTTAGAAGCTTTTTGAATGGCGTTAGAATATTCTACCATTCTCTTTGTTGCAGTAGTACCGTTGGGCAGAGTAATTGTCATATTATCCCCAGCTACACCTACATAAACAGTAGATGCATTTACTGCATTAGCAGCAGTTGTAATTAGTGCTTTATTCTAGTCAAATAAAGCAACGTCCCCTTTAGCCAAATCATCTACAGTAGTATAGGCTGTAGGGCATTTCTTTCCGATTAATACGGTATCAACGCGTGTAATCATAGTTTATATAAAAATAATTAATTGTTAGACTTAGCGCCAGTCTAGTTTGTCCTTCTACTTTCCTTATTTCAGATTTCCAGGTCAGACAAACGCATTAATTTATTTGTTATTCCATTGAAGCAATTTCGTTGGAATAAGCATTATAGTGCTACATTGGTTTAGTAGCAAGATAAATCTAGATTGCCATTTTCACAATTTCCATATGTGTATGTTCTGGCAAATCTGTATATTCGGTATTAGTAATATTACTTGAATTAATTTTAGATGGCTTAGCTAAGTATGTAATCTCATATTCACTTACTTTATATTTACCGTCTGTGTATAATATTACATTATTATCTTGAATTAACTTTAAAGGTCTAGCTTGACAATATTTTAATTTGTGTTCAGATAGTGAATTACTTAATTGTCTATCTAATGTTTCAATCGTAGATTCTAACGTATCTGTATACTTAACTATATATGCACCTAAATCGTCTTTTTCCCAGCATTCGTTAGGATATTCATCACTCGGCTGTATACCAGCAGTATCTCCAAGTAATAATACATAATCATCTGGTAATTCTACTGAGTATGAGTTTCTAACTCCTTTAATTATCTAAGTGTTAGAATAGTTCTTTTTACGAACTAAAGTACGCAAATCATCTATGCGCTTTTCTGTCTACTCAAATCCTTGAGCTTTAAAGTTAATACCTGAGTATCTTGTTTTATAAAATTTATCAATTGCCTCATTAATGAATGATATAATAGTGTCTGAGGATAGCTTATCCTTAATAACTAAATTAGGATCCATTAACTATAGCCTACGTTCAAACTCGATTTGAAATCCACGATTTGTCATAATCATTCATCTATTTGGTTCAACTGTGATTTAGTCTATATTCTCTTAGACTCAATATCTTCTAATGCTAGTTCTACAGCTCTGTTAATTACTTCAAACTACATATACTCTGGTATTTCACTCATACCTTCAGCTGGTAAGTCTTCTATCTTAGTAGGAAACTTAACATAGGTAATATCTACAGAATAGCTATTACTACTCATAGCTAAGTAATCATAATAGATATATAGAGTATTATCTTCTATTACAGCTACTGGATCTTCTATCCAAGGATTGTTATTGTAAGTCTTCTTGAACTTAGTAGCGTCAGAATGATCTATTAATTTTATAGTAGCTTTGTTACTATTGAAGTTTAACACCGCATCTACAAAGAACATTCTGTCACCGTTGAATAAGTTAGTAACATAACATCTATTTGAATTTGTTTCAGTATTAGCAACAACGTTAACATCTGTACGTACTAATTTTTCTAAGTCATGAATACGTTTTACAGATCCTTCAAAGCTAGTCTTTAAGTAGTTATTACCAGTAAACTTATTACTGATTTCTTGGTATAAACCTTGATCTAACCAGTAATCTATTTCTTCTGGTAAGAAAGCAGGACAACCCCCAAAGGCTACGCTTTGAGAGTTCTTGTCCATTGCTACTTTAAAATATGAGTGAAATTGTTCTCTAGTCATTATTTAGATTTTATTTCAGACATAATACTTAAGTAAATATCTTGATTCTTTTTGTCTTTCAAATATGCAATTACATCTTCAAGACCGTTACCAATAAGATCAGTACCAAAGTAATATGATGCTCTGTTCTTACGAATAATATTTTTACTTAAAGCTTCTTCAATTACAAAGTTAATTTCTTTATTAGGATTGTCTACCCAAATTCTAATAAATCTTGCTGGATCAGCTTCTACGTTTTCACCAAGTCTAGCTTCAACCAATTCATTAGACATAGTGTCAGCTTTAACTCCAAATAGTCTAAGACATTTGCGCATATCTTCAAGACTCATCTTATCTAATGCTCTATAAGCATCACGTTTAACTTTGTTAGCTTTATTAATTTGTTCTGCTTCAGCTTCTTTATTTATAAGTACATAATCAGTAGATGGAGTTACTTTATCAATACCATTTGCTACTCTCTTATGTCCTAATAGGAATAAATATTGCAATTCTCCTTCAGGTCTATCAGTATTAATTACTAATTCTTTCTTACCAATCTTAATTGCAAATGTATCCCAAAATGTGCTATCAGGATCTAATTCTCCTTCAGCTTTACCCATTTTCTGTTCTAGTTCTCTAGCTTT
>ERZ791909.2046-NODE-2046-length-12905-cov-3.684436_pt1 | contig 12905 bp, 9 predicted proteins | sample MGYA00510143_ERZ791909 | MGnify/ENA primary metagenome ERZ791909 (study PRJEB30046, sample SAMN00792093) | human gut metagenome | study: EMG produced TPA metagenomics assembly of the A metagenome-wide association study of gut microbiota in type 2... | reverse complement strand
TTTTGAATGTCGGAAGCGGGAATATGGAAATATTTCACCAGTTCATTCTGCAGACGGGTGCTGTCCAGTGCTGCCAGTGTAGAAACCTGAGATGGTTTCAGACCGGAATATAGCAGTGTGATCAATCCTGTGATATCAGCAGGGTTAAAGATGACAACGATATGTTTTACATTCGGACAGTATTGGCGGACATCTTTACCGAACTGAGCGGCAATTTCAGCATTTCCTTTCAACAAGTCTTCACGGGTCATGCCTGCTTTGCGGGCTGCACCACCGGAAGATACGATATAAGAGGCTCCTGTCAATGCTTCTTTGATATCGGAAGTATAAGTCAGGTTCACGCCTTCGAAACCGCAGTGATATAATTCTTCTGCCACGCCTTCCAGAGCGGGTGCGAAAGGATCATATAGACAAATATTCGGAGTGAGTTTCATCATCATAGCTGTTTGAGCCATATTGGAGCCGATCATTCCGGCTGCTCCTACAATCGTAAGTTTCTCGTTGGTTAAAAATTCCATAAAGCTATCTATTTAAAGGTGAATAATCTGTTATTTCTTTTTGTCGCTACAAAGTTAACACTTTATCGACCTGATTGTTCATTGAAAATAGTTTTATCAGATAACGAAAAGTTATAGCTGGCTGATTGAAGGATCTGTCTAAAATAGATTATCTTTGTATCCTATATTATATAAATGGATAAATATGAGCATCGAATTAGGAAAATTCAATCAGCTTGAAGTTGTAAAGGAAGTCGATTTCGGGATGTATCTCGACGGAGGAGAGGAGGGGGAGATTTTGTTGCCCACCCGTTATGTGCCCGAAGACTGTAAAATAGGAGACTTTTTGAATGTCTTTCTTTATCTGGATATGGATGAGAGATTGATTGCCACTACGCTGACTCCGTTGGTGCAGGTAGGGCAGTTTGCTTGTCTGGAAGTGGCATGGGTGAATCAGTTTGGAGCTTTCTTGAACTGGGGGTTGATGAAGGACCTGTTTGTGCCGTTCAGTGAGCAGAAGATGAAGATGCAGGTTGGACGGAAGTACGTGATTCATGCACATTTGGATGATGAAAGTTATCGCATTGTGGCTTCGGCAAAGGTGGAACACTATCTGTCGAAAGACAGGCCGGAGTATGCTTCGGGGGATGAAGTGAATATTCTCATTTGGCAGAAAACGGATTTGGGCTTCAAGGCAATCATAGACAATAAGTATAGCGGTTTGCTTTACGAAAACGAGATATTTTCTACATTGCAGACAGGTATGGAGATGAAGGCTTTTGTGAAACAGGTGCGCGAAGACGGCAAGGTGGATTTGATCCTTCAGAAACCAGGCTTTGAGAAGATAGATGATTTCTCGAAAACCTTGCTGAATTATATCAGGGAGAATGACGGAAGGATCAGACTGAATGATAAAAGTCCTGCGGAAGATATTTATGCTACATTTGGTGTCAGCAAGAAGACCTTTAAGAAAGGAGTGGGTGACTTATATAAGAAACACCTGATAACCTTGCACGAAGATGGCATCACTTTGGCAGACTCCTAATCAGAATAGGGAAATCCCTATGTATGAATAGAGAGAATCACTGGGGTGGGGAGTTTCCTCGCCCTATTTTTGTAGTATCAGATTAAATAAAGAAGTAATAATAAAAACTAGATAAGTTATGCGTAAGATAATAATAAGTTTCTGCATCCTGTTATCCGCTCTCTCTTTACAAGCGCAGTCCGTCAGCGGAATCCGTATTGACGGTGGTAATACCCCTATTCTTGTTTACTTTGGTGGAAACCAGATGTGCTTGCCGACTACCACTTGCTTTGTAGCTAACCTGGATCGGGGATATTACACGGTTGAGGTTTATGCTACCCGTTTCACCCGTCCGGGAGAGCGTGTTTGGAAAGGGGAGAGGTTGTACAACGAACGTATTTACTTCGACGGAAGAGGTGTGAAAGATATTTTTGTAGATGACCGTCATGCCAATGTCCGTCCGGGCAGACCGGGACAAGGAGAACACCGTCCGAATTATGACCGTCACGACAGGGTGATGAACGATCAGCTTTTTAAAACGTTCTATAATAATCTGAAGAAAGAACCGTTTGAGGATGATCGCATGGCATTGCTTAATACTGCATTGGCAAATTCAGATTTTACGTCTGCCCAATGTCTCCAAGTGACAAAGCTCTATACTTTTGATGATGACCGAATGGCAATCATGAAAAAGATGTATCCCCGGATTGTTGACAAGGAGGCTTTCTTTACGGTGATTGCTACACTGACGTTTTCTTCCAATAAGGATGAAATGAATAAGTTTGTGCAGAACTATGGCAGACGCTGATACTAACTATTAAAACTATATGGCTATGAAAAAGATACATATCATCCTACTGTTGGCATTGGGACTGGGAGTCAGCAGCTGTTTTACCAGCTATATTTCTAACAAGCAGGTTATGGGTGTACAGCAAGGGATGACTCAAAGAGATGTTGAAAGTATTTTGGGAAAACCGGATTACCGACGTTTCGACGGTGATATGGAAGAATGGGAATTTCATCGTGATAACGGGACGCCTGTTTTGACTTCGGAGCCCATGACAATCATTGTTCAGTTTGCCAATAAAAAGGTGATCAGTATGGATACATTCAAAGGCTATGGCAGACCTTCGCCGCATCCGGTCGTAGTACCTCCTCCTACTGTCACTACTGTTGAAGTTGTTCCCGGTCACCAGCCGGAAGAAATTCGTCTGATGACGGATACTGAGTTTAATAACTTCATCGAGAAGTTGAAATTCACAATTATGAGTGATGACCAGAAGAGGTTGATCGGACAGATGTTGGACAAGCATGATGTTACTTCAAGCCAATGTGTGAGAATTGTAAAAGAGATTTCTTATACGCCCGATCAGGTTGAGATGATGAAGAAACTTTATCCTTATGTAAGGGATAAGCAGAATTTTAATAAGGTGATTGATAGCTTGTTTTCCACTGTGTATAAAGATGAAATGTACAAGTTTATCAAAGAATATCATCAAACAAATAAATGATAGGAGATTAAATTATGAAGCGAATATTATTTTTACTCTTTGCTATCGGGCTGACTGTCGGTACGACAGCGATGGCTGGAATGAGCACTAGCAAAGTGCGTAAGGAAACACGCTTTCTTACTGATAAAATGGCATACGAATTGAGTTTGAGCACTCAGCAATATAATGATGCGTATGAGATTAATTACGACTTTATTTATTCTGTTCGTAATATCATGGATTATGTGGCCCGTGGCTATGAATGGGCATTAGATGATTATTATGAAGCTTTGGATATTCGTAATGATGACCTCCGGTGGGTATTGAGTGACGTACAGTATCGTCGGTTTCTGGGAGCTGATTATTTCTACCGCCCGATTTATATTACCGGCGGAAGATGGAGTTTCCGGGTTTATGTGAATTATCCGAATCGTAGTTTGTTCTACTTCGGTCTGCCTTATCATTATCGGACTTACTGTGGAGCACATTATCGCCCGCACCTTCATCACGTAAGTTTCTATCGGGACAGATATAATTTCAGACATTATCCTACTCCGTATCGGGTAAGAGAGCAGAGATCTTTCCATTCTTATCGTCGTTCGGATTTTGGTTCGGTTCATTTCCGCCCGAATTCTTCCGTCCGTCCGCACAATGCACCGACTCGTCCGGGGGTAACGGGACGTCCAAGTCCATCACAGCGTCCGAGTCATAATTCACGACCGGGAACATCAACTCGTCCCGGAACGGCAACGCGACCCGGAACGACAACGCGGCCTGGCAGTTCTTCACGGCCCTCAACATCAGTTCGTCCTGAATCAGATCGTAGACCGACGGGAGGTAGCAGTACGACAGCAAGCCGTCCTAATCGTGAGAGTAGTAGCTCGAGTACAAGTAGAAGAAATGATAGTCGTCCGTCCAGTAGCGGCAGTAGTTCTTCGTCCGGTAGAAATAATCGTTCCGATAGAAGTAACACTTCCACTAGCCGGGGCAGCAGTTCCGGTCGCAGTAGCAGTACTTCCGGTCCGAGCCGTAGCAGTAGTTCTAACCGGAGCAATGTTTCCGGTGGAAAAACGGAAAGACGTTCCTCTTCCGAAAGTACGAGAAGCAGCAGTCGAAGTTCTTCTTCCCGTTCTTCAGAGCGAGACACCAATTCAAGAAGATAACCTATTCCTTTAATTATTTATATCATTGCTCCTCAGCGGTAGGAGAGCTAGACTCCGGTGTTTTGCCGGCTAGACTATTCAGGGCATCGCCCGTAACTTGGATTTCGGGGCGGATAGTATCCGCCTCGATTTCACTTATCAAACCTTTTTGGGCAAGACGTCCGGCAATGAGTTTATAATATCCTTCCATGCTCTCTTTCAGTTTTCCGTTTTCTGCGAAAGAACTGCGGAAATGTTTGGGCTTCGGGATGATAGAAGCCAGGAAGATACTTTCTTCCGTAGTCAGTTGGGAAGGACGTTTGTTGAAGTAGTAGGCGGAAGCCTCCTGGATGCCGTAGATTAGCGGGCCCCATTCCGCAATATTCAGATATACCTCATACATCCGTTCTTTCGAAGTCAGTCTCTTTGTTTCTATGATCCATACAATCAATGCTTCTTCCAGTTTGCGGGCAAAGTTTTTATTTTTGTTCAGAAATACATTCTTCACTAATTGCATTGTGATAGTGCTTCCGCCACGTGCAAAACGTTTGACTTGCAAATCGTAAATCAACGCTTCGCGGAGTGCATCGGGCAGGAAACCATGATGATAATAAAACGCCCCGTCTTCACTTTGCATCACAGACATTTGCAGGATCGGTGAAATGCTGTCAAGTGGGGTGAAATGTTCCCAGGAAGGGCCGACGGGAAAAGTGCGTACTGGCATTCCATTTTCATATGCTGTGTAGACAAACTCGCCTGACATCTTGGACAGTTGGGTATCGCCATATTCTACAATCTCGAAATTCCTCTCTTTCAACTCTGATTCTAATTTGAGACTATCCAATTGTGCAAAATCAATATCCAACAGGAAATGATAAGCTAACTCACCACTTGTTTTGATACTTTCCAGGTTGTTGAACAGGCCTTTGGGCAGAGAACTGAACAGCTCGTCTGCCGGAAACCATGATTTGTCAACGGCTGCAGTGAAATGCCATAAATCTTTTTTCTTTTCGGCTCGTAGATAAGGATGAACCTGAATTTTATTGAATATAACCGTAGTGGTGCTATCCAATTCAAAAGAATGGTCGCTAATGTTCATTTGATATCCTAAATGTCCGCGGTCGAGATGAATCACTTCGGGAGACAGTACTTTGTGGAATATATCAAGTCCGTTTACTTTCGCTTTTCCGTTGAGATATAGCTGGTTTTTTCCATTACTTTCTTTGGTCATGCTATAAGATAAGGTGTCAAAAGTGACTTTCGCACCAAAACGGCGGGTAATATAAGGTATAGAAACTTTTGTGGAATCGGCAGAGTATAGCTTTGCCATTAATGTATTGGCAGATTGTTTCAGTTCGCCATCAGCTATCCAATGCCGGGTTAGTGTATCTTCGTGTATCTCAATGGTTGACCGGAACTTGTTCTCTTTGATGATAAAAGAAGGGAATACCATAGAAACGAAGTTGCTGTCTTTTCGTTCAGTGATATAAATCTGTTTTAATTGTCCGTTTTCAGGTAGAAAACCGTAGCATAAATTGAGTAGCTTGTTTATTTTTTCCGCATAATTGATTTCCGTTACGGTTTGACCGGATGTTTGTGATGGAACTTTCCGGTCTTTTTTAAAGAGAAAATCATAATTGGCGATGGAGTCTTGCTTTGTAAATGTGAGTCTGATATCTTCTGCTGCTATGTAGCTTACTTCTATTTTCTTGGTGAGTAATTTCCAAAAATTCAGCTTGATGCGGGTTGATGCTAATGTGAATAGTGTATCCCGTTGTTCGGGGATAACCGAAAGGCCTTGGAGATATATTTCATTTAAACCATTCATCTCCAGTTTGTCGTAATGAATGCATAACCCGTGTGTCTGCTCGATACGGGATGTGTGTCGGTTGACTATGCTCCGTAGAAGAACGCTGCGACCTGAGTAGATACAAATGAGGCAGATGAGTATTCCTCCACTGAGAGCTAGCGGAAGAATACGCTTTTGGCTATTTGTTTTCATCATTTACCTTTTAATTATCGGATGCAAAGGTAGGTAAAAAAATGCATTAAACGCGATGGACAGCCTTTGAAGGACAGTCCGCCGTTCTTTTTTTATTTGATAAGCGGTAAGTATTCTCCGTAGCCTTCCTCTTTCATTTTTTCTTTCGGAATAAAACGAAGAGAAGCACTATTGATACAGTAACGTAATCCTCCTTTTTCTTTCGGACCATCCGTAAATACATGTCCTAGGTGGGCGTCTCCGGTTTTACTGCGTACTTCGGTACGTGTCATTCCATAAGAAGTATCTTTCTTCTCTGTAATCAAGTCCTTTTGAATCGGTTGGGAGAAACTAGGCCAGCCACAACCGGAATCGAACTTGTCGGTCGAAACAAATAGGGGTTCTCCGGTGGTGATATCTACGTAGATACCGGGACGGTACTCGTCCCAGTATTCATTCCGGAAAGCAGGTTCCGTAGCATTTTTCTGGGTGACGGCATATTGCTCTGCCGATAATTGTTGGCGAAGGACTGTGTCATCCGGTTTTTGATAAACTTTGGACTTGGGAGCATTGGCTTTGCGTGCCATTTCAAATAAAGCCGGGTTGATATGGCAATAGCCGTTCGGATTTTTATCCAGATAATCCTGATGATAGTTTTCTGCCGGATAGAAATTTGTCAATGGTTTTACTTCTATGGCAATGGGATTTTTATATTGATCCGCTAATGCCCGGACAGCCTGATTGATAATAGCGATATCCGCTTTATTAGTATAATAAATCCCCGTTCTATATTGCGTACCGCGATCATTTCCCTGCCGGTTGAGGCTGGTAGGATCAATCGTTTTAAAATACAGATCAAGAAGCAGACTTAAATTAACTGTTTCGGGGTCATAGACTACTTTCACCGTTTCAGCTGCATTGGTTTCTCCCGAACATACCTGTTGATAGGTCGGCTGATTGATAATACTGTTGGCATAGCCTACCTCGGTACTTTCTACTCCTCTGATTTGTTTTAGGAAATGTTCTGTTCCCCAGAAACATCCTCCTGCAAGATAAATTTCTGCTGCGATGATAAAGTGTTTCATATCCGTTGGTTCTTTCTATAGTAACGAATGAACCGGCGGATATGTTTGAAGTATTTCTTGTAAAAAACTCAATGGCGTTTTCTATTCTATGATTTCTCCTTTATAGAAATCCAGAATTTTAGTACGGAACAGATAATCATATTTAGCCTGTAACTTGTCAGAGAGTGCTTTAGTCAGATTCAACTTTGACTCATTATATTCCACGAAAGTTGCTTTACCGTTATTGAATTTCTCGCTCATTAACCGGAAAGATTCTTCATTGGCTTTCACTGCCACTTCACTGGAGTTATATTTACTTTCTGCTGCCAGAGCATTGTACCAGGCTTGTTGGATTTCTTTGTAAAGAATCTTTTTGGTATTATCTAGTTGTAAACTGAGATTTGCTTGTTGTAACCGGGCGGTTCGTACACGGTTTCGTGTAGCGAAACGGTTAAAGATAGGGACACTAAGATTAAATCCGATATATTTGTTGAGGTTATTTTTCATCTGGCTGCTGAAACTTCCCTCTGATTTACCACTCACTGTATAATAGTTGCTTCCGAGTCCGGCACTGAAAGATAATTGCGGATAAAAATTACTTTGAGCGATACGGATGTTCTTCTGACTACCTTGCAAGCGATATTCCGCTGCTTTAATGCTAGGTTTGTAGGCAAGCGCTTGTGTATATATATCATCCGGCGGAGTTAGCGCTTCGAATTCCAGTTCTTCTTTCGGATTTTCGAGAATGAAACCTTCGGGAGTCGGTAACTCAAGCAGTTGGCTGAGGTCTAGCAATGATAATTTATATGTATTGTCCGCTTGTACGGAAGTCATTTCATCTTGTGCCACACGTGCTTGTGCTTCAGCCACTTCCGATGGTGAGGCTTTACCTACTTCGAAGAGTCCTTTGATGCGTTTCAACTGATCTTTGCTCAAGTTCGTCTGATTAAAGGCGACTTTGCTTAACTCCAGGTTAAATAGAACTTGCAGATAAGCAGAGGTAACGTTGATGGCTATATCTTCTTTAGCTTTGTTCAGGTCCTCGATAGCGGCCCTAAGATTCAACTTGGCTAATGAATATTGATTTGATAACTGTAAACCTGTAAAAATCGGTACATTGGTCCCTAAGCTGAGGCTCGTATTCGCGCTATTGATATCACTGTAGGAGTTATCTACCGGCGAGGCACTACGTCCCCAACTCCAATTCTGACTCGCACTTCCGCTTAGATTCGGGAGGCGTGCCCATTTGGCTGTATTTACGTCCACTTTATTTTGTTCTGCTTCATTAGCTGTCTGGCGAATATTGATGTTATGCTCGATAGCATAATCAATACATTGCCGCAACGTCCAGGTTTGCGAAGAACCGTTCTGTGCCTGTGCGGAATCTACTCCTGTTCCGGCGAGTAGAAAGATAGCTATGGTTTTATAGATTGTTTTCATAGAAAATGAATTATTTGTCTTTTTTCTCGGCGCCGCGAATTTTGTCATTGGCAGTCACCCCTTTCTTAATCTCAATTTTGATACCATCACTCATTCCTGTGGTCACTTGTGTACGTTGGAATTTCTGTTCGGGTACGGAATCAGTCATGATATATACAAATGTAGAATCACCTTTAAATTCAACGGTGCTTTCGGGTACTGCCAGTACCTTATTGGCACGCTGCAATACAATTTCCGCATTCGCCGAATAACCGGAACGAACCTGTACGGAGTCCGGAACTGAAATAGCAGCTTTAATTTCAAACTGGTTAGCTCCGTTAGTCTCTACTCCTTTAGGAGATATATATTCCAATATCGCGTTGAATGTCAGATTTTGTAAAGCTCCGATAGTCAACTTAAGCGGCATACCTTCATGGATGCGGCCTACTTCTGTTTCATCAATATTACCACGGAAAATCAAATCATTCATGTTGGCTACCGTAGCAATAGTTGTTCCGTCATTGAAGGTGTTACTCATGATCACCGAGTTTCCGGCTTTTACCGGTACGTCCAGAATCAGTCCGTCGATAGTAGAACGAATCATGGTACTGCTGAATGAAGCACTGTTTTTGGTAATACCTTCTTTTACGATTTCCAGGTTATCTTTGGCAGTCTGCTTTTCTTCGCGTGCCTGTTTGACGGCTACTTCACTTTTCTCATATTCTTCCCGGCTGATTAGTTGGTCCTCATACAGTTTCTTCACGCGGGAAAAATCCGTTTCCGCCTGTGTTGCATTAATCTCCGCCAGACGGACACGGCTTTCTGCCGAGTTTAACTGTCCGAGTTCGGGGATAACCTTTACCTTGGCTATCACCTCACCTTTCCTCACTGCTTGTCCTGCCTCCTTGTATACTTCGTCAATAATACCCGAGATCTGGGGCTTGATTAGAATTTCATCTCTTGGTTCTACTTTTCCGGTAGCTACGGTGGTCTTTTGCAGATCAGTCACTTCCGGCTTGAGGGTTTCGTAGACAACAACCTTCGGGCGCGACTTCTGATAAAGGAATACGAACGTTCCGACGAGGATTATGGCAACAATTACCAATAATACGATTTTCAGATACTTTTTCATCTTGATTATATATGTTTAATTTTTAATTCTTTATTCAACTTTCAACTCTTCCTTCTCAATACTCAACTTCTACTCATCTCTGATTGCTTCAATCGGCTTGATAGCCATTGCCCGATAAGCAGGTGCCAGGCCGGCTAACATCCCCAATGCAGCCAGAAGTGCGCAAGTGCCGACCGCTAATCCGAAGCTGACTTGAAAATGGCTGTCTCCTCCGTTTGAACTGGCTAGCATATCTGCTACTTGCAATATCATTACGGCAAAAGAAATCCCGAACATTCCGGCAATCGTGGTGAGCACCATACTTTCCGATAGAATCTGTTGCAGGATATCTTTCGGACGTGCTCCGATAGCCCGGCGGATACCAATTTCGGTCGTGCGTTCCTTTACGGTCACCATCATGATATTGGATACACCGATAGCACCTGCCAGTAACGTTCCTAATCCTACCATCCAGACCAATATATTAATGCCGTTGAATAAGTTGTCTACCATAGAAAACATCGCTTCGGCATTCAGATACATAACTGCTTGTTTGTCGTTAGGGGCGATATAATGGGCAGCTTTGATAATCTGTTCCATTTTCGGTTGCAGTTCAGACACCTTGACACCTTGTTTGGCTGTGAAGCATACTACATCAATCTGCCCTCCCAGATTATAAGCCTGTTGCATGGTGGTGAAAGGTAGAGTGACGGCTTCCGAAGCTCTTCCTTGTATATTCATATCTCCTTCGGAAGAAGACATCCCGATCACCTGATAATAAATCCCGTCTACTCTCACGTATTTGCCGCACGGGTTCTCTCCCGGTTTGAAAAGGCTTTCATAAATTCGTTTGCCGATCACACAAACTTTTCGCGCTTCGCGTATATCAACTTCATTGATAAACCGTCCATACGCCATTTCCTGTGATTCGATGTGGAGATAATCGGGGTATAGTCCTTTTACACTGCAATCATATTTCTTATCTTCGTATACAGCTTTAGATCCCCAACGTGCAACGGAGGGGGTAATGACTTCCACTTCTTTGACCTGCGAACGAAGGCGTTCGATATCTGTAGATTCCAGATTCCACCACCTTCCTTTGCGAAAACCTTTATACGCTTCTCCTGTCCTTTGTGAAGCTAGGAAACCGGAGTTAGTCGCAAATCCTTCAAAGTTCTTTTTTAGCATATATTCCAGTCCCTGTCCGCCGCCAATAAGGGCTACAAGCATAAAAATTCCCCAGAACACACCGAATGCAGTCAGCAGACTTCTTGTCTTATTTCTTGTGATAGTGATGAGGATTTCCTCACAAGTATCTATGTCTATTCTCATAATCTTAATCTGCTCTAAGTGCTTCGATCGGCCGGATACTGACTGCTTTCCGGGCAGGGAACAATCCGGCTAATGTTCCAGCTATTATTAATGTGAGTGTAGCTTGTATGGCGATTCTGATGTCGACAGTAGGATTCAGAAAAACCGTTTCTGTCCACATTCCGGTATCCATTGTCTGATTGCCGAAAGCGTTGTTCATCCATTCGGTTGCTCCGATACCGGCCACCATGCCTATATATCCGAATATTGTGGTAATAGTGACACTCTCAACGATAATCAGCCAAAGAATAGAAAGCGGTTTGGCGCCGAGTGCTTTGCGGATACCAAATTCACGGGTACGTTCTTTTACCGTAATCAGCATGATATTGGAAACTCCGACAATTCCGCTTAGTAATGTAAAAATACCGATAACCCAAATCGCTATACGGAGCATGGCCGACCCCTGCTGTTGTTGTAGATAATTGGTAAATCGGTTCCATATCCAAATTGCACTATGGTCGGTTGGGTCAAAACGATGATTGGCTCCCAAAACTTTGCGGTAGTAGGTTTCAAACTTCTCATTGGCTTCTATTGTTTCCAAATTTTTGGTAGTCATGATGAGGTTATTCAGTTTGTCACCCTTATTATAAATGGTTTGCAGAGTACTGAAAGGAATGTAGGCGTCGCTGTCTCCGCTGTCTCCCTTGTCGTTATAAAGTCCAACCACTTGATAAACCACATTGCCGGCATTGACAAACTGTCCGATAGGATCGGTATGGGTCTTGTCGAATAAGATTTCAGCAGTCTTCTTATGGAGCACGATCACTTTGCGTCGTTCCCTGATATCAATCTCGTTGATGAAACGTCCTTTGAAGAGTTTTACAACTTCTACTTCCGTATGATTGGGATATACACCGGAAAGACTCAGGCTTACATACTCTTGCCCGAAACTAAGATTTACGCCTCCTTGCCATACCGTTCCGCCGGTATTGATGACATGATCCGGGAAGTACCGGTTGGTAGCGTCTACGTCTTTATTGTCCAGTTGCACCCGTCTTCCTTCTTTCAATCCATCGTAGGATTTACTTGTCCAACCCGGGAAAATCTTGATAGAGTTCATCGCCCGTTCCGAAGCCGATTGCTCGAATGCATGAATCAGTCCGTTGCCTGCACCTAATAGGACGATAAGCATGAATATTCCCCATGCTACGGCAAATCCCGTAAGGAAGGTCCTCAGCTTATTGCGTTTGATAGTACTATAAATTTCTTGCCAGATGTCAATCATGATATCGTTTGTATAGTAGTATATTTTGATTTATTTCATGATACCGTTTTTGCCGAAAGGAGAAGCGTCGTGATCGATGTTGTCTTCAATTCGTTCAATGATACCGTCTTTGATGTGGATGATTTTATCGGTCTGGTTGGCCACTCCGCTTTCATGGGTGACCACTACAATCGTCATTCCCATTTTATGCAGGTCTTTCAGGATTTGCATCACTTCTACTGAAGTTTTGCTGTCCAATGCTCCCGTCGGTTCGTCAGCCAGGATAATTTGCGGTTGGGTGATGAGTGCTCGGGCGATAGCTACACGTTGTTTCTGACCGCCGCTCATTTCGTTGGGCATATGGTGCGCCCAGTCTTTCAGTCCCAACCGGTCGAGATATTCCAGTGCAAGTGCATTTCGTTTTTTTCGGCTGATCCCTTGATAGAATAAAGGAAGTGCAACGTTTTCTACGGCGTCTTTGAAGGAAATTAAGTTGAATGACTGGAAAATAAAGCCGATCATACGGTTCCGGTATTCGGCGGCTTTGGTTTCGCTCAAGTCTTTGATAAGTACGTTGTTCAGATAATAATCTCCGGTATCGT
>ERZ791909.2039-NODE-2039-length-12933-cov-3.093105_pt1 | contig 12933 bp, 9 predicted proteins | sample MGYA00510143_ERZ791909 | MGnify/ENA primary metagenome ERZ791909 (study PRJEB30046, sample SAMN00792093) | human gut metagenome | study: EMG produced TPA metagenomics assembly of the A metagenome-wide association study of gut microbiota in type 2... | reverse complement strand
GGAGGGACAGGAACAGAATCCAGAAGCCGCAGTCAGCCATGCGTTTTTCCGGAAGGCTATGAAGCAGGCACGATAAATGCGCCTGCTATTATAGGTCTGGGATATTCAGCCGGATTTGTCTATAAGGTGGGACCTGAAGTGATCGGCAGGTATGAGGAGGACCTCATATGCCGGCTGGAGGAAAAAATAAGAAATATGAAGGGTGTTTCTGTTTACGGACCTGCTCCCGGAAAGAAGACAGGGATTTCTCTAATAAATATAAACGGAATTTCTGCTGAAGAAGTGACGACAATGTTAAGTGAGACCTACGGGATTGCGGTAAGAGGCGGATACCATTGTGCAGGGCTGGCACATAAGACCATAGGGACGTGGGATAAGGGTGCAGTAAGAATCAGCGCCGGCCTGTATAATACCAAGAAGGAAATTGATTTTCTGTGCGATGCTCTTTGGTCCATAAAAAAAAGCTTGTGCTGATATAGACAAATTCATAAAAATGTGGTAACATATTTTGCGTTACGGGATGTGGCTCAGCTTGGTAGAGCGTTGCGTTCGGGACGCAAAGGCCGCAGGTTCGAATCCTGTCATCCCGACCATAATGATTGACTCATAAGTCTACCAAGACTTGTGAGTCAATTCTTTTTTATAGCCCTGTTTTGAGGTCAAAATACGGATATAGCAGCAAAAAACGGATGATGACTGGTGGATCAGCGCCAGAAATCAGCCGCTTTTTCTTTTACAGGAGCGAGAATTCCGTTCAATATGTTAGCAATAAAAGGTACGCGGGGACAGGATTTGAAGTAAAATAGTGAAGAAATTGCTGTGTTTTGAGGGAGGATTTCTTGAAAGTCCTTGATTTTTTATAAAAAGTATGTTAGTATGTTTACATACATACTAAACGGGAGGTGAAGCGGATGGCTAAGGACAAAAAGGCGTTTGGTAATTTCCTTCGGGAAATGATCAAGCAGACCGGCATATCACAGTCGGCATTTTACTCGGCGGTAGATATTACAAAACCATATTTCTACGACATTCTGTCCGGCAAGGTCAATCCGCCGCCACCGGACGTGCAGTACAAAATGCTTGAAAACTTGAATTTGGATGAGCAGCAGCGCAATGAGTTCTTGAATTTAGCGGCAGAGGGACGCGGTGAGGTACCGGCAGACATTGCAAAGCTAATCGCAGATCACCCTGCCAAGCTGGCTATCATCCGCGAAGCACTGACAACGCTACTTGCAGCGCAAGGATAAGGAGAAATAGATATGGCTGAATTACATGAGCTGATAGAGAAAATTGAAAATCCGGAGTTGCGCGCGCAGATTGCGGAGGCGGCAAAACGCGCATTGAAACACAAACAGTTTGGTCTGGTGTTTGAGGAACATCTGCCGGAGTGTACTCTCTTGTATGATATTCCCGTCAGAAAAGGCATCAAGGTGTCCGTGCGCAACGGCAAAGCCAACGAAACCTATACCGTGCTGAAGATTGCAGAAGGCAAAGCCCTGTGCCTGCCGAAGAACAGCAGCGAGGCGGTAGAATTCGACGTTGCTGATCTCGTTACAACGGCAGAGCTGGGTGATCCCATCTATCCTTGCCTGCAGCCCTTAGGAGAGGTATGCAATGCGCCGGACAGCGGGCTGTGGCATATGCTGATCGAAGCGGACAACTACCATGCGCTGCAGCTTCTGGAATACCTGTACGCAGGCAAGGTGGATTGCATCTACATTGACCCACCCTATAACACTGGCGCCCGCGATTGGAAATACAATAACGACTATGTGGACGGAGCAGACGAATATCGCCATAGTAAATGGCTGTCGTTTATGAAAAAACGATTGGAGATTGCAAAACGCTTGCTGAACCCTAGCGACTCAGTATTGATTGTTACTATCGATGAAAAGGAATACCTGCATCTAGGATGCTTGTTGGAAGAAATGTTTGCTGACGCAAGAATCCAGATGATTAGCAGCATAATTAATCCTACTGGCAATAGCCACGCAAATGAATTTGCTCGAACCAACGAATATATTTATATGGTAATGTTGGGCGAATGTAAAATTGAGAAGGTGATTGCCACAAAATCGGTAACGAAGGACGCAGAGGTACATTGGGAACCATTAAAAAGAAGTGATTTAGCATCAAAACGCGGTACAACTAAAGGTGGCACAATGCAGTTTTATCCCATATATGTCGATTTGGCTTCTGGAAGAATCGTTCATATTGGTCAGCATTTATCACCAGATGATGATTTGAATGATGTACCTGTTATCGATGGCGCGATACCCGTCTTTCCAATCAGAGATAACGGGATAGAAATGAACTGGGGTTTAACAGGTGATGAGTTGAAAAGAAGACTTGAGAAGGGATATGTCAGAGTCGGAAAGTATACTCCCAATAAACCACAGAAGTATGTGTTGTCATATTTGACAACAGGAACGATTGCAGATATCGAGGATGGAAAGGCGACTGTAAGATCTATTGCAAATGATGGTAGTGTGAAGGCTTATTATGTGGAAGAGAAAAAGTCGTTTCCTACTACGCAGTGGAGCTTTTCCTCACATGATGCAAAGAATTTTGGAACGGGAATAATTAAAAACATACTGTTGGAGCGCGAATTCCCATATCCTAAATCTCTATATGCGGTGGAAGATACATTGAATATTTTCCTTGCAAATAAAAGGGATGCGCTCGTCGTGGATTTCTTTGCCGGATCCGGAACAACACTTCATGCGATCAATTTGCTAAACAAGAAAGATGGTGGGCATCGGCGTTGCATTATGATTACCAATAATGAGGTATCTGCAAATGAAGCCAAAAAACTGATTGCAAACGGATACGGTCCCAGTGACAAAGAATGGATTGAATTGGGAATTGCACGTTATGTTACGTGGCCGCGCACTGTGTGCAGCATTGAAGGCCATGACGTCAACGGAAATCCGTTGAAGGGCAATTACATCGGCAGCGATATTCCTATGGCAGATGGTTTCAAAGCAAACGCAGCATTCTTCAAGCTGAGCTTCCTCGACAAGACCAAGGTATCACTCGGTATGCAGTTCAAGGAATTGCTCTCCACCCTGTGGATGAAGGCTAGCGCCATCGGCAAATGTCCCACCATTGACGCATCCGTGCCGGATATGCTCATCCTGCCGAATAACAAAATGGCGATTCTCAATGATGAGAACCAGTTTGGTGAGTTTGCCGAGCAGCTTACACAGCATCCCGAAATCGACGTTGTGTACCTCGTCACCGATTATGAATCCAGCTTTGTGGCCATGACACAAGCGCTGGAGGGCAAAAAGACCTATCAGTTGTACCGGGATTATCTGGACAACTTCAGAATTAACGCAGGGAGGAACAGCAGATGAAAGTTAATTTAATAGCTTTTCAGGACAAAGCTGTCAAGGAACTGCGCGTAGACATTGCGGACGCACTGGACAGCTACAGACGCAGAGGAAAGACACAGGTCGTTTCCCTGCAGGCGCCTACCGGTGCGGGCAAAACCATCATTGCAGCATCGCTGATCGAGGATATTTACTTCGGTTCGACATTGGCAGACGGAACCACCTTCGATGAGCAGCCGGAAGCAATCTTCGTGTGGCTTTCGGATTCTCCCGAGCTGAACGCGCAGTCTAAACAGAAAATTGAATTAAAAACCAGCAAGCTGCGCTTCGGTCAGTGCGTTACCATTTCGGAGGAATCCTTCGATATGGAGATGCTGGAGGATGGACACGTTTATTTCTTAAACACCCAGAAGATCAGCCGCAGCGGTAAACTGACACAGCACTCCGATGATCGGCAGTATACCATCTGGGAAACGCTGGACAATACCATCGAGAACAAATCGGATCGTCTGTACTTCATCATTGACGAAGCGCACCGAGGTGCCAAGAGCAAGCGTGAGGCAGGTACCGACACCACCATCATGCAGCGCTTCATAAAAGGATATACCTACACAGAAAATGGCATTAAGCGCACCATGCGTTCTATGCCGGTAATTCTGGGTATCAGCGCAACAGCAGAGCGATTCAACACCTTGGTTGGCAACACCACCAACGTAGGATTGATGAAGTATGTGATCACTGCCGACGAGGTGCGTGGATCGGGCTTGCTGAAGGATCGTATTGTAATCACCTACCCCGAGGATCCCACTAAAAACAACGACATCGTGCTTTTGGAAGCAGCGGTAGAAGAATGGCTGAAAAAGTGCAAGCGCTGGTATCAGTACACATCCGAGCAGCATTATGCCAATGTGGATCCTGTGCTTGTGGTACAGGTGTGCCAAGGCAGCGGTGGCGCGTTATCAGATACCAATCTGGAGGATGTGCTTGCCAAGATTGAAGAAAAGGTTGGCACACCGTTCAAAGCAGGAGAAGTTGTTCACTGCTTTGGTGAAGGAACTACTGTGGAGCTGAACGGCCTCCACATCCCCCATGTGAAAGCATCCGAAATTGCGGATGATCACAAAATCAAAGTTGTCTTCTTCAAGGAAGCACTTTCTACCGGCTGGGACTGCCCCAGAGCAGAGACCATGATGTCCTTTGCCGTGAGAAACGATCCCACCTATATTGCACAGCTCCTCGGCAGAATGGTGCGTACACCACTTCAAATGCGCGTGATGCGTGACGAATTCCTGAATGGTGTAAAGCTGTACCTTCCCCATTTCAACAAGGATACCGTAAAGAAGGTCGTGGAGGAATTGCAGGCCAGCGAAGGTGGCGATATTCCCACCGAGATCAACGGTGAATCGCTGGAGGAACCGACCTATATCACTTGGACGGTGCATACACCCAGACGCGCACGTCAGGTAGAACCGGATCCCAATCAGATGAGTATATTTGACAATCCGGGCGGTGTAACAACCACAGAAACACCGGCAGCGGTGTCTCCGGCTACCAACACTCCGTATGTTGCGCCCACTACCAATAATGGTGGTAACAGCGCACCGGAATATATCCCTCCAAGAACGGTGACCATTCCGGCTACAGGAAACGGCCAGCAGGCAGTTCCCGTCGTTCCCACAGAAGAAATTCCGCAAGGCAAGCAGCTGGAGTTCGCGCCGGAGCTTGATCGTGTGGAGATCATCGATTTCATCAACGCCAAGGGCTACCTGACATACTTAGTCCGTCAGGATCGCATCAACGATTACCTGAAATCGCTGTTGGATCTGGCAACCCTGCTGACGCACAACGTCATTTATCAGGGCGCACGCGACGAGGTAATCGACGATATTGTTGGTCTGATCCGTGAATACATTGACGATCTGCATCGCACCGGCAGATACGATGCGCTGGCCGATCAGGTGTTGCAGTTCAAATTGTCGGTACAGGTATTTGACCCGTTCGGCAAAGCGCTGCAGGAGAATTACTTCAATGATTTCACATTGATGTCGGAGACCGATCTTGATAGACAGGTACGCAACGCGGATGCCAAGCTTGGTAGATATGGATTCCCCAACATCTACGGTGGCAGATATTACGACGACGAAAACCCGAATGCGCATAAGATTGACTGCGTTCTCTTTGCAGCTGACGATGCATGCAGAGCAAAGCTCGGTGAGTATGCAAAGAATAAACTTCGTGAATTCTCTCGTAAATACCGCGTGGCGGTAGCAAACAGATCGGATGCTTGCAAGAAGAAGTACCGTGAAATCATGGCGGACAGCGCCGTGGTCAGCGAACAGCTTTTTGCTATTCCTGAAAATATCAGTGTTAGAGAGGATTCCGATGGCATCGAATATGAGAACCATCTCCTTGCTGCACCGGATACCGGTATCGCAAAGATCAAGCTGAACGGCTGGGAGGCTGCACTGATCGAGGAAGAATCGAAACGTACGGATTTTGTGTGCTGGCTGCGTAATCCCTCCAGAGCAGCATGGGCGCTTTGCCTGCCCTACGATATTGGCGGCGAGAAAAAATCCTTCTACCCCGACTTCTTGATTGTACGCAGCGATCCGTCAGTTGACTATGTGGTTGATATTCTGGAACCCCATGGTAACCAGTATGTCGACAATTTGCCGAAGGCAAAAGCGTTGGCAGAATATGCCAAAGCAGAAGATCGTCTCGGCAGAATTCAGTTGATCCACAAGACAACGGATGCTGGCGGCACCAGCAGATTCATTCGCTTGGATCTCACGGACATGGCAGTACGTGATAAAGTTCTGCGTGCCTTCTCCAATGACGAACTGGATCACATTTTTGAAACCGACGGCATAATCGAATAAAACAACGACCGGCAGAGGGAGAAATCCTTCTGCCGGTACTTTGTTACTTAATTGCTAACAATGAGCCTTATGGCTGGATATTGCCGCCGAAAGCTGGTATTGTGTGTCCCTGCCAAAGGAGGTGGCGACATGCGAAATATCATAGAGGAACTATACTATGGCAATATCACTCCCTGCGATCGGGACATTATCAAGGGCGGCACATACTCCCATCTGCTGCACTTGGTGACACGAAACGAGGATGACCTGATGCAAACACTGACGCAGGCACAACAGGAGACCTTTGAGAAGTTCAAAGATTGTGCATCAGAACTCAACGATGCCAATGAGCTAACATCTTTCACCATCGGCTTCAAGCTTGGCATGCGATTGGCGCTGGAGGCCATGATCAGCACCAGCGATATCACGGATCCCAAAATGAACTAATAGCAAAGCACCATCGCAGCCGAAATGGTTGTGATGGTGCTTTTTGATCAGGGCGGCCGTTTTACTGAGGTTCTAATGGTATCTGACTCTTTTTCGCGTAACTTTTTCTATATTCTTTTCATACGCGACTTTCTTAGAAAAAGAATCAGTAAAGGTCAGAAGGTCAGTAAAATGATCTTATAGCGTCTTCCCTTTATGGCTTTTTACGAAGGGGTGTATAGGGGAAACAAAACATACTGGGGTACTGTGGCTTACTGCTGCGATTTCGCGGAACTTTTTCTATATCTTTCTTATACGCGACTTTCCCAGAAAAAGAACCAGTAAGAAGCAGTACCCCAGTAGAAGGGTGCTTTAGCGCCCTTCCGGGCGATGGTTTTTTAACGGCTGAACTTCTGAAGGATTCTGGAGCAATTTCGCGTAACTTTTTCTATATTCTTCTTATACGTGACTTTATTAGAAAATCATTCAGAAAGGTTCAGAACTTCAGTAAACCATAGTTTTTAGGGGGATGATTTTTAATAACTGAACGACTGATGCTAATTGAACCGATTTTCCCTATCTTTTCCTATGTTCTTCTTATATAGGACTTTATATAAAAACCATTCAGAAATAATCAGAAGTTCAGTAAATATAAATTACAAGATAAAAATGCTCACTTTTTATCAAATAAATATGTACAGTTTTTATGATTTACTGTCATCATCCGCTGTGTATAGGGATTGTAATCGATATGACTTCCCTTTTATGGTTACAACAGTTGCGTGATGAAGCAGTCTATCAACTATTGCTCCGGCAATCATTGTGTCACCAAACACTTCATCCCACTGGGAGAAGTTTATGTTGGTTGTTATGATTGTGCTGTTTCGCTCATACCTCCTGTCAATCAGTTGGAAGAACAGCTTGGAATCTTCGATGGATATAGGAAGATATCCAAGTTCATCGATAATTAAAAGTTTGTATCCACTGAATTTCTTAAGTCTCTCCTGAAGGCGACCTTCCAATTGAGCTTTTCTCAATGTGTCAATTAAATCAGAACATTTTATGAAATATGTGGATTGGCGGTTCTGGGCAGCTGTAACTCCAATAGCCGTGGCTAGGTGAGTTTTCCCTACACCACTGTTACCATAGAAAACTATGTTTTCCTGCTTCTCTATGAATCGTAATGAATTCAAATCATAAATTTGCTGCTGATTGATTGAGGGCTGATAGTCGAAGTCGAAATCAGCCAGGTTTTTGATTTTGGGGAAACCAGCCATTAAAACAGAATGCTTAATCAGGTTTTCTTTCTTTTGTTCTACCTGGGCTTCTGTGAAATACAGAAACCCATCAACGAACGTCATATTGTTTGCATTTACGTAATCAAGAGTCTGATCGATAACCTTTAATGATTCCTTGCTCTTGAGAAACTGCAGATTTTCAATTATTCTTACATATGCACTTGTGCTACTCATACATTCCTCCGATAATTTCTAGATTGTGCTTTGCCATTTCTCTGACCTCATCGGAAGCTTTAAATATATGATTAGTTGCAAGGGCATCTGTATAGTGTTCTAATGAATAATTCAGTTTTCTGTTACTTAGGGGATGAACTGCTATCAATTTTGTGCTAAAGTACACATAGATAGTAGAATCATGCACCTGATATGTGACTGCTTTGCCTATATAGTCACGAGGGACAGAATACTGATTTGACTTGACGTTAATCATGCCTGCTGCGTTTACTTTAACGCTGGTGGTTCGAATTCTGTACTGATTCCTTACGTATTCGTGTGGTAGCGGAAGTAAGGAATCTTTTTCTTTCTCGAAATCCATCATTGGAATTCTTTCTGTTCCTTGACAAATTGAATTGTTGACTCGGGCGTTAATACGTCCAATCAACTCATAAAGTTCAACCAATGTCAACTTTCCACTATACGCACGTATCTCATCAAGGTACTTCATCTGTGACTCTACCTTACCCTTGGTTTTAGGTGTTGCAGCCTTACATGGCATCACTTTGAATCCGAAATCGTTTGCAAATGCTTCGAATTTTTTGTTGATCTTGCCGTGTCTGTAACTTGATCTTGATTCATCCATAATTGTTTTCATATTATCAGTCAATAGAACCTTGGGACACCACCTAGTGCTTCAAACATCTCTGTCAACAAGTGTATTAGAACGTCCTGAGTCATGCGTACTGCAGGCTTGTATATTCTAAACCTTGAATGTCCTAATATTAGAACAAGAACATTAATCATTACTACCTCACCTGTATCAGAAAGGATGAAAGGTATAGATTCCTTCCAGTCAAGCTGTGCCTGTTCACCATACTTGGTTTCGTAGCGAACAACAGGGCATTGATTCGAGCTCGAAGGGGATGATTTTCTAAAGTATGCATCCAATTCAGGGTTAGATTTTATGTAATGGTAAAATGTCTGTGCAGGGATATCCATGTTGTGATTATCAATCAGGTATCTGTACAACACACTTCTGTAATGAAAAATTTGCGTATTGGATGAAAGCAACTCGTCGATAATATCCCTGTATTCATCTACTTTTGAAGGCTTATCGCGATGCTCTTTCTTCTGAAACCCATCAAGATATTTACCGACTGTACGTCGATCAACATTAAGTTCTCTTGCAATTGCTGATTTGTTCAGCTTTAAATTGTTATCCTCCATAAAACTCCTCAGTTTAGTCAGGTCAGAAAGCTCATTAATTTCTAAGCTTACTGGCGTTTCTATTTTTATTAACACAAGCATCACCTCCGGAATGTCATGCTTGTATTATACTAACTGAGCATTTTTATTTGATAATTTTTGCCCATTTTTATATTAGCATTTATAATGCGCATAATGCAGCTTAAAGATTGGGGTTCCGGAACAGAAGAAAAGGAGTATTGGAAGAAAAACGGATGGCTGGACACGCAGCGACCGTGGAAAAGTGACAAAAGCAGAAAATTTGACAATTTTTGACCTTTACTCTATACTAAAAATACATGACGATTTAAAGGAAGGCTTGTTAAGAGCACAGACTTCAATGGGGAGAACGAATGAACAAACAGATTGAAGAGCAGGGACTAAATCTTTTAAAAAAGGGGCAAAAAGGGCTGTTTCATGTGGTTTTCAGCCGGGTAGGGCTGATGGTGGTATTGCTTGTGCTGCAGTTTATGATCTTGTTTGCCGGATTCGCGTGGTTTAAGGAAGCTCTTCCTCATATATATGGAGGGTCTACTATCTTTGCTGTGGCAATGGTGCTGTATGTTCTGAACAGAAACCACGACCCCAGCGCAAAAATAACCTGGCTTGTTATTATTATGGCTTTGCCGGTCTTCGGAGGTCTTTTTTACATATATACTCAGAGTGATTTGGGTCACAGAGTCTTGAAAAAAAGAATGGGAGAAATCATTGACTGGACAGAGGGAAGCATCCCTCAGGGAGACGAAGCAATTGACAAGTTAAAGACAGTAAATTACGGAGCTGCATCTTTAGCCGAATATATTCACAGAGTAGGGAAATTTCCCACATATGAAAATACAGAGGTAACATATTTCCCCTCCGGAGAAGACAAATTTGAAGAACTGCTGGTACAGCTGCGTAATGCCAAAAATTTTATATTTCTGGAATACTTCATCATAGATGAAGGGTATATGTGGGGAAATGTTCTTGAAATACTGGCAGAAAAAGTCAAAGAAGGTGTGGATGTAAGGGTGATTTATGATGGCACATGTGAATTTTCCACACTGCCCCATGATTATCCGAAAAGGCTTGGAAAGCTGGGCATAAAATGTAAGGCTTTTGCTCCTATTACACCTTTTGCATCTACTCATTACAATTACAGAGATCATCGCAAGATTGCCGTAATTGACGGCGATATCGCCTTCACAGGGGGAATAAATCTGGCAGATGAATATATAAACCGGATCGAAAAGCACGGGCATTGGAAGGATACAGCCATAATGCTAAAAGGAGAAGCCGTAAAAAGTTTTACCCTTATGTTTCTTCAGGCCTGGAACATAGATGAGAAAAAAATAGAGTTCGAGACCTTTATGAACTACAATCCGGCTCCGGTAAAGAGCGCAGGTGGATTTGTGGTGCCTTATGGAGACTGCCCTCTGGATGATGACAAGGTTGGAGAAAGAGTATATATGGATATTCTCAACCGTGCTCAGAAATATGTTCATATTATGACACCATACCTTATCCTGGATGGAGAGATGGAAACAGCAATACGGTTTGCCGCAGAGAGAGGTGTGGATGTATCAATAATATTACCTGCAATTCCCGACAAGAAAGTGGCTTATTCTCTGGCAAAGACTCACTATAAGGGTATGCTGGAATCAGGAGTAAAAATATACGAATATACTCCGGGATTTATTCATGCAAAGGTGTTTGTAAGTGATGACAGAGAGGCAGTTGTGGGAACTATCAATCTTGATTACAGAAGTCTTTATCATCACTTTGAGTGCGCAGCCTACATGTATGGGACAAAGTGCATAAATCAGATAGAGTCAGATTTCAGAAAAACGGCAGCAGTATGCAGGAGAGTAACGCATGAAACGATAAAACATGAAAAAAAGAGCCTTAAACTGTTGGGATTTGTTATGAAAGGCTTTGCGCCGCTGATGTAGAAACATGTATGAAGAAAAGGAGGAGTCCCATGCCACAGTTCACTAAACGAGCGATTAAGGATGCCTTTATGTCACTGCTCAACGAAAGACCTTTTGAAAAAATAACGGTAAAAGATATAATAGAAAAGTGCGGAGTAAGCAGAAATACTTTCTATTATCATTTCCAGGATGTCTACGATCTGATGGGGGAGATTTTAGATGACGAAATGATAAGACTGGAGGCAGACAATACAGAAACTCCCAACTGGATAGAAGCCTTCAAACAGGCAACTGAATTTGCACGGCAGAACAAAAGGGCGGTATATCATCTTTACAAATCTGTAAATCATTCTTATCTTGAAAGATACCTATATAATGCCATCTACTGTAAAATGGAGAATCTGGTCAATCAGAGAGCTCGTGGAATAGAATGCAGCCAGAAAGAAAAAAGGATAATGTCGGAATTTTATACTTTTGCTCTCATGGGAGAGATTTTTCACTGGCTGAATACAGATATGAAAACAAATATTGAAGAGTGGGTGAGTGAACTGGACTCACTTATAAACGGCATCACTACTGACATTTTGAAAAAATAAAGAACCGGCGGTCCTTGTTGCGAAGCAACGTCATGGTCTGCCGGTTTTTAATTTACCAATATCCGAGAATGTGCTGCATTACCAGGCTGACTGCCGCAATGGCAACCCAGCAGCAGAAACCCATAAGTATAGGCTTGCCGCCTTTTTTAACAAGGCTGACGATGTTTGTGTTCAGGCCGATGGCACACATTGCCATAGCAATAAAGAACTTGGCCAGCCATTTGGCGCCGTGAACAAAGTGGGCGCTGTAAGCAGCAGTAAAGGCCGACTGCGGAAGCAGGGCAACGAAAGTAGTGATAAGAGAGGCTGCTATAAAGTAAAGTATAAACCATGGGAAAATCTTAGAAAAAGAGATTTTCGCACCATCCGCTGTACCATCATTTCCTTTTTTTGCGGAACGTGTTCTGATAAAAGCCAGCACCAGCGTAATCGGAATTATTGCCAGTGTTCTGGTAAGCTTTACCGTAGTAGCCTGAGCCAGAACAAGGCCGTTGGTCCCTTTCATGCTGTCCCATGCAGAAGCTGCAGCGGTTACTGATGAGGTGTCGTTAACGGCAGTTCCGGCAAAAAGAGCGAAGCCCTGATCTGTTAAACCGAGAGCATTTCCCAAGGTAGGGAAAATCAGTGCCGCAATTACATTGAACAGAAATATTACAGAAATTGATCTGGCAATTTCCTCGTCATCGGCATCTATTACCGGGGCAGTGGCAGCAATGGCTGAACCTCCGCAGATGGAAGACCCCACACCTACAAGAATAGAAACCTTTTTATCCATTTTCAGAGCCTTGCACATGATATATGCCACAATGAGAGAAGTGGCAATGGTTGCAATTATAACAGGAAGACTCTGGCCTCCCACGGCAAGGACTGTTTTAATGTTCAGAGTAAAACCCAAAATAATGACTGCCCACTGCAGTATTTTCTTGGAAGTAAAGGTAACACCCTCCTTCATCGTTTCTCCGGAAGCAAAGGCAGGGAAGAAAGCCGTAACGATCATTCCTATAAGAATGGCAAAAACCGGAGCGCCTATGACTTCAAAGGAGAAACTTCCGATATGAAGGCTGGCGAGAAAAGTTGAAAGTCCGGCAACAGTCGCGGCAAACAGTACT
>ERZ791909.2036-NODE-2036-length-12945-cov-2.306206_pt1 | contig 12945 bp, 9 predicted proteins | sample MGYA00510143_ERZ791909 | MGnify/ENA primary metagenome ERZ791909 (study PRJEB30046, sample SAMN00792093) | human gut metagenome | study: EMG produced TPA metagenomics assembly of the A metagenome-wide association study of gut microbiota in type 2... | reverse complement strand
CACACAGAAATGCGCCTGCCTGCTGTATGGAAAGTAACGAAGGGTCTGCTTTCCATACATGTCAAAAATCAAAATTCCTTTTGTCCCCTGCACTACAATTCGCCTGATTTTATCGGGATAAATAGAACTGCATGCAAGATCAGCTATTGTTCCATTATCAAATCTTATCTCAATTCTGCCGGATAAGCAGGGGCTTGCTTTATCCCATGGATCGTATTGAATCGTTTGAACAGAAATTGAATTCAAAAAAAAAGCCGCAACTGACAATAAATGGATTCCAAGTACTTCAAATACATCGTCTTCCTCATAAAAACGGCCGAATTGGCGGATTTCGCCGCTAATAACCTGAATATTACCAATTTTTTTAAGGAGGCTCTTCATTTTTTGAATGGAAGGGGATACTGTATAAATATAATCGGTATATAGTATTCTATGCGTTTTCACTGCCAAATTCTTTAATATTTGAAATTGTTCTAATGTTTTTACTGTAGGTTTTTCACAGAAAATGTGTTTTCCAGATTCCAAAAATTTCTTGCAAATATCAAAATGAGTGGAAACAGGCGTACAAATAAATACAGCCTCCAATTGTGGATCATACATCAGTTTTTCAAGGTCTTTCGTATAAATTCCGTTATTATCCAGCTCTGGGCTACAAACCGCAGCAAGGTCGAAGTATGTGCTGTCACAAATATATTTTTCAATGATTTTGCCCCAATAACCGTATCCTATCAACGCCGCTTTCATTTTTTTAGTTGATTCCTTTCCCTCCGCAATTTTTTAATTTCAGAAAGATACGACATACTCAATTTACCGATTTTCACCTTTGTGCCCTCAGGATCATCTCTCCAGGTGACCGGTATTTCTGTAATATGATACCCTAGCCATTCTGCCCTAATCATCATCTCAGCCCAATAAAACCATCCCTTGTTTTCACTACATAACCGGGTCAATTCCAATGCCACATCATGTTGATAGAATTTAAAGCCACACATTGCATCCGAAAATTTAACATGCAGCAAAACCTTTAGAAGAAAGTTCAACCCTCGTGAGGTGATCTCACGTTTCAGCGTTCTCCCTACGACATTTGAATTTTTTAAAAGGCGAGATCCGACAACAATTTGGGCTCCTGATTCAAATTCCTCACAGACTTGATCCAAATGTTTCAAATCTGTTGCAAGGTCCACATCCATATATCCAATGATATCGTCTGTATTTTCCTGTATACAAGTACGAAAAGCAAGCCCGACGCCGCGTTGGTCAAGCTTCTTATAACGTAACTGCGTATACCGCTCACAAAGTCGCTTGGCAATCTCCTCTGTTTTATCTGTTGAACCGTTATCTGCAATCGTAATATAAGTCTTATCCTTAAGAGCGGAGGTTTTCAGATATTTAAGCAGCTCTGTAATCCCGCTCTCCAGACGATCCTGTTCATTCAATACTGGAATAACAATATGCAGTGTCATATCATTTTCCTCCTCAACTCAGTTTCTCGATCCCTTTGATAAGGTACTGGCGCCGCTTAAACACTAAATTAATCAGAAGCGAAAGATATTTTAATACGATTGCCAGAACAAAAAAGAGGCCTAAAAAGCTCAGGGAGAGAAACAGCATAATCGGAGTCCAGCCTTCCACCGGACGCCTACCGAAAAAGTACACATAAAATACATACACACCGATCAAAAGCGATACGGCCAAAAAGCATATACTGATAAAAAGAGCCAGTTTTGTGACCGCATCTGTAAAGAGTATCAGAGCGTCGACGGCCGTATCCGCACGGTTTCTGTGCTCATACTTCTCAAAGCTGAGACGATTGGACAACGGCAAAGAACATTCGATTTTTATCTGCAGCAATCCGCAGTTTGCATAAAGAGCCTTACGGTATGGAATGGCTTTCCCCAACGCATGCATCCGATTGATTGCCCGTCTGGAAGCGAGCCGGAATAACTCCGGATACAGCTTCTGCGATCCCTTCGAAAATCGATTATACAGCATATAAAAAAGGGATGAACGACGCGACCAGCGTTGATTTTCAGGTACTAACGAAACAATATCATATCCTTCCATGGCCTTATTGTAAACGGCCATAAATTGCTCCAAAAGTCCGTCAAGCTTTTCAAAATAGTCCACTTCAAACACATAGTCTCCGATTGCAAGTTCAACACCGGCGTTCATCGCGGCTTCCCGCCCCTGATAAACACTCATATCAATCAGACTGATCACTGCTTTTCCACGAACTTGTCCTGCAAATTTTTTTACCGCTTCCCGGCTCTGATCCTTGGAATCATCATTGACGCAAATGATTTCGAAATTCAGAAAGTTATCCTCCAGCATCGCGTACAGCTTTGGCAGAAAGACTGATATTTCCTGCTCCTTATTATATAAATATAAAACAACAGATATAAAATTTTTTTCCTTATTCCTCTCCATCTAAAATACCCTCCAAATCATAAACTGTATTGATTTTTCCAGATAACACACTTACAAATGTTGGTTTTCTGGAAAATATTCTAACCACAGTCGGTCTGGAATCATCTACCTCTGACGCCTTCAGGATCGGTTTCATGGAAAACAGGGATTTATAATAAGTAAATCCATATTCCTTACGAAGGTATTTCTTAGCCAAGCTGGACATATATGTCCAGCTTGATGCCGGTTTAAACCGGCATTCGTCACAATTTCCCAAATGCTGCGGTGTGCAGTACCCCTCGCTCTTTTCCTGGCAATTAAATTGCGGTAAAGTGTTAAATGAACTTATATGCGGCGTAAATGTCACTGATGTCAGAGAATGCAATCCAGTGCACCCAAATGGCATAATAGAAAAGAATGGGCCATCCATTACAGTAATTCCTATATTTTTAAATCGGTCCTCCACATGGCAGAGAATAATTTCACAAAGCTCATATTTGATCCGAAACGGTTCAAATCCAAGCATGGATGTGATCTGATTTGTAGATGCGTAAGTCGCGTTCAGAATGAACTCGCTTTCCGATGTCTCTTGATCTTGTGCCGCAATCACATACACATCATTTTTTTGTTCTATCCGCTCAATCATTGTTCGATAGCGGATTTCAACATTTGGCATATTGCCCAGCTTTTCCAGAAAGTGTTTCTTAAGAATCTGCGCATCATAAGTATATTCCGTGGTCATAAATGCGGCCTCGCACAACCCGGCGTTGAAGTATACGTCCGGATCAAGCCAATCACATCGAATGTTGGCCGCAGAACAAAACCGCTTAAACTGTTCCGCATTTGTCCATGAAAAGTCTCTGGATATCGCATATATCTGGTCAAAATCCTGTTTAACACAAAATGAGTAATCCTGCATGAATCGCTCGAAATACCCTGCGGATTTGATAGCGGTTGACAATGAACGCGGATAATGGTATCCCATGTGGACACGGGCCTGATTAATATAGGTGGCACGCATAAACGGTCCCGCATCACACTCCAAAACCAAGACCTTTTCGCCCCGCCGTCCGCATCGTTCCGCCGCGAACAAGCCATACAGCCCCGCACCAATTATAATTTTATCGTAACGCATCAGGCGCCTCCTTTCTCTGTTACCAGTTATCATTCACTTTTACAACAATTGTCCCATCAATCATCTGTACCGAATCTTTCGCGGGCCAGAGAGGCATATCCTGGAACTGTTCACTGTTTTTGATGGATTCAATTACCTGCGGGTCGGGTGTAGGAAATTTGAGATTCAGATAGTGGTCAATAAACAACTTATAATGCCAATCATTCCCTAGAATATCATTTGCCTCAGTGCCAATCATACCCGTTATATAATCCATCGCCTTATTTTGAGCGGAATAGCGAAGTGATCCTATAAACACAACCGGCGTTTCAAATGTAAAATCATCCGTCTGTTCAATACGATCTACCATCCGCAGCGTCATTCCATATGTTTTATTCATGCGTGCGTCCATGTTAAAATACGCAATATTGGAAATTAAAAAATAAACGAATATAATGATGGATGCACAAATAACGGCAAGGTTGGATAGTAAACAGTACCCCCCCGTGTAAATTTTTTCCATATTTATATATCGTTCATGCAGCACGGGAACGCTGATAAACAGTATGCACCAAGGATAATACATCAGCATATGGTACCATACATCCGGGATGACAAATCGGATAATTTCCAAAGCAAAAGGGGTAAACGCTAAGATCAAAAGTAGTAAAACTATTTTTATTGGACTGTTGTAAATTTTATTTTTTCTGACAACCAATAAAACGGTCAAAATAAAAATAACCGCATAAACCATCAATACATATTTGATAATCCCATACCCACTGATTGACGGCCATTTTAGAAATGCTGCAAAACCCTGAACAGACATTGTGGCGCTTTTCATAATATTGTCAATCGATAGTGAAAAGGAATTAATCGAACTGGCTCCCTGATAATCAATCAGCGTTGAATTCGTAATGAACAGCGCCGCCTTTATACAAATAAAATCGATTACTACACCCAATATACCAAATAACAGGTATTCTCTGATCTTTATTAGAATTGATCGAACCGAACTTTCAGAGTCCAGGATTTGAACAATTAATAACAGCATAATAAGCAATATTGCTATTGACAGATACGCCTGATAGACGCCCAGGCTGAAAGCGAGTGGGATCGCCCCCCAAATATATCCAAACTTTATTTTTTGGACCATCAGGACAGACAGACAGGCGCAAAGCACGCCAAACATATAGCCATCCGCTACAAATACATATGAAAATGTCGCGGCCAAAGAAGGGAACGTAACCAGAAAACCAGCTATTACAACAATACTAATTTTGTTCTCAATATCAAAAATTTCTACAAGAATAACAATTGAAATAGATAAATAGAAAACAGAAAGTAATCCCGTCACCCATGGCAGTTGAAAATAGGAACTCAAAGAACAGATTGATTTTAAAAACCACCGTCCGTGATCTATATAATCAGCAGAATAATAAAACGTTCCCGCTGCATCATGACTCAACAAATTATGTGTGAACATGTAAAAGTGTACAAGCATCCCCATTATAAACGATGCAGTAAAGGCAAATTTCCACTTATCTTTAAATGGTATAATTGTGTTCACAATTCGTAAATCTGTTATTTTCATATAAACATCCTTTCACGATAAATGATCCCACCGATCCCCATTACTATTAACCTTTATAACAATAACTCCTTCAATCATTTGTACAGAATCCCTTGCAGGCCAAAGAGGCATCGACCTGAATTGCTCATTATTTCTGATTTTCTCAATTGTCTGTTGGTCAGGAGTTGGGAATTTCAGGTTTAAGGTATTATCGATGTAGACTTTATAAAATATATCGGAAATGATAAAATCATTATTTGTTGTACCAATCAGTCCTTCCAAATACTCATCCGCTTGGCTTTCGGTTGAATACCTGGTATCCCCATAAAAAAGTACTGGCGTTTCAAACGTAAATCCATCTACCTGCTCGATACGGTCCACCATGCGAACCGTCATCCCATAAACTTTATTAACTCGGTTTTCCATATTGAAATATGCCAAGTTGGTAATTAAAAAATAAACGAAAATAATTATGACAGCACAAATAACAGCAAGATTCGTTAGTAAACAATATCCTTTGCCAATGTACATTTCTTTCGCATTGTTTATATACAGCTCGTGAAGCAAAGGAACGCTGATAAACAGTATGCACCATGGATAATTCATCAGCATATGATACCATACGTCCGGAATAACAAATCGGATAATTTCCAAAGCAAACGGAAGGAATGCAAAGATCAAAAGCAATAAAATTATTTTTATTGGATTATTGTAAATTTTATTTTTCCTGATAATCAGCACTACTGTCAAAATAAAAATAACTGCATATGCTATCAATATATATTTAATAAACCCATATCCGCTAATCGAAGACTGCTGGGGAAATGAGAAAAATTCCTGAATGGAAATTTCGATACTTTTCAGTATATTATCAATTGACAGTGAATATTGATTAATCGAACTAGCTCCCTGGTAATCTGTCAAATTCATATTGGTGATTAAAAGTGCGGCTTTCATACATATGAAATCAATAACCGCACCAAACAAGCCCAACAACAAATAGTCTTTTATCTTTAAAAATATCTGTTGAACAGTGCTCTTTGAATCCAGGATTTGAATGATCAATAAAAGCAGGATTAAAAGAATCGATATTGATAAATACGCCTGGTAAATTCCCAGACTGCACGCCAGCGGAATTGCACCCCAAAGATATCCATGTTTCAGTTTTTGTACAAATAAAACGGACAAACAGGCGCAGGCCACTCCCAGCATATAACCGTCAGCGACATATAGATAGGAAAAGGTGGAAGACAATGCAGGAAAGGTCATCAAAAAACTGGCTGTTATCAGAATACTGACCTTTTGCTGAATTGAAAATATTTCCACTATAATTGTTATTGCAATGGAAAGATATAAAATGGACAGAATACCCGTAACCCAGGGAATCGTAAAGTATGTGCTGATTGAGCAAACCGATTTCAACAGCCATCGTCCGTGATCTACAAAACTATGCGGCCAGTAAAATGCTCCTGCACCGTCATGGTTTAAAAGATTATTGGACAGCACGCTGAAGTGCACAAGTATCCCTATCACAAATGACGATGCAAATGCAAATTTTAAATTATCCTTTACGGGAACTTTTGTTACCCCAATACGAAAGTGGACCCAATCCATAATCTCTCTTTCCTCTCCCAACGATCAATAAATCGTTAAAAATGATATGCGCCGTCGACGCCCAGCCACAACTTTAGATCGCTGTCATTATAAAACGGAAGCCGCTCCAGACGATAGCTTGTATAGGCACTGAATGAACTTCTGTCGATAGCCTGTACCTCCCAAACGCGTTCGCCGCTCTCAGTAACTTCACAAAATATATTGCTCATTGACAACGCGGAACTGCCTTCAGGCAAGGCATTAAAGCTGCTCTGTGCGTTTATTTGCTGATATCGGCTGAAGTTGCCCAGCCGGTTCCCATTCTCCATTAAATTTGCGCTGCCCGTAAATTGTGAGAACAGTTCCTCGCCTCGTTCTTTTCCATATTGCCAGATTTGTTCCACTGTTCTTTCTCTGGTATGAATCCGATATTGGACCATGCGTGAATAAAGCTCCGGACGCTCGTTGCCATTATCAAACAGGAGGATGTCCACCGTATCCGGATCTCCGTCCTGATCCGGCAAATATTTTGGTGCATGCTGATGACTGGGCCATTCAAACGTGTCGCCGACAGGCGTCAAAAGAAATGGTTCGAACATCGGGAGCCAGCCGCGCGGCTCCGCCAAAATCCAGTCGATGGTCCCCTCCGGCCATGAAATCTGAGCTACCAAAGACTGATGACGGGCCGAAATCATGATCTTATCTTCTCCATCCAGCCATGTGACGGCATTGTTGTGCAGCCAGTCGCGGGATCCATAACCGATCGTGTCGTTTAAAAAACGCGTGCGCTGGAAAACTTCCTTCATATCCAGCTTGCTAACCGTTTCACCTGTGATACGGTCGATTTCATAGATCATATCTTCAACAGTTTCACCTTCCGTACCTGTTACCAGAAATGTATTGTGATCCGTCGGCTCAATATCATGATGGCAGCCATACAATCCGGCATAAAGATTGAATATTTTCCCTGCATAATTCATCTCATAAAAGATTGTCACACCTTGTTCCTGCGCCCCTTTTGCTACCATAAGGCGTCCATCATCAAATGCAAACCGACAATAAATCAGAGACTCATCCGACAAATACCACCTGTAATCCCCATTACAATCAAATGCCGTTGTTTTTAATCCTGGTCCGGTCGGATTTGTAAAGTTCATACCTGCCTGGTACTTTTCCGGCTGCACCATTTCCGTCATCAAAATATTGTCTGCCAACGCTTTGGGAAGCGGCTGTGTTTCAATTGGAATCACTGCCGCTTCACTCTCGCCCTTGGCTGATGTCGCCGTAATTTCCACTTGATTGACCTGTCCGGCATACAGACCATAAACAGGTATACAGTGTTTTGTCTCCAAACTGTCAAAAGCAAAAGTAACATCGGCCTGTGCGGTTTTCCCCGGAACGCGTATGGAAATCGCGACCGGCTCCTCCGTCTGGAAAAGCAGCATTGCGCTCAATGGGGACAGCCCGTAGGGATCGACGCAGATATATGGATTTTTCAATGTATGCGCAGGGTTCTCCAGTTCTGACAACAGTTGAGCGTCAACCGCTTTTTGTGAAAACAAGATAGACTCGGCCTCGTTTCTGCGCAGCGCCAATTCCTGTTCAATCGCAGCGGCTGGATCAATCTCCGCGGATGGCGTAGTCTCAGGATTTGAAGCCGTTGCATCTGTGGGTGGAGGATTTCCAAGACCGGATTCATTTGATAAATCCATACAACCGCATGCCAACAGCAAAAAGCCTAGGCACATATACAGCGCAATCAATTTAACGGCTCTCATTAAATCCATATATCCTTTTCCTTTCAGTTCAGTCAATTATCGTTTCAACCGATCAAAGCCATGCGGCGCAATCATACGAATATGCGCAAGCAGCCATGAAACAAGATATACAGGCGTTATAAAGGGGCAACGAAGCAGCATCCCCATTCCCGGCGCAAGATGCGCCTGCTTGGTTATAAAAGCCGCATAATGTCTTGCAGCAGAATCATGGGCAACTTCACTGAATATTTGGCGCCGTTTTTGACGGCTGACCTGCGGCATAAAGCTCGCGGTCAAGCAGCCCCAAAGATTGCGTACATAGCAATCTGCTATCATCCGCGTTCCATCCAAAGTAGGAATTTCCCATTTTTCATAAACGAGCCGTTCCAGCGCCGTTAATTCAGCCCTGCGCTTTTCAAGCAAATCCGGACGGAATTTCGCTGTTTCTGCACCGGCGCGTCCCTTGATATAACGATAGCCGCTGTAACGAATAAAACCCAGTCTGCGGGCATAGCCAAACGCCTCTGTATTAAAGATCGTATCGTCCCAATAAGTCGCTGGAAAATGCAGGTTGTACCGCATGAGAAATGACCGTCTGTAAAGCTTGTTCCACGGCGGAAAGATTAATTCCGTGGTCAACCCATCCGGCAGTGCTCCAGGAATGGCCATGATACCGTCAAAACCAGGGACAGATTTGCAGTCTGCAAGGTGTCCGGCACGCCGGTACTCTATCTGATAGCCGCAGACTGCAATATCTGCATCTGTTTGCCGGGCACATTGCAGCAGCCGTTCCAAGGTTTCCCGTTCAATAAGATCATCAGCGTCCATAAAATAGACATATTCACCCTGACAATTTGCCAATGCCGTGTTGCGCGCCGCATGTGCACCGGAATTTTTTTGACGGAGCACGCAGAAGCGCGCGTCTTCTCGTGCAAGTTCGTCACAGACCGCACCGGAGCCATCTGTTGAGCCATCATCGACCAGCCAAACACGAAAATCGCCGAACGACTGGGCACGCAGGCTTTCCATTGCTGCGCGCAGATCGTTTTTTACATTATAAATCGGGACAATAACTGAAATTATTTCCATTGCCACAGCGCAGTTCCGCCTTCTATCTCAACTGTTCATCAAAAACACGCAATGCGTTTTTGATTGTATCAGACATATTATAATAACGGTAATCCGCCAGCCGGCCGGACAAAACAAGGTTGGGGCAGGCCGCTGCATGTTTGCGGTATTGCTGATAAAGAAGCTGGTTTTTTTCCATGGGAATGGGATAATACGGCTCCAGCTCCGGCCGTGAAGGATCATATTGTGCCGGAAATTCCTTAACAATTGTTGTTTTCGAATGTTCCTGCCTAGTTAAATGCTTAAATTCCGTAATACGTGTAAACGCATAGTCATTTGGATAATTGACCGTACAGACCGCTTGATATTGTTTCATGTCCAAAGTCTCAAAACGGAAATCAAGTGTCCTGTAGGGCAGCGCGCCATAGCAGTGATGAAATAATTCATCGAGTCGCGCGGTAAAAATAACTTTACCCTCAAACGGATTCCCCAGAAATCGAATGGTTTTTCCATCCTCATCAATAGAAAGCACCCGTCTGTAATCCGTATTGGTCAGGCAGTGAATTTTGTCTGACGAGAGCATCTGTTCCATCATCCGGGTATAGCCGTATTTCGGGATTCCCTGGTAGGCATTTTGAAAATAGCGGTCATCCCATGAAATATGCACCGGCACGCGGAACATCGCTCCGTCTCCAACCTCCTCGGGACGCATCCCCCATTGCTTAAGCGTATAGTGTAAAAAAACCTTTTCATAAATATAATCCGCCAAAAACTGCAGTTCCTGATCCTGCTGTTCGCGCAGCTTCATAATGGGGACCTTGACGTTGTAACCATACAATCCGACCAATTTTTCCTCCAGACGTGCTGCCATTGCTTTCGGAAACAACTGATGAAGCGAGGTCAGATTAAACGGGATGGGTACGAGCTGTCCATCGATTACGCCGACTACACGATGATGATACAGAAAAAATGGTGAAAAACGGTTGACATAGTCCCAAACCTCGCGGCTATCCGTATTAAAAATATGCGGACCATATTGATGGATCAAAAGGCCTTCATGGTTATAGCAATCGTAACATGTGCCGCCGATATGCGGCTTTTTCTCGATCATCAGCACCTCTTTCCCGATTGAAGCCAGTCTTTCAGCAAGCACTATACCGGATAAGCCGGCCCCTACAATGATATATTCAGCATTCATGTTTTTGATCCTCCTTACAGTTTAAGTAATCCTCCCAAAATGATAAATTTGTTACCGTTTCCTGTTCCTCTATAAAGGATCTGCACGCTTTTCGATAACCTCCAAACAACATGCGAAGCGCCAACCCCAGAAAACGAAAACCGGTTTTAATAAAACATGCTTTATCTTGCTGTGTAATGACACCCTTTTCATTAATCATATCAACTTGAAGCACCGATTTAGTTCGATAAAATTCAATAGGCCGACAATTATAAAGCTCTACTACAGCAAAATTATTCAAAGCGCCGCGCCTGTTGAAAATGCGCGGCAACAGGTAGCCATTAAAGGTGATTAGCCGCAGCAGCTTTTTTATCCGCCTGTCCTTGCGGGCCTGCGTCAACTGTAGTTTTAAAATGGAAAATGGATATTCTGTTTGTGAAAGCTGGTTGAAATCAAGCATTTTGGGAGTGTATTTCATAATTTCGCTGTGTAATAGCTGCGCGTCCGTATCACGTAAAAATGGAATGCCACGCAAAAAATGCTCTGCCGCTAAAAACACAAGTTCAACATTGCCGTATCGATAATAAAGCAATTCACGTGCAATATTGTGAAAAATAACGCCAACCGCTCCGCGTGCATTGAATTTACGGTCATACAGGGCATTTAAAATCAATTGATTGCGCAGAACATAGTATGTCATAAAAAATGAATAACGGTTGTGTACAGGCGCATGCCAGGCACAGACGCCATTCATTTCCAACAGTTTACGGCTGTTGCGGATGCCGAACTCCATATCATCGCCGCGTACAAACAGCGGCATCGGTAATTTTTGATCCGATATGGCCATTAATGGAATGCAGAAATAAACCCATGCATTGTAATTATGCGATTCATCAATGTTGTTTTTTAACAGGTCCAGTTCTTCTGACAGGTCATAATTGCACTTCAAATTAATCAGCACATTGTTGTCCCAAATAGCGCCGGCCTCAAGCTGAACATGCTGCAGGTCCAGGCGCAACGTTGCGCCTCCGATAAATAAATCGCGGTGTTCAGGGCGCAATAACGACAAAAACGCGCAGGTGCGCTCTATCGAATGCGGGTCAATCTGCGCATCATCATCCATGAGCAGTACATGTGTGAACAGGTCGCGCCGACGCATTACTTCAATCATGCCGCGTGTAAAGCCGCCCGCGCCGCCAACATTGCGGTTCTTCAGCACCGTCTGATTTTTCCCATCAAAATTCACGGGATCCAGCGTCCCTGCATTGTCTACATAAAAGACCCTCAATTGGTCCTGACAGGGAGAATACTCGTTTTGAAAAAAGTACTTGTCAAATAAGGCCGCGTTACGGTAAATATATTTCTCTCTCTTAAATGTACAAAATACAATGCCGATTCTCACAGGATCCGGTTGTTCTGTCTCTGTGAAATAGCCGCCTCCGTAAAAGACACTGTCATCCGCACGCGCTGTCAGACGGACAAAATATAAATAGGGAAACTGATCATAAGAAAAGTTGTACGAAAAAGTACACAACATTTTCTCGTCGGAATCAAATCGGCGCTGCATTACAGTTGTATGCGACGTCTGCCCATCGATCAGGGTGCTTCGCATCAAAGCGATATCAAATGATCCTTTTATCTGTATGGATACTCCTAATTTGGTAACTGATGTATACTGCGCCCATTTGGATGCGCAGAACACATTGAAGTATGTGTTTCCTTCTATCGTCCCCTTCTCCTGAAACACATATTTTTCATTCTCAAAATCGTAATCAACCTTTTGCTCATCTCTGCGAAAATACAAATCCTCCGCTGTGCAGACTTCTGTATCCGGCACGGCAAAGCGATGCAAATCTATCCGCATGAGCCTGTCCCCTCCTCCAGATAACGACCGCACACTTCGGCAGGGCCGCCATATTGTTTAATTATCCCATGCTCTAACCAAAGCACATCTGTACAAAGCTCTTTGATCGTTTCGATCGAATGAGAGACTATGACGATTGTTGTCCCGCGCGATAAAAGCGCCTGTATTTTCCCTGCGCATTTCTGCTGAAAATCCAGATCTCCGACGGACAGTATCTCATCGACTAATAGCACATCCGGTTCCACAAGCGTTGCAATTGAAAAACCCAGGCGCGCATACATGCCGGAAGAATAATTTTTAACCGGCACATCCATAAAATCGCCAAGCTCAGAAAAGGCGACGATTTCATCGTAGCGGCTATCGAGGAATTTTTTTGTATAACCCAGAATCGCA
>ERZ791909.2027-NODE-2027-length-12966-cov-3.093486_pt1 | contig 12966 bp, 10 predicted proteins | sample MGYA00510143_ERZ791909 | MGnify/ENA primary metagenome ERZ791909 (study PRJEB30046, sample SAMN00792093) | human gut metagenome | study: EMG produced TPA metagenomics assembly of the A metagenome-wide association study of gut microbiota in type 2... | reverse complement strand
CTACGATACCGGCAACACATGCTGCCAGAATAAGTGCGATATGAGGTTCGCCACCTGCGTCTTTGATGATGGCCCATACAAGGAAGCCGATCATAGCCAGCATGACAATTAAGCATTGCCACATAGGGATCTTTTTACCCATAAATAAGTCCTCCTATAAATAAGTAAGAATCACATCGGCAGGTTGAATCCTGCCTTGGGAAAAATATATGTGATTTATAATTTTTTAACAATTACCCGAGAGTATAAAACTGCCTAAACTTTTGTATTAGGTTGCATCAGGTTTGCCTCACAACATAAAAAAATGTACATATTATAAAAAAGCCAGCCGGACAAAATGCCCGGCTGACTGAAAAAATTTTCAATTGTCTGTTCGCACAGGATGTTCCGGCGTGAATTATGAACTCATTGCCACATCCGCGCAGAGATTCCTGCCTTAGGTATAGCTTTTTAGTTATAGCAATTACAGAAGATAATCACCAGTAACAAGAAAAAGAATAATAAACTGGTATCTACGCTGTTCTCGCCTAAAAGGCCGCAATTATTTCCCATTTAATTCACCTGCTTCTTTCATATTTTTAGATATACTACTTATTCAGTTGTAGTATAGAATATGAAAGATTACAGGATTTTGTTACCTAACTGAAGCAAATATTTAACCGGCTATCTCGGGATATCTCCTCCTGAAAGCTTTTCATCGTAAACGGCTCTTGAACCACCTATGAACTTAGGTCTTGTTCTTGCGCACACCACGTGGGCTGCGCCGATGGACTTTACAGATATTCTCACCGGAACAGCCACTTTCTTCAGCTGCATTCCTATGAGAGTATCTCCTATATCTATTCCGGCGTCTGCTTTGATTTCCTCAACGGCCACAGGACACCTGGCATTTTTGTACATGGTGGTGGCAAAAGATCCTCCCGCTTTAGGCTGCGGTACCACATTGACGATTTCCGTTCCCGGCAGAAGAGCTTCTTTTTCTACTATTACAGCTCTGTTCAGGTGTTCACAGCACTGAGCGGCAAGATAAATACCCTTAGGCTCTATTATACTCATAATGCCTTCATATATCGCCTCGGCAGCGTTGATATCAGATGCTTTTCCAATATGCTCTCCCTTGACTTCACTGGAACTTGCGCCTACCACCAGAATATCTCCGGCTTTAAGCTTTGCTGCCTCCACAATTTCTCCGGCAGCCATGGCTGCCTGCTGTCTGATTTCGTCATAAGTAAATGACATTTCTGATGCCCCCTTTATATTTTCCAGCTGTTTAGATAAGCTTCCTGCTCTTCTGTCAGGCTGTCGATTTCTATTCCCCAGGATTCAAGCTTTCTGCGGGCAATAACATCATCGATTTCTCTGGATACATCTATTACGCCGTTATGAAGCTTCTTATAGTTATCCTTTATGTATTTTGCGGACATTGCCTGAACTGCAAAGCTCATGTCCATAATTTCTGCCGGATGTCCGTCAGCAGCAGCAATGTTCACCAGTCTGCCTTCTCCGATAACGTTTACCCATTTTCCGTTAGGAAGTTTATATCCTGTTATATTATTTCTGCGTTCCGTCTTTTCAACAGCAAATTTTTCAAGTCCTTCCATATCAACTTCGCAGTCAAAATGCCCTGCATTGGTTAATATTGCTCCATCCTTCATACTCATCATGTGCTCGGTAGTTATGGTCTTACAGCATCCGGTTGCCGAGACAAATATGTCGCCAAAGTGTGCCGCTTTTGCCATAGGCATCACGCTGAATCCGTCCATTTTTGCTTCAATGGCTTTTACCGGATCTATTTCGGTAACGATGACCTGGGCACCCAGGGAAGCTGCTCTCATGGCAATTCCCCTTGAACCCCAGCCGTAACCAACCACTACGACTTTCTTTGCTGCAATGATAAGATTGGTGTTTCTCATGATGCTGTCCCAGACAGACTGTCCTGTACCATATCTGTTGTCAAAAAGATGTTTGCAGTCGGCATCGTTTACAGCCACCATAGGGAACCTGAGAACCCCTTCTTTTTCCATGGCTTTAAGCCTTATTACACCGGTAGTTGTCTCTTCGCATCCTCCCCATGCTTCTTCCATAAGATCGGGTCTTTTTTCATGAAGGAAACTTACCAGATCTCCACCGTCATCTATGATTATGTTAGGCTTATTTTCAAGGCACATTTCAATATGCCGGTTATATTCCTCCTGAGTTGCCCCATGATATGCAAATACTCTCAGACCTCTGTCAGCCAGAGCTGCCGCAACATCATCCTGTGTGCTGAGCACATTGCTGCCGGTTACCGACATCTGCGCTCCTCCTGCTGCAAGCACAAGGCAAAGATATGCTGTTTTTGCTTCAAGATGTACAGACAGCGATATCTTCACACCTTCAAAAGGTTTTGTTTCAAGGTATTCTTCTTCGAGTCCCCGAAGCAGCGGCATATTGTCTCTCACCCACTGAATCTTTCTATGGCCGGAAGGTGCCAGCCCCATGTCTCTTACGTCATATTCTTTCATTTTTTTCTCCCTGTTCAATATTCTCACTGCTTTATGAAATTTATTCTACCGTTACTGACTTGGCAAGATTTTTCGGCTTGTCAATATTGCATCCTCTTTCCTTTGCAACATAATATGCAAAAAGCTGCAGAGGAACCACGCTTATGAGAGGTGTAATCTCATCTCTGCATTCGGGAATATATATCATCTTATCGCTGTGCTTTGCAATAGATTCGTTCCCGTCTTTAGCTATCGCCATTACATATGCTCCTCTTGCTTTTATCTCCTGGATATTGGAAACCATTTTTTCGTATAGGAAATCCTGACATGCCAAAGCTATAACCAGAGTCCCCGGCTCCATCAGTGCAATAGTCCCATGTTTAAGTTCTCCTGCCGCAATGGCAAAAGAGTTTATATATGAAATTTCCTTCAGCTTGAGGGAGCCTTCGTAAGAAACAGCGGAATCGAGTCCTCTGCCGATAAAGAATACCTGCTCTCTGTTATAAAGCTGTTTTGCCTCGTCTTCAATCTGCGATGCCTTTTTCAGAAACTCTTCCAGTTTTTCAGGCATTTTCTGCAAATCCCTTATAAACTGATCGTAATAATCTCTGTCTATGGTTCCCTTTTCCAGCCCCATATAAAGTGCAAGCATATACATGCACATAAGCTGAGTGGTATAAGCTTTTGTTGAAGCCACTGCAATTTCAGGTCCCGCCCAGGTATAAAATACATCATCGGATTCACGGGCAACCGAGCTTCCTACAACATTTACAACGCTGAGAACTCTTGCTCCTTTGCTTTTAGCTTCTCTCAAGGCAGCCAGTGTGTCAAGGGTCTCTCCCGACTGGCTTATGGCGATAAATAGTGTATTCTCGTCCACCAGCGGATCTCGGTAACGAAACTCCGACGCGACATCCACTTCTACCGGCACTCTTACCAGTTTTTCGATGATGTATTTTCCTACCAGTCCGGCATGATAGGCCGTTCCGCAGGCTACTATATATATTTTGCTGAATTTCTCTATTTCAGCTTTTGTAAGGGTTATTCCTTCAAGATTTATTTTTCCGTTTTCGCCCAGACGCCGGTTTAAAGTTTCAGACAGCCCTTTTGGCTGCTCATAAATCTCCTTAAGCATAAAGTGTTCATAGCCTTCTTTTTCTGCCGCGTCTGCATCCCATGTCACATGGAAGACTTCTCTATTTATTTCTTCTCTGTTCTCGTCAAATATGGTTACCTTTTCTGATGTCAGCAGGACAGTTTCATTGTTCTCGATAAGATATATTTCCTTAACATATTTGAGCAATGCCGGTATATCGGAAGCAACAAAGTTACTTCCCTTTCCAAGGCCCACTATAAGCGGAGCATCCTTTCTGACTGCAACTATCTTGTCAGGCTCATCCTCTGCTATGGCAACTATGGCATAGGCACCTCTCATTCTGTCCACAGCAGCAAACACCGATTCAAGAAGATCTTTCTTTTCTTGGTATATTACACCTATAAGCTGCGCTATTACTTCGGAATCCGTCTCTGATTTGAACTTTATATTGTGTTCACGGATAAGTTCCTCTTTAAGTTCATGATAGTTTTCTATGATTCCGTTGTGAATTATTGCAATTTTTCCATCCTGACTTCCGTGAGGATGCGCGTTTAAATCAGATGGCGCACCGTGTGTTGCCCATCTTGTGTGGCCTATGCCTATATGGCTGGTCATAGGATCATCACCTATGAGATTCTCCAAGTTTGCAATTCCACCTACGTGTTTTTTTATTTCCAGCTTTCCGTCTCTTACGATGGCAATTCCTGCAGAGTCATAGCCTCTGTATTCCAGCTTCTTGAGACCGTCAATAATAATATCTTTTGCATTGTCTTTTCCGATATATCCTACAATACCACACATTTCTTTTCACCTACCTAAACTTTTCTTCTATCATATGAGCAAGTCCTTGAGCCAATTCTTCCAGCTGTTTCTCATCGTCTCCCTCGATCATTACCCGCACCAGGGGTTCCGTGCCGGAAGGTCTGATGAGAACTCTTCCGTTTCCTGCCATTTTTTCTTCAATTCTTCTGATTTCATCGGCAATCTCGGGATCCTTCATATACGTTTTTTTATAGTCGTTGTTGATTCCAGCATTCACAAGAACCTGAGGGAAAATTTCTATTTCATCGGCCATTTCTGAAGGTTTTCTTCCGCTGCATGTTACAGCTCCCATAAACTGCAGGGATGAAAGGATTCCGTCTCCTGTTGTAGTATGTTCTTTAAATATGATATGACCTGACTGTTCTCCGCCTATAACGCACCCCGTTTCAAGCATACTTTCAAGTACATATCTGTCTCCTACACCTGTAACGTCCACTTCAATTCCTGACTCTTCCATCGCTTTGTGAAAGCCTATGTTGCTCATTACAGTGACAGTGACTCTGTTTTCCTTCAATCTCCCCTGTTCTTTAAGCATCCTTGCGCATATGGCAATCACTCTGTCGCCATCCAGAACACGACCCTTTTCGTCAACGACGATAAGTCTGTCTGCGTCTCCGTCAAAGGCCATGCCTATATCGGCCCCTGTTCGCTTTACAAGTTCTGCTAGTTTTTCGGGGTGCGTGGAACCGCATCCGTCATTTATATTTATTCCGTCAGGTTTATCTCCCATGACTGTAACTTCAGCACCCAGGGCTTCGTAAACCTTGCGGGCAATCCGGTAGGACGCTCCGTTGGCGCAATCCAATGCAATTTTTTTGCCTTCAAGTCTGAAATCCACAGTTTTCAGCAGATGCCGCATATAAAGATCTTCTGCGTTTTCTGACGCTTCAAGGCATCTTCCGATGAGATCTCCGGTTATGTGGCTGTTTACATCCACACTGCTTATTATTATGTCTTCTATCTTTTCTTCCAGAAGATCATCCAGCTTGTACCCTTCACCATTAAAAAATTTTATTCCATTATACTCAAATGTGTTGTGGGAAGCGCTTATAACAATTCCCGCATCGGCATCATAGTACCTGGCCAGATAAGCTACTGCCGGTGTAGGTATTACACCTGCTTTGATAACATTTCCACCTACAGCAAGTATTCCTGCTGCGAGAGCATTTTCCAGCATGTCTCCGGAAATTCTCGTATCTTTTCCTATTACCACTACGGGACGGTCATTTTTTGCTTTTAATACATATGCTCCGGCTTTTCCCAGGTTGAATGCCAGTTCCGGAGTAAGCTCCTTATTTGCTATACCTCTTACTCCATCTGTTCCGAATAATCTGCCCATTTTTTTACCCTCACTTATTCTACAATTATTTCCACCTTGTCTAAGGTGGTTTTCAGAGATGACACGCCTTTGCTGCATGTCACATCCATGCTTACGTAATGGGTTCCTTTTCCGAGATTTTTTACATCTGCAGAAATTGTGATATCAGAGGAGTCCAGAGTTTCGAGAATGCTCTCTTTACCTGACACCTCAACTTTGAAAGATACTTTCCCTATGGAATAGTCCAGCCCATCCTCTCTGTTAATCAGCTGTATGTCCCTGTCAGTAAAATCAAATTGCACCTTGCTTACGGTTTTTACCGAAACATTAGCTGAAAGATTATTTGATTCATCTTCCAGCTGTATTCCTTCAGGCAGAACAGGCTCCAGCGGAACGGAAGTTGTTTCTGTTATTCCGCCCACATCCAGAGTTCTGCATGAGATTTTCTCTATGCTGCTCAGATCTTTCTCCGTGCCCTTTATTACCACAGTTTTCGGGCAGGTCACGCTTCGTTCAATGTCTCCCTCATTCTGGTTGATTACAGGAACATCAAGATGAACGGTCTTTTTGTTGAACAGCACTGCTGTAACCTTGATTTTATCCTGTGACAATTTCACATTGCTTACCTCAAGACCATTTTTATCAACAGCAGTAAGGTCTGCATCGATTGTCTCCATGGATTCACCTATTTTATCTGCTTCCACTACGGCCTTCACCACAGTGATTTTTTCTATCAGAGTCTCAGCTCCCGATACCGTAACGGTATCGCTTCCTTGCTCAACGACATACACTTCCTTGTCATTTTCAACAACACCGCTTACTTCGGTCTTTATCTCCTTTTCGCGTGATACCAGCTTATCAACCGTAACGGTAATTTTCTCCACATTTACACTTTCTATCTTTACTCCGTCCGGACCTGATACGAAAACTCTCACCGTGTTTTCTCCGGGACGCAGAGCTTCCACATCGGCAGCAACGGTAAAGTCTCCCGGTTTCACCTTGGTAGCCGCCGTGCGCTGTCCGCTTATGGTGATATTTACACTATATGCACTGCTGCTTAGAATAGTATATCCTGTATCTTCCAGCATATCCTGATTCAGAAAGTTTATGGGTACATCTTTTACAGTTACCGTGGTCTCCGGATTCACTTCTCCCAGAACATAGGCCCACAGCACTATGGCAACAATCAGGGCCAGTATTATGTTTACTTTTTTATTTTCTAACATCTTTTTCTCCCCTGAAAACCTTGCTCAGCTTATCTGTAAGGAATCCTTTGTTATCCTCCTGCAGATACATATCCAAAAGTATTTTCTCTATGCTCTTTCCATCCATAAATCTGGTAAGAACGCCATTCTGAGCCATGGATATCACGCCTGTCTCTTCCGACACAATTATAACCAGAGCATCGGAATTTTCTGTTATGCCTATTCCTGCTCTGTGTCTTGTACCCAGTTCCTTGCTCAATTCCTTATTCTGAGTCAGCGGAAGAACACATCCCGCCGCATAAAGTCTGCTTCCTCTTATTATCATAGCTCCGTCGTGAAGAGGTGCTCCCTCATAAAAAACATTGCCTATCATTTCTGCAGATATACGCGCGTCAATGACTGTTCCTGTCTCTACAATATCATTAAGGGTGATCTCCTTTTCTATGACCATCAGTGCGCCGGTCCTGGAGGCAGACATCGTCTCAACGGCATTGACCATCTCTGTAACCATGCGTTTTGCGTCTTCCTTATCAATGTCATTCATTATATTTACGAAACGGCTTCTTCCAAGATGCTCAAGAGCCCTTCTGAGTTCAGGCTGAAAAATAACCACGAGAGCTACCAGTCCCACGGTCATTACTCCTGACAGCAGCCAGTGCAGCGTATAAAGATCAAAAAAATTAGAAAGAAGGGTTGCCCCAACAAGAACAACTATGCCTTTTGCAAGTTGTTCCGCTCTGGTTTCCCTTATAAATCCCAAAACCTTGTACACCAAAAAGGCCACTATGAGTATGTCAAGCACATCGTTAAGGCCTATGCTGGATAATATGTTATTTAAAAAATTTTCCATAAATGAAATTCCTTTATATAAGTTTATTTTATTATACTTTGAATGTGTGTTGTTTTCAAGTAGATAATAAAAAGCCGCGGTGTAAATGCCGCGGCTGTTGTTTCAATCAAATCAATATACTGTGTTAAGAACTCCGTAGTCCTTATCCTGTCTCTTGTAGACAACACTTACGCTGTCTGTTTCAACATTGAGGAAAACGAAGAAGTTGTGCTGTAAAAGTTCCATCTGCAGGATGGCTTCATCAACAGTCATAGGTGTAAGTTCGAATCTCTTGGTCTTAACAACTTTTCCTTCTTCAGGTTCTGCTGTTTCAGGGATCATTTCGAATCTTACGGACTCGTTGGATTTGTTTTTTCTGAGCATTTTTCCCTTGTATTTGGACATCTGGCTCGAAAGCTTATCTGCAACGATATCGATACAGTCGAATATATCCTGGGAAACGTCCTCAGCTCTGAAAATAGCGCCTTTTGTAGCGATGGTTGCTTCCATCTTTACCTTGGCTTTTTCCGGGTGGATTACAACATTGGCCTTAATGTCATCTGCAAAATACTTGCCGAGTTTTTCAAACTTCTTTTCGATAGCTGTTTGAATTTTGTCACTCACATTGATATTTTTGCCTGTTACGATGATCTTCATAATGATGACCTCCTATGCTTTTCTTTTATTATAGCACACATCATATGAAAATGAAATGTATTTTATGTGATGTGCTTAACAAAAAGCCGTCCGGCTGACCTGGTCTTTGACCCCACACCTGCCTTTACCCGCTTTGCGGAGGACTTACTTCTAAGGTACGCCATGATCACCGCCGGCCTCTGCCCTTTGGCGGCTTACGTGGATCCTTTCGCCCGTACCTGGCTTGGACTTTCAACCACAGACCCGGACAGCTTTTTATTATTCTAACTGTAGGGCGACTATATTTCAAGGACTAATTCATGGTTTTTTCTTCCTGCATCCAGAAGTCCAAGAAAAAACACGTCGCCTGCTCCTGCTTTTTTCAGTGCAGCTGCGCATTCAGATGCCGTGGCGCCTGTTGTATATATATCATCCAGCAGCAGAATTTTCCTGCCCTTTATCATTTTTTCTCTTCCGCAAGGGACTTCAAACGCTGCTCTTGTATTAGCCTTTCGCTCTTCTCCGGACAGTCCTTTCTGGGCTTTTGTATTCCTTTTTCTCACAAGGCTTTCCCCTGACACTTTTATCCCGCTTTTCTGCCCCAGATGCACGGCAATTTTTTCAGCCTGATTGAAGCCCCTTTCTTTCAGGCGCTTTTTATGTATGGGAACCGGAACTATTAAATCAGCTTCCAGCCACGGGCAGCTTTTTTTCTCTGACAGAGTCACCATCAGGGCATCGTACAGAATATCCGCGGCTATCCTTGCAACATATGTTTTTTCGTCATATTTGAGATTAAATATCAGGCGACGCTCATAAGTTCCGTAACCCATTGCACACATGCCTTTATCTGCGTTGTCAACTGAAACTTCAGCTGGCTGAAAATTCATCCTGTCCGTGCAATGCCTGCACAGGGAATAGACGGTTTTCCCTCCCAGATACTTACCGCAGCATACGCAATAAAGATTATCAGGGAAAATAAGCCCCATCAGCCCCTCATATATTCTCATAAATCCCCTCCAGGCGCTGTCTCAGCCCTGAATTTCTTTTTCCGGATGATTCGTTGTCCACCATGGCGTTAAGATAATCACGGCGACCTACGATACACACTTTTTTCTTTGCTCGTGTAACAGCGGTATATATCAGATTTCTGGTGGCCAGTGCAGGCGGAAACCAGCTCATGGGTATTATCACCGTATCAAATTCACTGCCCTGGCTTTTGTGCACCGTCACGGCATAAGCCGGTTCAATTTCATCCAGCTGTATATATGGGTATTCCACCCACCTGTCGTCATCATAACGAACAGAGATCTTTTTATCCTCCGGATGAATGGCTTCAACCACACCCATTTCTCCGTTAAATACGCCTTTGCCGCTCCTTCCGTCTTTTTTCTTGTACTCAAGTCTGTAATTGTTTTTTATCTGCATCACCTTGTCGCCTACCCTGTATATTCTGTTTCCAAAAGACATTTCAAGCTTTTGGTCTGAAGGCGGATTGAAGACTTTCTGCAGATAAACATTAAGGTTTACGCTGCCCAGAAGACCTTTTTTGGTGGGAGTGAGTATTTGTACTTTTTCCGGATCGCACCCTGATGTTATGGCAGTTATTCTGTCTAATATATCCTGCTGCTTATCCGCCTCTTCCAGCACAAAGTCACCTCCGAAAGACGGATAATCACCTCTGTTGATTCTGTGTGCATTTATAACTATATTGCTTTCTTCTGCCTGCCGGAAAATTTCGGTAAGCCTTGATGTGTACACATACCCGCTTTCTATCATATCCCTCAGAACATTTCCTGCACCCACTGAGGGCAGCTGGTCTGCATCTCCTGTAAAGATAAGAATGCTGTCATCTTTAAGTGCTCTCAGCAGAGCTCCCGTAAGCATCAGGTCCATCATGGAAGCCTCGTCAACTATTACAGCGTCGCATTCCAGTTTGTTCATGGCATTCCTGCCAAAAGCCATATGGCCGGCTCCTTCATCATAATAATATTCCAGCAGACGATGCACTGTCATCGCACCCTTTCCCGTGGTTTCGGTTACCCTCTTTGCCGCTCTTCCCGTAGGTGCCGCCACCTCTGTTTTCAGCCCGGCTTCCTGCAGAATTGTTATCAGCATACTGATTATTGTAGTTTTTCCCGTTCCCGGTCCGCCTGTGATGATGGACATACCATGCTCCAGAGAACTTTTCACCGCTTTTCTTTGCTCTTCAGATAAATTTATTCCTTTTCGGCTTTCTGCTCCCTTAATAACCGCATCTATGTTTGCCGCAATCTTCACGGGCTTTCTGCTGCTCAAAGCCGCAACCTTGCTTACGATTTCACATTCCGTCTTGTAATATCCGTAAAAATACAGTACCTCTTTGCCGTCCAGCAAGGTAAGCTGCAGTTCTCCCGAAAGAGCCATATCCTCCATTACATCTTCAACACTTTCGCTGCTTATGGCCAGAAACTGGCCTATCTGTATGCAGAAGTCCCGCGCGGGAACAAAGGTATGGCCTTCCCTGACGTAGGAGGAAAGTCCGTGTTTTATAGCTGCCTGTATTCTGTAATAGCTGTCATATCCGAAACCCAGTTTCAGTGCTGCCTCATCTGCCGCTGAAAATTTCATGTGAGGAAACTCTTCCAGCAGCCAGTAAGGATCATCTTCAGTAAGCCCTATAGCTGCATCCCCCACAAGAGAAAATATTTTTATGATATAGTAGTTTGTAAATCCCAATCGTCGTAAAAACAAGGTCACCTCCGGGGTGACCTGGCTTATTTTTGTTATTTCAGATTGTCTTTCATCAAATGCGTCAAAGTCTCTCATTTTAAAATTTCGGTTTTCAGTCCGCCTTACGTTTATCTTGACCAGTGAATTCCTCTCATGGCTGCAGCAATTTTATTCTTGCTGTATCTCTTTGCCAACCTGAGCAGTTCTTCCCGCGTATTTTTTCTGGGATGGGTATGAACCTCTTCTGTCACCATCCCAAGAAGTTTATCTGCATTTTCTCTGGTGCATATTCCTGCCTCTACAAGATCATTGGCATCTATTTTCAGGTCCTCCGGGAATATAGGCTCACCGTAATGCTGAATTTCTTCCAGCATATATATCTTACTTCTTATCTTCGTTTCAGAGAAGTAATCAAAAATAATTCTCTGAGCCTTTTCGAGATTTGCCAGATATTCGTATCTTTCCCAGCCTCTGCGGTAGATAAATTTCTTAAGTTCAGGTTTTGTAGCTGTGAAATACAGTTTAGGCATATCATTTATGGCATCTATCAGATGCTGATGTGTCTTTTCGTCAAAATTGAGTCTTTCTATGGCCGGCTTTGCTTTTTTCTTGTCTATGCAGGTAAAAAACAGTCCCAGTCTTCTGGTTTCAACGGGCTGAGTTTTATCTATGTTCTGACTTAGAACCGTAAGATCCTGCATTTCTCTACGTGTAAGGCCGTCCACTACTTTCTGTCCCAGAATTGCCGAAAGCATTCCGGTGTCCATCATCATACTGAGACCTTTGCCTGCTTCAGGCGCTGACAGCATTGCCGTGAATTCCTCTCTCAGTTTGTCCGGATTTACATTATCCAAAAGTCCATGGTTTGCAACTATCGCATCATATACGCTTTTATGCAGATCGAATCCCAGCTGAGCCGCAAGTCTTACAGCTCTGAACATACGTATAGGATCAGCTTTAAATCCGGCATCCGCATCCCCCGCAGCTCGGATGAGCTTCTTGCGTATGTCGTCTCTGCCTCCGAAAATATCAACAGTTCCGGTCTGACTATCAGCAATGGCATTTATGGTGAAATCCTTACGTTTTATATCATCTTCAACAGTGTCTGAAAACCTCACTTCTCCCGGCAAAGCTTTCACATCATTGTCGCCTCGGCGATAAGTCCCCAAGTCAATGATAATTCCTTCTTCGCCCACTACCTGACCGTCTTTATCTGTAACTTCATCAATGTATTCAAATCTCAATACACTGTATTTTCTGCTGAGGATCTGTGCTTCCGGAAACAGCTCTGTCATTTTATCAAGGCCTGCATCAGTTGATATGTCCCAACCGAAAGGCTTTTTGCCCAAAATCGAGTCTCTTACGCAATCGCCCACGACATATGCTTCAAATCCTTCGGACTGCAGTTTTGTCATAATCTTGCCGACTTCTCTTGGTAATTTTACTAACATCAGTTTTCTTCTCCTTCCGGTTTATAAAGTTTTCTGTTGTCAAGAGTCCATACTCTGTCGCTGAAGCTGCCCGGTTCTGTGGCTTCCAGTGCCGCTTCCATATCAAACATTCTTGCGTCCAGAATGTCCAGATAGTGGAGAACTTCTGCTTCAGGGAACAAAGGCTTTTTCGGACTTCCAAATTCCGGCTCATAATGATGAGACAGAATCATGTGCTCCAGCATGATAGCCTTCTCTCTGGGAATATCCAGTTCAATTGCCAGGCTGTCCAGTTTTTTCACGCCCTGTATAATATGTCCCAGCATCTGCCCTTCAAAAGAGTATCCTGTTGCAATGCCATCGGTTCCTGACTCTATTTCATTCAGCTTTTCCATATCGTGCAGGATGACTCCGGCACATACCAGATCCCTGTTG
>ERZ791909.2010-NODE-2010-length-13045-cov-12.437798_pt1 | contig 13045 bp, 8 predicted proteins | sample MGYA00510143_ERZ791909 | MGnify/ENA primary metagenome ERZ791909 (study PRJEB30046, sample SAMN00792093) | human gut metagenome | study: EMG produced TPA metagenomics assembly of the A metagenome-wide association study of gut microbiota in type 2... | reverse complement strand
GAACGCACCATCAGAAACAACGTAAAGCTCAAGCAATAATTCAGTCAAAAAGCGGCGGCTTCCCTCGCCTCCTAATAAGAAAACATGAAAAAGTCAGTAAAATCAATGTTTTCAAAGGCAGGGAACACGGTACGAAGTCAAAAAATCTCATACTGACAGGCACGAAGGGCGCTGATGTGAAAATCAGCGCCCTTTTCCTGTCCCCACGCCATAGGCAGCCGCCCTATGGCGTTTTTTCATATCCGTGCCTATACCCATCCGAAAAATGTATCAATTAGGGCGCGAAAACCTCTGTTTTTTCCTCTCAGAGCGCCGCTTAAAGGGCGGCGTGGGTGTTTTCCCATGGGAAGCGTCCGGGAGACAGGACAGGATGCGGGAGCGTGAGAGCTACTGGGAGATCATTTGGGAGAATATCGACTACGATATCCTCGCCCAGGATGAAAAGCTGGACAGGGACCGTCTGGACGAGCTGGTGGAGCTCATGGTGGATACCGTCTGCTCCAACCGGGAGATGATCCGCGTGGCCGGGGGCGACTACCCCGCCGAGGTGGTGAAGTCCCGGTTCTTGAAGATCGGCAGCTCCCACATCGAGTATGTGCTGGAACGGATGCGGGAGAACACCACCTATGTCCGCAATATCAAGAAATATCTGTTGGCGGCGCTGTATAACGCGCCGGTCACGATGGACAGCTACTACACATCTCTCGTCAACCATGACCTGTACGGCAGCGGAGATCGGAGCCTGCAAATAAAAAGTCAAGCCCCAATTGAAAGAAAGGTTCAATCGGGACTTGAGTAAAAAGGGTATAGCAAAGCTGCCGGTGAACAACATGGTTCATCAGCTGAGAGGTGTCCATGAGCAGATTACTCGGCTGTTTCGCTGTCCTCGGCAGACGCGTCCAGATTTGCCATGCATTCCTTCGCCCGGGCGTAGTAGATGCGCAGGAACTTGTTGGCGCCGGCTGTCATGTAGGCATACCCCTATTCCGTTCTGGAAAAGCACTGGCCGGAGGTGCCAAAATTCCGGGATATCACAACTTTTACGAAGGAGGCGTTTTTTGAAAAAACAGGACTTGAAACCGTTACCATCCTCTCTGGCGGCTTTCCCTGCCACCCCTTCTCCACCGCGGGGCAGCGAAGGGGCTTTGCGGATGAACGCTGCCTGTGGCCGGAAATGTGCCGCGTTATACCCGTCTATCGCCATCTTCCGCAGATACGCGCCGTACCGACGTGTGGGGAGCTGCGCCATCTTTTCATCTATGAGCCGCTTTTCCTCCTCCGTCACATAGAACTTCATCTGAATGTTCCGCTTTCGGTTTGCCATGGGCAGCCTCCGTTTCTCATAAGGGTCTGGGGTCTCGCCTGTCGGCTCGGTCAGCGCTTCAAAGCGTTTCACGCTTTGAGGTCTCCACCGGAGACCCGCGCCCCAGCAAGCAATTTTGACTGTTCGGGCAAGGAATCTGAGCAGCGCAAAATCCGCAAGCGGGTACTCGCTTGCTGTGCTTGCTGACTACTCCGTACTCCCGTTTTCCCCCTCTACCCATACTACAATCTGAACAAGGCGTTTTGGCCAGATTTCGGAGGATTTTTTCAAAAAATCAACCTTATCCGCAACTTTTCTCTGAACACTTCGCCGGATGCCTTGTGTTTCTTCGGATATTCGTATATAATGTATCGTGTTGAGTATTATCCATGCGGAGGTACGGTATGAACGGGATCAAGGGCTATATCTCCATTCGGGAGGCGTCCTACCGTTGGGGCGTGTCAGAGCGGCGGGTCAACCAATATTGCGCCGAGGGGCGGATCCCCGGCGCGTCCCGGTTCGGGCGCTCATGGGCGATCCCGGAAAATGCGGAAAAGCCGTCCGACCCGCGCTTTCAGGAACAGCACCGCGATCCCGACAGGACAAGCATCTGACGGATACCCCTCTGCATTTTAGCATCCGCAAAAAGGAAGTGAACGCTATGACCTGCGATGAGAGCTTGTATCGCCAATATCTGAGCGGCGATGACGAAGGGCTTAATGCCCTGATGAAAAAATACGGTGACCCCCTGACCCTGTATATTGACGGCTATCTGCACGACGTTCACGAGGCGGAGGAGCTGATGCTGGATGTTTTCGCCTATCTGTTCACAAAAAAACCGAAGATACGGGACGGCGGCTTCAAGGCGTATCTCTATAAGGCCGCGCGCCACATGGCACTGCGCCATAAGAGCAAACGAAAGCTCCTGTTCAGTCTGGACGAGCTGACCGGCGAGCCGGACGGGCGGCTGCTGGCGGTGGAGGTCATCCGGACGGAGGAGCGAAACCGCATCCTGCATTTCTGCATGGATGAAATGAACCCGGACTATCGGGAAGTCCTCTATCTCACCTATTTTGAGGATATGAGCTACGCGCAGGCGGCGGAGGTCACGGGAAAAACGGTAAAACAGATCACCAATATGGTGTATCGTGGAAAAGAGAGCCTGCGAAGGCTGCTGGAACGGGAGGGGATCACAAATGCGGAGTCATGAGGAGCGCGTCGCGGAGACGAAGCGGCGCATCGCCAAAATGGAACGGGAGAAACGGCTGCGGCGCAATACAATTGCCATGGCTTCCGCCGTGGCGGCGTGCCTTGCGCTGCTCATCGGCGTGTCCCTCGCCATGCCCGGTATTGCCGCAAGCATCCAGACCGGCGATTATTCCGGCTTTGAAACGGCGGCCAGCATCTTTCACGGCGGCGCTGCTTTGGGATACATTGTCATCGGGCTGCTGGCGTTTTTACTCGGCGTGTGCGTAACCGTTTTGTGCTTCCGGCTGCGTCAGATGAGCCGCGAGGACGATCAGAACAAAGAAAGCGATGGGATTCATGGAGCTGATTGAGAACCTGCTGCAATTACTGACTACGTTCGTCGGCGCGCTGCTTTCGGGCATATCCTACCGGAAAAGCGGACGACAGGCATATTTCCTGCTGCTGTGCTTCTACGGCTGCTTTGCCCTTGGCGCGCTCTACTGGACGCTGTATCTGCTGCTGTTCGATACCACACCGCGGGTCTTTTATGTCTCGGAGTTCGGCTGGGTGGCCAGCCTCATCTTCCTGCGCATTTTGCAGGCCACTCTGGCGGGAGCAGATGAGCGAGGCTTCCGCTGCCGCAGGGCGTGGCTCGCGCCTGCGTTCGGTGTGCCGCTGCTGGCGTTCTACTGCATCTTCGGGGATATTCTCTCCAACCTGATCTGGTGCGGCATGATGATATGGCTCTCCTTCTGCGCCATTCGTGGGCTTGTCTATGCGAAAACGCAAACGGGCGCGGCGCGGAATATGCGGTACTTCCACATCGGCGTGCTGTGCTTTGCGTTCGCGGAGTATCTGCTCTGGACGGCGGGCTGCTTCTGGCCGGAAACCTCACCGGCAAGCCCCACCTTCTGGTGTGATATGCTGCTGACGCTTGCGATTCTGGGGCTGCTGCCCGCCGCGAGAAAGGCGGTGGCTGCATGACCTACATCGAGAATATTTTTATCTGCATGGTGTCCCCGCTGCTGGTGGCCGCTTTGTGCATGGGCAGGCGGCAGCTTCGCTTCTTCCTGTTCTGCATTGCCGGGATGGGGGTGTGCCTGCTTTCGGCCTATATCAACACCTTCCTCGCGGCGGTATGTCAGGCGGACGCCCTTGCCGCCACGGCGGAGATTGCGCCGGTGGTGGAGGAAATGATGAAGCTGCTGCCGCTGGTGTTCTATCTTCTGGTATTCGAGCCGGAGGGGGATAAGATCAAGCCCGCCGCCATCACAGTCGCCCTCGCCTTCGCCACCTTCGAAAATGTGTGCTATCTGATCCAAAACGGCGCGGACCGCTTCTCCTTCATCTTCTTCCGTGGCTTCGGCACGGGCGCGATGCACGTCCTCTGCGGCTTGATCGTCGGCGGTGGCCTTGCATACACGTGGCAGCGGACGTGGCTGAAGATCGCAGGCACCTGTGGGCTGCTGGGCGCGGCCATCACCCTCCACGCCATCTACAATCTGCTCATCGCCTACGGCGGCGCGGCGCAGTATGTGGCCTACGCCCTGCCGGTGCTGCTGGTGGCGGCGGGAAAGCTGTCCGCTTTCCGCTTATCGCGGAGAAAATAACCGAACATTCCCTCCTTGAGAGCTGCTTTTTGGCGGCTCTCAAATTTTTGAAAAATTTTGCGTTTTGGGTGAGAGTTTTTTCGATTTTTTGTACCTATATAAGTGAAAGGGTTTTTAGGCCACAGTTTCAGACAAACCGGAAAGGGGATTCAAACGAAATGTACGATACCGCAAGGCGGGTCGCACTCGTCAAGCAGCGGGTGCGGGAAAACACCCGCCGGAAGCAGCGGCGCGGCATCTATGGACTGAGCGCTATGTGTATGCTGCTGTTCGCGGCACTGATGCAGGCGGCGGGCACGGTCGTCGGGCCGGGGCAACCGGAAGCATGGGGCGTGTTCGGCGCGATGCTGCTGCGGGAGAACGCGGGCGGTTATGTGCTGGTAGGCGTTGTCTCCTTTGCCGCGGCGGCAGCGTTCACCGCGCTGTGCTTCCGGCTCAGAAACAGAGAAAACCAGAAAAAAGGCGGGGCGGACAAACCGAACCGACACGAACAGGAGGAGAAAAGCCAATGAAAAAACGAATACTTAGCATACTGCTCGTCTGCTGCATGGTGCTGACCATGCTGCCGACAGCGGCGTTTGCAGCGGTGAGCGATTCGCTGGGCAACACACCCAAGGAAAATCAGGCGATTTTGGAGCAGCTCTCCGCCCTGACCGGCGGCAGCAGCGACCAGGTGCTTTCCATGCTGAACGCTTTGGGGCTGCTGGATGAAGACGGCAATTTCAAGGTGGATCAAACCATCACGCTGGACGGCCGGGTGTTGACACTGGCGGCTGTCATGGAGCTGCTGGAAAATCCCGCCACGGATCTCACCCGTATAGCCGACGTGGATGGGACTCCGGTGGCGCTGGGCGATTTGAAGACCATGATCCAAATCGAACAGGAGCTGCAGCGGATCAAGGACACCTATTTCTCCGGCAGGGAGTTTACCGGGGAAGCACTGGAGAATCTCAATAGCCTGATGGAGCAGCTGGAGCTGCAGGGCATCAGCTTGCGGTATTCCGCCTCTGCCACAAAGCCTGAGGGCGTTGAGACGGTGGATATGAGCGGCATGATGAGCCAAACGCTGGGGAATCTCGCAAACAACACCTGGAACTCCGGGCCTTTTACTGTATACAGAGGAAAACCGGCCGGCTTTTCCTACCGCATTCAAAAAGGCCAGCTCAGCGATTATATCACCAATGTGGAGGTCTCGATAGGCGCGGTGAGTGGGGTCGAGCAAAGCGACGGGTCCTACAGGCTGACCTATGCGGTAGACGGCTACAGTTTAGGTGGTCAGAAAATCACTGTCAAGGTTCAAACCAAAGGAGGGAACCCAGCCTGGCTCGAGAATTCTTATTCCTATGGCGACCTGCTGGGGATGATTGAATTTTACGATGCGGAAAATCTGGTGTTCTATGACGGCGCCAGCTATGCCGACCACTGTCAGCTCAAGCTAATAAAGACGGTTGGCGTCCCCACAATACAAACATCAATGACCGCGCCGAACTATGAGGAAAGATACGAAAGTACAGACACAATACAGGGGGATATGTATATTCCTTTGCTGGCAGATGAATACACTACAGCCCTCGGTGCCAACAATCCGGACTTCGTTGCGCTAAGCGATACCATCAGAATTCTGGATAGCGCTCGCAACTCGGTGCTTCCCGTCGGCTCCGACCCATTTTATCAACCATACCAAATCGACGCCAGCATCGAGTTTAACTGGAGTACCGAAAAAGCTGCCTATACTGGCGATGCGCCGTATGGCTGGTATAAAAACCAGCCCTTTGCCCCGTTCTATCTGACGGAGTACAAGTTCAATGAAGAATCTCTGGGGCTCAGCAACAACAGAACAAAAGCGCTGAACTGTACGATCAACAAGGGCGAAACAGTCAACATCTCCCTGCAGTCTACCACGCAAAACAGAGGGGATCAGCGGTACTGGCTGCCCTTCCGACTGTATATGAAAAGTGTACAGGGCGAAATCCAAAATTCCTGGGCCACCACCAAGAACAGCAACGTCACCGCCAGGCTGGTGGACACGGACGCCCCCACCATTCAAAGCGTCACGGCTCCGGCGGGAACCTATGCCAGCGGACAGCATGTGCCCATCACAGTTACCTTTAGCGAGTTCGTGGATCTTAGAAATGCCAGCGTGACCATCAACGGCAAAGAGTATAGCGCCGCTGATCTTTCCATGAACAACTACGGTGTCACGGCAATGCTCTGGTACCCAGTGCAGGATACAGATGCCACTACGGTCACCGTCAATGGTATGACCGGCGTGAAGGATGTTTTCGATCATACGCTGGATCCCACACACTATCTAAGCGAGCCGATTACCGGCGTTGCGCTGGAGAGCGTCTTGATGCGCAACGCCCCCACCGCACTGACCGCCGACTACGACAACGGCAATGCATCGTTCACGATGAACGCCAACATGGCGCAGGCCTACAAGACCGTATACAGCGATTATCACACCCCGGAAGGCACAGAGCCGAAGGAAGCCCCTTTCCGCCTCGAACTGAGGGACAACTCCACGGATGAAACAATCCATCTGCAGGTCTATCTGGACACAGAGAAGGAAGCCTTCACCATTAGCGACTATGCAATCGCACCCGCAGCTTACACCCGCACCTATACGGTGACGCTGCAGGCCAACGAGGGCACGAAAGACGCTCCTGACTGGGTGAATGTTCTTCCCCTGACCCGGCAGTTCACGGTGGCAAAGAAAGTTTCCGCGCACACGGTGACCATAGTCCCGGAAACGAATGACGCCGACTATACGATTTCCCTCGCCGATTCCGCCCGCCCCACGCTTCAGGCCAAGGTTTTGGGGAAAAACGGTGAGCAGGCCAGCTACACCACCGGTAAATGGAGCAGCAATGACCTGGACATTGCCACCATCGACGAGAATACCGGCCTTGTTGCCACCACAGGAACCAAGGTGGGAACCGTCACCTTTACCTTTACGGCGGACAACGGGACTGAGGACCCTGCCGATGATGTGACGGGCCAGTCACAGCCCTATACCGTGACGGCAGGCGATTCCCTGGCACTGGTGATTCCCGGCGGCTCGTCCATCGTGACGCGGGTAAATCAGCCCGCCACCGTGCTGTGGAGCTCCAACGCCGCGCTGATGGCACCGAACAAAGAGTTCGATTACAGGATTGACCTGTATGAGGGCAACTACGCGAATGAGGCGGCGCTGAGCGGCCTCAAGCCCGTTGCGACTTATACCGCCGGCAAGGATGAAAACAGCGTGCGGATCGAGGAGAATGTGCTCTCCAAGCTCTCCAACGGCAATATCCCTGCCTACACGGTATTGGTCTCCATGCCGCACCCCAACGCCGGGGGTGAGGACGTCCGCCTGTCGGCACTTGCCTGGATCATCGTGCAGGCACCGCCTGCCACAGCCAAGCTGACACCGCCCCAGAGCATTTACCTCAAGGATACCGACGGCCCCGTCAATATCGACTGGTCGGTGGAAAACGCCACTGAGGGCGCCCCTCCGCAGCCCACGCTGACCATTACCCGGGTCACAGAGGACAACAACACCCAAGTGGTGGACAGTAAGAGCCTATCCGGTGCCTCCGGAAGCTACTCCCTGTCACTATGGAGTGTGGAAGCCGGCAATCTGAAGGACACCTATCAGGTGGTTTTGAGCGTGGAGAACCCTGGTGAGGAATCTCCCAGCACCGACTCCTTCCCCCTGTATGTCTACGATGCCGACGCACTGAAGGTTCAGGACGGCAAAGGAGACACGATTTCTAAGCTGACCATGGACAACACCTCCAAGGTCAGCGGCACCCTGCCCGCCGATACAGCTAAAATTTTGCAGCTGCGCCAGGAGCTGGGGCTGATCGAGTACATAGGCATCAACTATAACGAGTACGGTTGGAACTCCTTTAAAGACGGCATCAAGTGGGCCTCCGACAACGATGCCATTTCCGTCAACTACAAGCAGGGCGGACTGTATGAGGACATCAGAAACTTCTCCTTTGATTCCTACCTTCCCGAAACCAAAATGGCGCTGTCCGGCCGGGCCGACGGCACCGCAACCGTCACGGCTACCCATGCCGCCACGGGCATGAGCGCCGCCGTACAGGTGACAGCGAAAACGCTGCAAAATAAGTTCTATCTCTTCCAGCTGACGCCTGCGGCGGAAACTACGCTGCAATACACCGACGGCAAAGGTGTGCCCAAAACGGTCACGACCAACAGTGAAGGTGTGCTGGCGCTTTACGAACCCAACGGGATCGCCAGTGAGGTGTCTCTGCGGTCCGGCTCCGGCGCGGATATTTATCTGGGCACCATCTATAAAGAAAATCTGCGTTCCGGCGAGCGGGATGCCACAAAACTGCAGCTTTATCCCTTGAATACCTTCAGCCTTCGGCGAGTCGCCCGGGCATCTGTGACGCTCATCACGCCGGGCGGCGATCCGCTGGCGAACAAGACGGTGACCGTTCGCGGCGGCGTTTATAAAAACGGAGGCTACTGCCAGACAGCTCTGCTGGGCTCCAGGGCAGGAGCACTTGTCAGCGGCATCACCGGCGACACCTATACCACGGATGCGGCGGGAAATATAACCGTCTATCTGGATTCCACCCAGTTCTGGTCGGCCGAAAAGGGCGAGAGCAACACCACGGCGCTTTCCGCTCTGGATCAGCTGGAGTACATTCTGGAGATCAGCGCAATTGACGGCGACAAGTACTATCCACTGCTGCTGACTGTCAACGGCAAGCTGGGCGTGGACGATGTAATGCGCACCGCAGAGGGCGTTGTCTCTCTGGAGCGCGTGCCGACGGGGGAGGAAAACAAGCCCTTCATTGTGGCGCAAAGCGTTGATTACGGTCTTGCCAACGGTCAGAAGGTGGATGTCCGCAGCTCGACCGGGAAGATTGGCCCTAACAGCAGCTTTAAAACAGCAACCCTGCACACCACCATGTTCCTCTGGGGCGAGAAGATTGCCGACGCGCGGAATTACAGTCTCAAGCTGGCGGACGAATACGGCGTTCTTCCTGCCGCCCAGAGCAGCAGTACCAAGCAGTATCCTTTCTCATCCATCCCCGTAGCGGAAAACGATCTGACCCTCACCGAGGCCACCATGACCACCTCTGGATGGATCGCCGACGGCAAGGATGTGGGTATGAAAACGCAGCTGAGCCTGAACGGCAGCCTGCTGCAGGAGAAAATAATGCCCTTCCGGGTCGTTGATCTGACCCGAGTGCCCAAGGTGACAGAGGATAAGCGCGTCACCGGTATTCTGGCGACGATGAGCTCCTCCAGTGGAGTGAGTCAAGTCGACTTTGGCGGAGTGGGCGACAGTAACATTCTCAAGGTGCTGACCGGACGGCTGGATGATCTGAGCGGTCCGGTGGACACTTCCGTGTTCAAAATGATCATCACCCCCAGCGAAGATCCCTCCGTGTTCCGTGCCATGATTTGGGCCGGGTACAACACGCTGGAGATGGAGGACATGGACTATTCCGAGGACGGCGTGGCGTTGGGTGCGAATGTGCTGACGCAGAACCTGGAGGTGGGCGTGCCCGGTACCGGGGATCTGAGCCAGATGGCCCAGGGAACCTATGATCCCAAGGGGGACTACAAAACCAACTCCTTGGCCGACAATGTCACCAGCACGGATCTCAACTTGCAGTTGGAGGGCTTTTACGAAGCGGAGATCCGCTATAACGCCGAAAAAAAGGAGTGGGAGGTTTTCACCGTAGGCGGCGGCTTTACCTCCGGCGTTGGCGTGGGCTTCTCCTTCAGCGTGAACGCCATGGCTGGCCCCGTGCCGTTGACAGCAACCTTTGAGCTGGGCGGTGCCATTCAGCTGGATTTCCGTACCGCAGTGCGCTACGGCCAGCAGGGACAGGGCACAGAGCTTGCCTGGAGCGATCCCACGGCCACGGCAGTGAATGACTTTTTGACCACGCTGCGTATCAACGCCTATGTCCACGCGTTTGGCGGCATTGGCTTTGACTATTCGATCGTGGCGCTGAAGATCGGCCTATTCGGCAATTTGGATGTGGACAGTCAGAATAAGTTCCTTTCCCGCACCTATCTTGCCGACGAGACAAAGCGCCAGATCAACGGTCAGGCCCTGGGGATCCAAAGCGAAGTGGGAATCAAATTTGTGGCCACCTTCCTGTTTATCTCCTACGAGGCGGTGATCGCCTCCGGAACCTTTGGAGCCACCAAGACTTTTAATAACTGGAAAACAATCGACGACTACTGGAATAGCGCCACCAGTGGGCTGAGCCTTGCCTCGCTGCGGATGGCGGCGGCCCAGAGCGGAATGCAGGTGGCTTCTGCCAGTGCGACGCTCCAAAGCCGGGACTATCTGGAGCAATATGCCCGTACTTGGGGCCAGCCCCAGCGGCGGATGATGCTGTTCTCTCTGAACTCCACCAATGAGCTGCAAAACATCCAGTCCAATGCCAACCCCACATCCTATCCACAGCTCAGCGATGACGGGAAGGTATTGGCCTACATCAACGACGGCAACATCGGCAATATTTACGCCAGCCGGGCACATTTCTCCACCCTTAATGGCGGCGTCTATTCTGTCTCCAGCCAAATTGCCGATCCCACAGGGTTCCCCGGCTACGGCGACACGAGCGTTTCTCTGTCCGGCACTGACAGCTTCGCGGCGGCGGCTTGGGTTCGCATGGGCACCGAGCTACCGGGTAAAAATGCCGGTGATCCCGTGACATTGGAAGAGCAAAACCTGCTGATGAACAGCACGGAGATCGTAGCGTCCGTCTATAACGGCACAACCTGGACTTCCACCCGTCTAACCAACGACGGCACGCCGGATCTGGCCCCAGCCACGGCAGTGGGCGGCGATGGCAAGGCCATCGTGTTCTGGCGCAGCGTCTACACCCCCGATCCCGGTACGCAGGGCAGCAACAACCTGCTGAACTTCACGACCAGAGATTGTATCATGTACCGTTGCTATGACAGCGGCACCTGGAGCGAGTCCAAAATGCTTTATAACGGTGCTACTGGCAGCGTGAAGGCGTTGCAGGCGGCCATGCTGCCCGACGGAACCGCTATGGCGGTTTACTCGCTGGACCGCAGCGAAACCGGAAAAATCTCCGACTACGAGATCGCCTATTGTACCGTGGATGCTGGCGGAACGCCCGGTACAGCCATGCTGGCAACCCGTGACAGCAATCTTGACGAAAACCCCCAGGTCGTTGCAGCCAACTTCGGCGGCGGGGACGACCGATTTGTCATCGGTTGGCATAGTGTCCGAGACGGCAGCAGCGATATCCAGCTGTTGGCTGTGGACGGCGGAGGCACCATGTCCAACAGCTTCCCCGGCTCTCTGTCTGCCCTGACCAGCAGCGGCAACGCCGTCGTGGGCGGAGACTTCCGCTTCGCTTCCCTCAGTGGGGATCATCGCAGCCTCAATGATCTTACCATCGTCTGGAATGAGACTGTCAATGACGCCAACGGCGCGGTAGATCACGGCATTTTGAAGGCGGCCAAGCTGCGCTATGCCGCAAATACCTACACGCTCTCCGCACCATTGGAACTGGCAGAGCTGCCGGATCGCACGCTGGCTGACCACTTTGATGCCTATGTCAGCGGCAGCAATCAGGTGCAGGCTGCCATTCAGGCCACCCGGTATGACGATGAAAAGCCGGAGGTAATCGGCGGCGTGACCGTTCCGGGTGAGGAAACGATCCTCTATACCGCTACCTCTAATTTTATCACCGATGCGGTGGCAGTGGAACAGATCGGTGTGGATTATGCAACGCTGGCGCTGAACAGCCTGACACCCATTCGCTTTACCATCCGCAACACTGGGCTGAACGATGTGACAAACCTAACGGTCAAGCTTGGCAGCGGGGAAACCGCCACCCTTACGGAAAAACTGCTGCCCAATGAAAGCACCACCCTTACCGTCTGGCACCATGTGAGAGACCGCGTGACCGACCCGAGCTATACCATCACCGCCGCCGGCGGCATCAACGAAAACGGCACAGTGTATCTGGATTATCCCGACATTGGCATCTCGCAAATGGAAGTGATTGCGGAGAGCGCCGGCAAGCGCACGGTGCGCATGACCCTCTATAATTCCTCTGCCGCCACGCTGGCCGGCGGAAAGAACCGCGAGGTGAAGCTTGCGTTCTATGCGGATGATCTGCATACCAAGCCTGCAGAGGTAGCCTGCGCCACAAACGGCGTATCGGTTCGCGATAATGAAATCACCATTTCCGAAGACAGCGCCCTCGCCCGCATCGATCAGGGAACCTTTACACTGGACCTGACCTATGATCTGGGCAGGTATATGACATCCATTGGCAAAACCGAGATCCCCAATGTGGGTACCTATCTGTACGCCGAGGCGTGGGCGGAAGGCCAGATCGGTGGAACGGGAGGCAATCAGCGCCTCCCGGAGTATGACGGCAGTGACAGCGAGGCCAGCGTCCATATGACCGGCGCACTGGCCCGCACCGGAGAGCAGCTGACGATGGATGTGACACAGGGGAACGACGGCAACGGTCACAGCACCGCCGCCATTACCCTGCGCAACAACTGCCTGCAGCCTCAGACTAGCGCAGAGCTGGTGGCCACGCTGCTGGATGCTGCCGGGACCGTTCTGGAAACGAAAAAGACCAGTATTGGCGGTGCCATCTCCGGGGAAACCTTCCAGGCGGAAACCGTCACCTTCTCCCGGCTTGGCACCCGCGTAGTGGTGCGAGCCGCAGTGCCCGGTAATGACCTTCTGACCTTTGACGGTCTGGCAGTGGGGCTCGGCGATTTTACCGCCAACGGAACGAACTATTCCTATACGCTGCAAAATGATAGCGGAGCAACATCTACGCTAGTCACAGCGGTGTCTGGAAACGGAGAGCCCGTGAGCATCAACGGACAGGCTCTGTCCACCGGCGGCAGCGCAACCGTTGCCATCCCCAACAGCGGCACAACCGACATTGTCGTG
>ERZ791909.2006-NODE-2006-length-13061-cov-2.387975_pt1 | contig 13061 bp, 9 predicted proteins | sample MGYA00510143_ERZ791909 | MGnify/ENA primary metagenome ERZ791909 (study PRJEB30046, sample SAMN00792093) | human gut metagenome | study: EMG produced TPA metagenomics assembly of the A metagenome-wide association study of gut microbiota in type 2... | reverse complement strand
ACATACGGGTGTAAAATAAAGGGGAATGAATATGCTGACAAGAGAAGATCTGGAAAAGAGGGAACTGGAATTTCTGGCGCCTTCAGCAGCTAAAAGCTGCCAATCAAAGGGGAGAAGCGTCCCTGAGGAAAAGTGTGCTATAAGGACTGAATTTCAGAGGGACAGAGACCGAATAATCCACTCCAAAGCCTTCAGGCGACTTATGCACAAGACACAGGTGTTTCTGGCTCCGGAAGGAGATCACTTCAGGACCAGACTTACCCATACAATTGAAGTATCGCAGATTGCCAGAACTATTGCCAGAGGGCTTAATCTTAATGAGGATCTGACAGAAGCCATAGCTTTGGGACATGATCTGGGTCACACACCTTTCGGCCACAACGGGGAAGAAGTTCTTAACACAATTCATCCCGGTGGGTTTGAGCATAATGTTCAGAGCCTGAGAGTAGCCGATGTGCTGGAAATGACATCCTCACGAAAGGGAATGAATCTTACCGCCGAAGTCAGAGATGGTATTGTCAATCATACAGGCAGCAGAAAACCTTTTACATTGGAAGGACAGGTGGTAAAGATAAGTGACAGAGTGGCATATATAAATCACGACATAGATGATGCTGTCAGAAGCGGCGTTATATCCATGGATGACATACCGCGAAAGGCTCTTGAAACTTTTGGATACAGTCACGCTGAAAGAATCAATAATATGGTGACTGATATAATAAGAGAAAGCGACGGGAAAGACGAGATCCTTCAGAGCCCGCTTTTTAAAGATGAACTGATAACCTTGCGCAGCTTTATGTTCAGCCATGTATATAAAAGCAGCCGTGTAAAAAAAGAAGAAGATCTGGCAAAAGTTGAAGTTGTAATTAAGTCCCTGTATGAATATTTCTTAAAAAACCCGGATAAGCTTCCTGAGGACTTGCAGGAGATAGCGGCTGCTAACGGCATCAATGAGGCCGTAAAGGACTACATTGCCGGGATGACAGACAGATTTGCCTTGAATGTTTATACAGATCTGTTTGTACCAAAGAGCTGGAAATAAAAATTCGAGTATAAAAAAATAAAAAGGAAACCTCTCATTTTTTGCGAATAAAGTCATATACTAATGTTTTTGGAGCAGAAAATGAGTTTTTCTTTTAGTAAAGAAGCCGTAGAGGAACTGAAAAACAGAATAGACATCGTTGACGTCATAGGTCGTACGGTGCAGCTGAAGCGTGCGGGAGCCAACTATAAGGGATTATGCCCCTTCCATAATGAAAAGACTCCCTCTTTTATCGTAAGCCCACAAAAACAGATATTCACATGTTTCGGAGGATGCGGAGCTTCAGGTGATGTAGTATCATTTGTAGAAAAATACTACAATCTTGACTTTAATGAAGCTGTTCAGAAACTGGCTGACGAATACGGCATCGAAATAAAGAAAAAAGAATATAAGGATGATAGAGAAAAATACTACGAAATAAATAGAGAAGCTGCAAGATTTTTTTATAGAAATATGACTGAAACGGTGAATCCGGGGTATACATATATGAAAAACCGCGGAATAGAGGACAGAACCATTAAAAAGTTTGGTCTTGGTTATGCACCTGACAGCTGGGATGCTTTGTACAACTACTTCAAAGAAAAAAAAACAGATGAAAAAATCCTCGTAGAGCTTGGTCTCCTTTCTCAGAAGGGAGACAGATATTACGACAAGTTCAGAAATCGCGTGATTTTTCCCATAATAAACACTGCCGGCAAGGTCATAGGCTTTGGAGGAAGAGCTCTGGATAATCAGTCAATGCCTAAATATCTTAATTCACCGGAGAATCGCATTTTTCAGAAAAAAAACAACCTTTACGGCCTTAATTCCACCAGACAGGACATTGGTAAGGAAGGCATGGCCATAATAGTGGAAGGATATATGGATGCCATTTCCTTGTATCAGAGCGATGTAAGGAATGTGGCTGCTTCTCTGGGAACAGCTCTTACGGAAAATCAGGCAAAACTTATCAGCAGATATACGAAGAATGTTGTACTGTCCTATGATTCAGATGAAGCTGGCAGAAAAGCCGCTCTCAGAGGAATAGAAGTTCTTAAAGGAGAAAACTGTAAGGTAAAGGTACTTCACGTAACCGACGGGAAGGATCCGGACGAATATGTCAGAAACAACGGAAGAGCCGCATTTCTTCAGCTCATAGATAAGGCTATGCCATATACGGATTACAAACTTGAAGCGGCTAAAAGAGGACTTGATGTTAATTCAGAAGAGGGAAAGCTGGATTATATGAAGAGAATCTCTCCTTTACTGTCACAACTCAGTCCGGTAGAGGCTGATATATACATACGAAAAATTTCCAGAGATGTGGGAATTTCCGAAGGCGCAATAAAAATGGAAATCTCAGGCAATAATATATCTGCAGGGGAAAGCCGCCGCTACAGACCCCAGCATGAAAACGGGAGTGATGATTCCGAAAGCATTTCACCTCTTGAGGCAGCGATAATCAAGTGCCTTCTGACAGATCCAGCCTTATCAGAAGAATTTCTTGAATACACAGGAGCAGTGGAAAACCCGCTGGCCGTTAAAGTAATAGATATTGCGTTTGAATTCTATGGAATGACAGGCGATTTTAATTTAGCCGACATATGTGACAGACTTGAGCCTTCAGAAAGTGAAGCGCTGGAACAGGCTATTGACAAGGTAATAATAACCGGAAACGAGGAAGGTGTTTTCCGGCAGTGTATCCACAGATGGAAATTAAACAGTCTGGAAAAGCAGGAAAAAGAAATCATAGACAGACTGTCTCTGGCAGATGAGGAGAACAACAGAGAGACCGTAAAGGAACTTACAATTAAGCTGATGGAAATACAAGAAGAAATGAAGATGCATGGGGGGAAGATGTAATGAGCACAGAAAAAAACAACATTCACGAAAAGCAGCGACAACAGACCGAGAATTTAAAGGATACGGCAGACAAAAAGCAGGAATTGCTGAATCTTCTGCTGGAAAAAGGAAAGGCAGATAAGAATCAGCTGACATATACTGCCATAGCAGATGTGCTTGACACTGTAGATTTCGATAAAAATCAGATGGACGACATCTACGAAACTTTGATGTCTAAAGGAATAGAAATAATTTCCGAGACAGAGCCGGAGGATTTTGACGCTATTCTTGCTGAAAACCCTGATGTTGTTGAAGATGCGGAACTTATGGTCGAAGAAGCTAATGAGCTTGATATCGAATCTACCATACCCAAAAGCATTGCTGTAGATGACCCTGTAAGAATGTATCTCAAAGAAATAGGAAAAGTACCTCTTCTTACTGCGGAGGAAGAAATAGAACTGGCAAAGCGGATGGAAAAAGGTGACGAGGAAGCGAAAAAGCGTCTCTGCGAGGCTAATCTGAGGCTGGTTGTAAGCATTGCCAAAAGATATGTAGGCAGAGGAATGCTTTTCCTGGATCTCATTCAGGAAGGAAATCTTGGTCTTATTAAGGCTGTGGACAAGTTTGACTATACTAAAGGATATAAGTTTTCAACATACGCCACATGGTGGATAAGACAGGCAATAACGCGCTCCATAGCTGACCAGGCAAGGACTATCCGTATTCCTGTTCATATGGTTGAAACAATTAACAAACTTATCAGGGTTTCGAGACAGCTGCTTCAGACATACGGAAGGGAGCCGACCCCTGATGAAATAGCCAAAGAAATGGGTATTTCCGTAGAGAAAGTCCGCGAAATTCAGAAAATAGCACAGGAACCGGTTTCTCTTGAGACGCCTATCGGCGAAGAGGAAGACAGCCATCTGGGAGATTTTATACCTGATGAGGATGTCCCGGCGCCTGCAGAGGCAGCAGCATTTTCAATGCTTAAGGAGCAGCTGGTTGAAGTTCTGGATACTCTTACCGAAAGAGAGCAGAAGGTTCTGAAACTCAGATTCGGTCTTGAGGACGGCAGAGCCAGAACTCTTGAAGAAGTAGGAAAAGAATTCGACGTTACAAGAGAAAGAATAAGGCAGATAGAGGCCAAATCTCTCAGAAAACTGCGTCATCCAAGCAGAAGCAAAAAACTTAAGGACTATTTGGAATAAGATGATAACACTTTCAGACAGACTTAAAACCATAGCCGGCGAAATTGAAAAAGGAGAAACCGTGACTGATATAGGCACAGATCACGGTTTTCTGCCTTTATATCTGTGGGAAAGAGGAATATCCCCTAAGGTAATAATGACGGATGTAAGTATAGGTTCTCTGAAGAAAGCAGAGGAAAACTGCAGAAGTCTCTACCCTGATAATCATTTTGATCTGCGTCTTGGAAACGGAATAGAAGTCATTGAAAAAAGAGAGACAGATGTTCTTGTAATTGCCGGAATGGGAGGCCTTTTAATTGCGGATATTATTTCTGCTGACATTGAAAAGGCGTTGAACTTTAAAAAAATAATTTTGCAGCCCAGAAACAATATAGGGCCTTTGAGACACTGCCTTATGAACAACGGCTTTTCTGTGAAAAATCATCAGCTGGTCAGAGAGGGAAAATATATATGCGAAGTCCTGACCGTGATCCCAAAAGAAGTTGCAATAACCAGAATGATGGGTCCTGAACGCATAGAGTATCAGTTCCCTCACAGCCTGAGAGATTTTGCAGGTCCGCTGACAGAGGAATATCTTAAAGAAAATCTGGAAAAAGAAAAATTTATTCTTGAATCCATGAAGAAAAGCAGCAAAATAACCTACCGGGAGATAAGAAGTCAGAACTACCGCATAGAATATCTTGAAAGGATGATAGCAAGCCTATGAGAGCAGAAAAACTGGCAGATGTCATAGAAGCCGTAAGTCCTTTGGAATTGCAGGAACCATGGGATAACTCCGGATATCAGATAAAGATTTCCGGAAATAACATAACAAAAGTTCTTGTTGCTATGGAGATAACAGATAAAGTTATAGAAGAAGCAGAAGAGAACTGTGTTGAGGCCATTGTAACACACCATCCTCTTATCTTTGGCACTTTGAAATGTATTGACGATAAAGATATTACGGGAAACTATATTGCGGAACTTCTGAAAAGGAGGATATCAGTATATTCAAGTCATACACCTTTTGATAAATGCAGGGGCGGAAATAACGATTATCTTGCCGGACTTTTGCATCTATGTGATGTCAAAGTAATGGAAACCGACAAAAGCGGCTTTTGCAGAGAAGGTTTTATTGACGGGCAGTGTAGCGTAAGAGAATATATTTACCAGATTTCAGATTGGATGAATATACCTGTTTCTCAGATGAGTTTTACAGGAGACCCGGACTTTCCGGTAAATAAGGTGGGTCTGTGCAGCGGTGCGGGATCCGATTTTATGGATGCAGCCCTTGAGGCAGGGTGTGATCTGTTTATAACGGGAGATGTTAAATATCATGGAGCTCGGCATGCAGATGAATTGGGTATCAATGTACTGGACATAGGACATTTTGGCAGCGAGAAATGCTTTACCGCCAATATGGCCCATTATCTGAGAAAAACCACAGATCTGAAAGTAATTGAATCCAAGGTGGATTTGGACCCGTTCAGGCGTATATAAGGGGGAATATCGGATATGAAAAAGAAAAATCAAAGACTGATGCAGATTATTGTTATTGGAATAATCGCTGCGGTGATAGTTACATATTCTGTATCTTTTGTGGTATACTTGTTTTAACTGAAAGAGCCGGCATTATATGCCGGCAGATCTGGGTAGAGCAGACAATCGCGTCTTCCCCTTTGAGGGAAGATGAGGAAAGTCCGGGCTCCACAGGGCAGGATGCCGGATAACGTCCGGCGTAGGTAACTATAGGGAAAGTGCAACAGAAACATTCCGCCGAAACGGGTAATGCCGTGGTAAGGTTGAAATGGTGAGGTAAGAGCTCACCGGCGGTACGAAGACGTACCGGCCGTGTAAACCCCATCCGGAGCAAGACCAAAGAGGGGCTTAAGGCAGTTGCCCGCTGCCTCCCGGGAGGTAGGTCGCTGGAGCTTGTCAGCAATGGCAAGTCGAGATAGATGATTGTCAAATACAGAACCCGGCTTATAGCTCTGCCCAGGTTTTAGAAACAAAAAAGTGCTGAAATTTAAATAATTTCGGCACTTTATTTTTTGATATAAACAGTAGCAAAATTTTGCTTATTGCTTTACGTCCAGAGCTTCAACCAGTTTTATATTCTGGTGTTTTTCTGCAAAATAATTGAGTGTGAACTGATTTGCAAACAAAATAAGAGGGCGGTCAAAGTGGTCAAAAACCAGCATAGTTCTTGAATCCAGAACATCTTTCACATCTTCAAGACTGTTAGTTTCAACCCATCTTGCAAGGGAAAATTCCAGCCTGTCCATTCTCACTTTTGCATTATATTCGTTTTCCAGTCTGTACTGGAAAACTTCGAACTGCAGTTGACCTACGGCACCGATGATTACCTCGTTATATTCGTTACGATATACCTGAATGGCGCCTTCCTGAGCCAGCTGAGCGACACCTTTCTGGAACTGCTTTGCTTTCATGGTGTCTTTAGGAGTGACAAGGGCGAAAAGCTCCGGAGGGAAGGTAGGAAGCGGTTCAAAGAAAAGAGGTTCTTTTCTGGTGGAAAGAGTGTCTCCAATCTGATAGCTGCCTGTATCGTAAATACCTATAATATCTCCTGCAATGGCTTCTTCAACATTTTCACGCTGATTTGCCATGAGCATTGTTGACTGAGCCAGTTTCATTTCTTTTCCTGTACGCGACAGTTTTACACTCATACCTCTGGTGAATGTACCTGAACATATTCTGAAAAAAGCCAGCCTGTCACGATGTGCAGGATTCATGTTTGCCTGAATCTTGAAAATGAAGCCGCTGAAGAAATCATCTTCGGGATATACCTCTCCATCAATTGTTTTACGCGGTCCGGGGGCAGGTGACATATCAAGGAAATGCTCAAGAAACGGGACTGTTCCGAAATCGGCAAGTGCGGAGCCGAAAAAAACCGGGGAAAGCTTCCCCTTTGAAATGGCATCCATGTCAAATTCATTGCCGGCTCCCTGCAGAAGTTCGATTTCATCACGAAGGGATTTAAGGTTGAATCCGCTCACTTGGTTTTCCAGTTCTGTGCCGAAGACACCGTCCGGTCCCAGATCAATTACCTTATCTGCTTTATAAAGGTAAACTTTGTTTTTAAGAATATCATATATTCCCTGGAAGTTAAGTCCACAGCCTATAGGCCATGTTACCGGAACTGAAGGAAGCCCCAAAACATCCTCAAGCTCCTGGATCAGGTCAAAGGGGTCTCTGGTTTCACGGTCAAGCTTGTTTATAAAAGTGAAAACAGGTATGCCACGCATGGAGCATACTTTAAAAAGCTTGCGCGTCTGCGTTTCGATACCTTTGGCTCCGTCAATAACCATAACAGCGCTGTCTACCGAAGTGAGAATTCTGTATGTGTCTTCGCCGAAGTCATTGTGACCCGGAGTGTCCATGATTGAAATCACTTTATCGTCGTATTCAAACTGCATTACCGAGGAGGTGACAGAGATGCCTCTCTGCTTTTCAATTTCCATCCAGTCAGATGTGGCAAATTTGTCATTGCGGCGTGCTTTAACACTTCCGGCCTGTCTGATGGCGCCTCCGTGGAGCAGAAGCTTTTCGGTCAAAGTTGTTTTGCCTGCATCAGGATGGGATATGATGCCGAAGATTCTTCTTTTTTGTATTTCTTCCTGTCTGGTAGTCATTTTATTCCCTTTCTTAAAAAAAGTCATACAGACTTATAATAACATAAATGTTGAATTTGTAAATATTTTGTTATATAATATTCCGTTGTGCGAAAGAAAAAGGTGAAAAAATGAACGAAAAAAAAGCGAACAATACTGACTTAACTCATGAAAACAAGATGGGAACAATGCCCGTTCGAAAGCTGCTGATGAGCATGGCATGGCCTGCAATATTGTCTATGACCATCAGTGCGCTTTATAATGTAGTAGACAGCATTTTTGTTTCAAGAATCAGCGAAGATGCACTGGCCGCCGTATCCCTGGTAAATCCGGTACATATGATGATAATTGCACTGGCAGTGGGAAGCGGCGTAGGAATCAACTCTCTGATTGCACGAAGACTTGGCGCCGGCAATCAGGAAGAGGCAGATAAAGCGGCCAGCACCAGCATAAGAATAGGGCTTTTTAATTATTTTATATTTCTTATGATAGGAATATTCCTTACAGGCGTATTTGTTTCAGCTTATGCTCAGAAAGGGACATATATGTTTGAGGCGGCGTGCCAGTATATGTCCATAATATGCATAGGATCCTTCTTTCTCAATATAGAAATTGTACTTGAGAAAGTTCTTCAATCCACCGGCAACATGATAGCGCCTATGGCATGCAGCCTTACAGGAGCAATAGTGAACATAGTCCTTGATCCGATCCTTATATTCGGACTTGCAGGAATGCCTAAGCTTGGGGTGGCAGGTGCAGCCATTGCTACCATAACCGGCCAGCTGTGCAGCATGATCGTGGCAATTGTAATTGTGTTCAAAGGAGAACACCTTGTGTCCATAAAGTTAAAAGGATTCAAAATAGACTGGGGTGTTGTAGCAAACATATACAAAGTCGGATTTCCATCCATTGTTATGCAGTCACTTGCTTCTGTAATGGTAATATTCTACAATATGATACTTGTCGTATATTCCACTACTGCAGTAGCAGTGCTTGGAATTTATTTTAAGATACAATCCTTCGTATTCATGCCGGTGTTCGGGCTCAATCAGGGAGCAATGCCGATTATGGGATATAACTATGGTGCAGGAGACAAAGACAGGCTTATGAAGACTTACAAGGAAGCCTTCATGGTAGCCTTTGCGGTAATGGCATTGGGAACATTGATATTCCATCTTTTCCCTAAAGAACTGCTGCTTATGTTTGACGCATCTCGGGAGATGCTGAAAATAGGAATACCTGCGCTGAGAATAATAAGCCTGTGCTTCATGCCGGCCGCTTTCGGAATAATCACCGGAACTCTTTTTCAAGGCACAGGCCATGGAATGCTCAGTCTGTACTGTTCACTTATAAGACAGATATTTGGAATACTCCCGCTGGCATATATACTCATAAGAATAGGAGGAATCACACTTTCGTGGATGTCATTTCCTCTGGCCGAAATTCTTGGAGTCACTTTCAGCCTGATAATGTTCAGAAGATTATACAAAAATGAAATTTCCAAGATGGAAAAAATATAGCTACAATTCTTCCTCCCGCGCTCTGGAATCCATGATAACCAGATCGCGGATGAGAGGATCCTTGATAAGGTGCTTCCAAACGGTGTAGGTTGCCTTTACGAAATCGTCATTTAGAGGGATTTCTTCTTCAATAAGAGGGCAGTGATAGGGAAGCATTTCATCATTGTAAATTAAATTCAATATACCGTCTTGGTCAATATGAGGAGTAAGGGGATATGTCCTGCATTGGAAAGGTCTCATGTTCCGCGGACAAACGGGAGGTGTCTTGCAGCGCACAAAATAAACGCTGCCGTGCCATGAGTCGGGGAAATCAAAATCCTCGGCTTTTTCTTTTGTCCAGTAAAGCCACGAATGATCGTAAATGTGAATTTTTTCTTCTCCCGGATAAAGGTAGATTCCCATTTCCTCATCAGAATCACCGCTGCATGTGCAGCATGCAGCGCCGCAGAGTTTTCCGCAATCTTCATTTATGGGGGATACTCTGTCCAGAAGCCTGTATATTGCTTTCCAGGTGCTTTTCTTAATAATCGTTTTCATAGCTTTATTATATAACTATATGATAGAATACACCAGCTGTTTTTCTGAACGGAATTTTAGCAGATTCTTAACACAAACCACGGAGAAATCTACAAACTATGGTGGTAAAATATATTATTCCTAAACTGACTGTGAGGTAAAAAAATGAGACTGGGAATAGATGTAGGATCAACTACAGTAAAACTTATATTAATAGACGAAAATGAAAACATACTGTACAGCAGATATGAGAGACATATGTCAGATGTCTTTGAAAAGGTAAAAGAACTCCTTTCGGACTTGCTCAATGAGAAAGGTGATAATGAAGTTAAATGTGTAATAACCGGCTCAGGAGGACTGGCACTGGCTGACAAGATAGAAGCACGCTTTGAGCAGGAGGTTGTGACCTGTTCTCTTGCGGTGGAAAAACTCATACCGGAGACTGACGTGGCCATTGAACTTGGCGGCGAAGATGCGAAGATAACTTATTTCGGGGCATCAATTGAGCAGCGAATGAACGGAACGTGTGCCGGAGGTACGGGAGCTTTCATAGATCAGATGGCGATACTTCTTAACACCGACGGAGAAGGCCTTAATGAAGCCGCAAAACATTACAGTGTAATATACCCTATAGCTGCAAGGTGCGGCGTGTTTGCCAAAACCGATATTCAGCCCCTTATAAACGAGGGAGCGCCTATTGAGAATCTGGCAGCTTCAATATTTCAGGCTGTAGTAAACCAGACTATAAGCGGACTTGCCTGCGGACACAAAATCAAAGGGAATGTAGCCTTTTTGGGCGGGCCGCTCACATACATGTCAGAACTGCGAAAAAGGTTTATAGAGACTCTTGATCTAAAACCTGAAGAAGTAATCTTTCCTGAAAACTCCAAATATTTTGTAGCTATGGGTGCCGCTTTTATGGCTGAAAAGAGCAACCCTGTCATGTTGCATACTCTTGTAGACAGAATAAGCGCTGTGGATTCATCTGAAACAGCCGGGTCAAAGAGAATTGAGCCTCTTTTTAAAGATGAAGAAGAATACACAGTCTTTAAAGAACGCCACTCGAAAGCCAGAATAAAAAGGGGCGATCTGAGTATGGCCAGCGGAGCGGTATTTCTTGGAATAGATGCAGGCTCAACTACTACAAAGGCAGCGCTGATAGACAGCGAAAAAAGACTCCTATACAGTTTTTATAAAGGAAATGAAGGTAACCCTCTTGAAACTACAAGGCAGATGTTGAAGGAGGTATATCGGTTTCTCCCTGCCGGAGCATACATAGGAAATACCACCGTAACAGGATATGGTGAAGGCCTTATCCAGGCAGGCTTTAATGCAGATTACGGTATAATTGAAACAATGGCACACTATAAAGCGGCAGAAGAATTCCTTCCGGGTGTAGATTTTATACTTGATATCGGCGGGCAGGATATGAAGTGTATGCGAATAAAAGATCATGCCATTTACAGTATAATGCTTAACGAGGCCTGCTCTTCAGGGTGTGGTTCATTTATAGAGACTTATGCAAAATCTGTGGATATGAAGGTTGAGGATTTTGCAGAAATCGGTATCCATTCCAAGCATCCGGTTGATCTTGGTACAAGATGTACGGTGTTTATGAATTCCATGGTAAAGCAGGCTCAGAAGGAAGGCGCAGATTTAAGTGATATAGCTGCAGGCCTGTCATATTCAGTAATAAAGAACGCCTTGTATAAGGTAATTAAACTAAGAAATCCGGAAGAAGCAGGCAGCAAAATAGTGGTTCAGGGAGGTACTTTCCTCAATGAATCTGTTCTCCGTGCCATAGAAAAAGTTCTCGGCAAGGAAGTGGTGAGACCTGATATATCAGGTATAATGGGTGCATACGGATGCGCTCTTAATTCCATGGAAAACTACAGCGACGGACATGTTTCATCTGTGGCAGGAGAAGAGGAACTGGATTCTTTTTCTGCAGGAACTTCCAACAGGAGGTGTGCCGGATGTGAAAACAAATGCATGCTTACAGTGACAAAATTTTCTGATGGAAAAAGATATATTACCGGAAACAGGTGTGAAAAAGGCGAAGGAAAAGCGGATACCCACAGCGATCTGCCTGACCTTTATGAATACAAACTTAAGAGGCTTTTCAGCTACAAGCCTCTGGACAAAAAGCAGGCTGTAAGGGGAAGCATAGCTATTCCAAGAGTTCTTAACATGTATGAGAACTATCCTTTCTGGTTCACACTATTTACTGATCTGGGATTCAGAGTTGTTCTCTCGCCTGATTCTTCAAAGGAACTTTATGAAAAAGGGATAGATACCATCTCTTCTGACACTGCTTGTTATCCTGCCAAAATGGTGCATGGACACATAAAAACACTGGTAGAAAAAGGAGAAAAACTCATATTCTATCCTTGTGTAAATTACGAGCAAAAGGAAGATGAAAAGGCTCAGAATCATTACAATTGTCCGATAGTTGCTACATATCCCGAAGTAATTGCCAATAACATGAATGAACTCTTTGAGGAGGAAGGAGTTACATTTATGCATCCTTTTGTGCCTTATGATAATGACAAACGGCTGGTAAGGAGGCTTACTGAGGTGTTTTCTTTTATGAACATACCTGAAAAGGAAATAAAGAAAGCTGTAATTAAAGCCAGAGAAGAAGAAAACAGATTCAAGAATGATGTCAGAAGTGCCGGAGAAGAAGCTCTTGACTATATTAAAGAACACGGCAAAAAAGCCATAATTCTTTCCGGAAGGCCTTATCATCTGGACAAAGAGATCAATCACGGGATAAATAAAATGATAACTTCATTTGACATGGCTGTGCTGTCAGAAGATTCAGTGTGTCATCTCAGCAGTCTTCCAAGACCTGTTAGAGTTCTTGATCAGTGGACATATCATTCAAGATTGTATAAAGCAGCTGATTTTGCAGGAACGCGCGACGATGTGGAACTGGTGCAGCTTAATTCCTTTGGATGTGGAGTTGATGCAGTTACAACAGATCAGGTGGAAGAAATTCTGGAAAACAACAAGAAACTGTATACCATTCTTAAAATTGACGAAGGAACCAATCTGGGCGCTGCAAGGATCAGAATACGCTCTTTGAAGGCGGCCATGGAGGAAAGGACACGCAACGGAATAAAGCCTTGCCATGATACAAAGCCTTATACCAGAAAATTTTTCACCAAGGAGATGAAAGAGGATTACACTATAATTATCCCTCAGATGTCTCCGATACATTTCCAGTACCTGGAAGTAGCCTTTAAAGAAAGCGGATATAATGCAATTCTGGTGCCTACAGTGGACAAAAATGCCATAGACGAGGGTCTGAAGTATGTAAACAATGATGCATGTTATCCTA
>ERZ791909.1992-NODE-1992-length-13143-cov-3.862469_pt1 | contig 13143 bp, 10 predicted proteins | sample MGYA00510143_ERZ791909 | MGnify/ENA primary metagenome ERZ791909 (study PRJEB30046, sample SAMN00792093) | human gut metagenome | study: EMG produced TPA metagenomics assembly of the A metagenome-wide association study of gut microbiota in type 2... | reverse complement strand
TTGTTATTGTGAAAAAAGATTGTTTTTTTCTGCTGAAATAGGTATACTGAAAAATATGTATAAAAAACCACAGAAGGGTGGAAAAAATATGGAAAAAAGAATTACAGTAGCACTGGATGCAATGGGCGGCGATTATGCGCCCATGGAAACCGTTAAGGGTGCAGTGGATGCAGTGAAGGAACTGGATGTAAATATTAAGCTGGTTGGCCCCGCGGAGCAGCTTCGTACGGAGCTGGCAAAATATCAATATGATAAGGAACGAATTGAAATCGTACAGGCTTCCGAGGTCATCGGTACGGATGAATCTCCTACGATGGCGATTCGCCGCAAAAAGGATTCCTCTCTGGTGGTTGCGCTGAATCTGGTGAAAAACGGCGAAGCGGATGCGATTGTTTCTGCGGGCAGCACAGGCGCATTGCTGACAGGCGCACTGCTGATTGTCGGGCGCTTGCCCGGTGTGGAGCGTCCCGCTCTGGGTACCTGCCTGCCCACAAAAACAGGCTTTACCTTCCTTCTGGACAGCGGCGCAAATGTGGATTGCAAGCCCAAATATTTGGAGCAGTTTGCAAAGATGGGCTCTGTCTATGTAGAAAATGTTTTCGGTATCAAAAATCCGAAGGTGGCATTGGTGAATATCGGCGCGGAAAAGGAAAAGGGCAATGCGCTGACAAAGGAAACCTACGAGCTTCTGGAGCAGACGGATACCATTCATTTTACGGGGAATATTGAACCGAGAAACATTCCTTACGGCGAGGCGGATGTCATTGTGTGCGATGGCTTTGTCGGCAATACGATTCTGAAGCTTTCCGAGGGTCTGGCAAAAACCATTTTTGAAATCCTCAAGGGGGAAATCATGAAGGGCTTCTACAAGGTAGGGGCAATGATTTTGAAAACGCCCTTTAAAAATATGAAGAAATTCATGGATTCCGATGAAATCGGCGGCGCACCCTTTATCGGTCTGAAATCTCTGGTTGTCAAGGCGCATGGCAGCTCCAACGCGAAGGCATTTAAGAACGCGGTGCGGCAGTGCGTGCTGTTTGCCGAAGCGGATATCATCGGAAAAATCAAGGATAAAATCTGAGAAATTTACCGCAGAGGCGTACTCCTATATTCTTAAATTTTTGTGAATTTTCAAAATTTTCTGCTGACAAAAACAGGGAAATAGAGTATAGTAGGAAAGGTAAAAAAAGAGAACATTGGAGGTAATGAACATGGATGAATCTTTGGCACTGGGCGTAATTGCGGAGCAGCTGGGCGTGCCTGTGGACAGCCTTTCCGCTGAAACAGCATTTGCAGATCTGAATGCAGACTCTCTGGAGCTGTTCCAGATTATTGTTGCATTGGAAGAAAAATTTGACATCGAATTTGATAATGATAGAGCAGAAAGCATCAAACTGGTTGGCGATGTATTGGATTATATTGCAGAGTTGGTTGCGGCAAAGGAAGAAGAATAAATATGAACCATCTGAATCTGGAAGAATTTGAACGGAAAATTGCATATACGTTTTCGGATAAAAATCTGCTGATTCTGGCCTTGACACACAGCTCCTATGCCAACGAAACGAAAAAAGGCAGCCATGAAAACAACGAGCGTCTGGAATTTCTGGGGGATGCGGTGCTGGATATGGTTGTGAGCGAATATATGTATCGCCATTTCCCGAAGATGCCGGAGGGTGAGCTGACGAAGCTGCGCGCGGCGGTGGTCTGCGAAGGCTCTTTGGCAGAGCTTTCCAGAAAGCTTGGCGTGGGACGCTGCTTGCTGCTTGGCAAGGGAGAAGAAAGCACCGGCGGCAGAAGCAGAGATTCCATTCTGGCGGATGCCTTTGAGGCGATTATTGGTGCCATCTGTATGGATGGCGGCATGGAAGCCGTGACGAAATATATCATGGGCTTCATGGAGGAACGCATTGAAAGCACCAAAAGCAACTTCCATAGCTTGGACTGCAAAACACATTTGCAGGAGGTCATTCAAAAAACCAGTAAGGTGCCTTTGAAATATGCCATTGTGGATGAGCATGGTCCGGACCATAATAAGGTTTTTGTGGCAGAGGTAACGCATGACGGCGCGGTGCTGGGCAAGGGCAGCGGCAAAAGCAAGAAGGAAGCGGAGCAGAACGCGGCGAATGATGCCTTGGAGCGCATGAATCAGGCAAAAAAATAAGAAATTCCGTAAAAAAATAAACTTAAAAAAATGAAAATGACCTCGAAAGGGCAGATGAAGGAATCTGGCTTTTGGAGGTCATTTTTTGTGCAGAAAAAATTTTAATGTTGTGTTCGCCTTTGAAGATGGTAAAATGGGGAAAAGAAGGGAGAGAAGAAGATGAAACGAAAAGGATTTAAGGGAATTTTATTGCTGTTCAGTATGCTCTTTGCGCTGACAGGCTGTTCGGTTTCGGAAGCAACACAGCATGGCATGGCGGTGGATGCCATTCAGGCGGAGGATGTTCTCCTGCGGGTTGATTTTTTGAATGTCGGGCAGGCGGACTGCGCCCTATTAAGCACAAATGGGCATTATATGGTGATTGATGGGGGGAATAACGGTGATGCCGACAGGATTCTTTCCTATTTAGAGGAGCAGGGGGTAGAAAAGCTGGATGCTGTTGTGGGGACGCACCCGCATGAGGATCACATCGGCTCACTGGATGCCATCATCAATCATTTTGATGTGGACGCGGTCTATATGCCGAAAATCATGCACACCAGTAAAACCTTCGAGGATGTACTGGATGCCGTTGCGAATAAGGGGTTGAAAATCAAATCGCCCAGCCCTGGGGATACGATTGATTTCAACGGTCTGGAAATTGAGGTGCTGGGCCCCCAGAGAGAATATAAGGATTTCAACAACAATTCCATTGTATTGAAGGTAAACGCAGGCGAGACTGCCTTCCTTTTCACGGGGGATGCAGAGGAAACGGCGGAAAAGGATATTTTGCAGGCAGGCTATGATTTGCAGGCGGATGTGCTGAAGGTTGGGCATCATGGCAGCAGCACCTCAAGCAGTCAGGCATTTTTACAGGCGGTGAAGCCGAAATATGCCGTCATCAGCGTCGGCGTAGGCAACAGCTATCATCATCCGGAGGAAGAAGCCCTGCAGCGGCTGCAAAGCATTGGTGCGGAGATTTACCGTACCGATTTGCAGGGGAATATTGTCTGCACCACAGACGGGAAAAATATTGCCTTCAACTGCAACAGCGTCAGCGGCACAGAGGTTTATGCAGATGCGGCAAAAAACAACACCCCTGCGGAGGAGGTTGTTTATATCGCGAACAAGAAATCGAAGAAATTTCATCTGGAAAGCTGTGCCTCCTTGCCGGATGAGGAAAACCGTATTTATCTTGAGGACAGAGAGGAAGCCATTTCCCTTGGCTATACGCCATGCGGCACCTGCAAGCCATAAACAAGCCGAAGCAAGCCATAGAGGGAGAAAAAAGGAGCGAAAGAAAATGCTTACTATCGTAGATCGATTTGAGGGGGACTATGCGGTTCTTCTGGAAGAAAATCAGACAAGGGAAGTTCCGAGGCAGGCGCTTGCCGCAGACATTCGGGAGGGAGATGCTGTTTTTCCGGATACGGACGGCATCTGGAAAAAGGATGCAGCGGAAACGGAAAAAAGAAAATCTCAGATAGCAAAAAAGATGGACGCATTATGGGAATAAAGCAGCATAATTTCGGATGCAGTAAACTGTATGCAAAGCAAACACTCTGCGCAAAAGAAATTTCAAGTCGTACAAGGTTTTTATACAAGAATTTACACAATTTTCTGCCTGTGTGTACAAATGTATTTCAGTATGGGTGAAATGATGAAGAATGGAAAAATATAGCTGTTTTTTGTGGCGATTTTTTGTATGAATTTACATACATGTATACATAATGGCATTTTTTGTATCAATTTTTGTACAGATGGATTATTGTTTGCCTTCGCTTTTTCTGAATTGACAGGATACAGATAAGGGGTATAATGAGATACATCATTCTTATTTACAACATACAAAAGATAAAAAGAGTTTAATGAGTTTCAAAAGAGGAGGGAGCATGTATGAAAAAAACAGGTGCCCAACTGATTCTGGAGGTTCTGTTGGAACACGGCGTGGATACGGTTTTCGGGTATCCCGGCGGCGCAGCACTGAATGTATATGATGCGCTGTATGAATATCAGGATCGTATCAAGCACATCTTAACAGCCCATGAACAGGGCGCATCTCATGCGGCGGACGGCTATGCCAGAGCCACAGGGAAAACGGGCGTTGTTTTCGCAACAAGCGGCCCCGGTGCAACAAATCTGGTAACCGGGATTGCAACAGCTTACATGGACAGCGTTCCCATGGTTGCCATTACCAGCAATGTGACAAATAACCTGATTGGCAGAGATGCGTTTCAGGAAGTATATATTACCGGCATTACGATGCCAATTACGAAGCACAATTTTTTTGTAAACCGTATTGAGGATTTGGCAAATGCCCTGAGACAGGCATTTCGCATTGCCCAGAGCGGTCGCAAGGGGCCTGTGCTTGTGGATGTAACAAAAGATGTAACGGCGGCACTGGTGGATTATGTGCCGGAAAGACCCCTTCCCTTAAAGGAAATGCCCAAGGCAACAGATGCAGAGCTGCAGGAGGTTGCGGATGCAATCAACAGGGCAGAATGTCCCGTTATTTATTGCGGCGGCGGCGCTGCGGCGCGTCAGGTGGAAAAGGAGCTGCATGCACTGATGGAAACATCGGATATTCCTGCGGCACATACCATGATGGCGGCAGGTCTGGTGCCTTATGATGATGAAAGAGCCCTCGGCATGATTGGGATGCACGGCAGTGTCACAGCGAATGAGGCACTTTTCCATGCAGATCTGGTGCTCGCACTGGGAACCAGATTCAGCGATCGTGTTGCTCTGAATATTGAAAAATTTTCTCCTGAAGCAGTAAAAATTCAGGTAGATATCGACCCCTGTGAGGTCAATAAAAACGTACCCGTAGATCAGTATATCGTAGGCGATGTCAAGGATTTTATGGAAAGACTGCTGCCCCTGCTCGAAAAGAGAGAGCATCCTGCATGGCGCGGAAAAATCGCAGAATGGCAGAAGGAGCAGGAAAAGGTTGCCTATCGCGGCGAAGGGCTGCATCCCGGCAGATTGATTCGGGATGTCTGCGATATGGTGGATAAGGACACAATCTTTGTTACCGATGTCGGTCAGCATCAGATGTGGGCGGCGCAGTACATCAAGCATAAGGAAACAAGACATTTTCTTTCCAGCGGCGGTCTGGGAACGATGGGCTATGGCTATGGCGCAGCCATCGGCGCACAGGCGGCTTTTCCGGAAAAGAGAGTGGTTCATTTTACAGGAGATGCCTCCTTCCACATGAATTTGAATGAGGCCTGCACAGCAGTCAGCGAGGAAATGCCAATCATCACTGTCATCCTGAATAATCAGGTTCTGGGGATGGTGTATCAGTGGCAGACAGCCTTCTATGGCAGACGCTATTCATCCACAACACCCGAAAGAAAGACAGATTTCGTAAAGGTCATCGAGGGCTTTGGCGGCAAGGGCTTCCATGTGGATACAGAGGAAGGCTTCAAGGAAGCATTCAAGCAGGCCTTGCAGGAAAAAGGTCCTGTCTGGATCTGCTGTGATATCGACAGAGAAATCAAGGTATTGCCTATGATTCCCAACGGCGGCACCGTAGATGATATGATTCTGGAATAAGGAGGTGCAGGGGAATGAAAGCAATTATGGAGAAAAAAGCAGTCAATAAAACTGTGATTTGCCTGATGGTAGAAAACCAGCCGAATGTACTTGCACGTATTTCCAGTCTGGTTGGCCGCAGAAGCTTTAATATCAGCACCATTACCGCATCCGAAACGAATGTTTCCGGCATCACAAAGATTACGCTGGTGGTCAATGGGGATGATGAAAATGTGCTGTATCAGATTATCGCACAGATGAAAAAGCTGGAAAATGTCAATGAAGCGTATGTTCTGCCCGATACCAACAGCCTTTACAGAGAGTTGCTTCTGGTCAAGATTAAAGCAACACAGGAGGAACGCTCTGCCCTGCATGAAATGACGGAAATTTACCGTGGCAAGGTAGTTGGGCTGAATAAGGAAAGCATGATTATCGAGCTGACAGGCTCTCCCAAAAAGATTGACGGCTTTATGGGCATGCTGGAGGAGTATGATATCATTGAGGTTTCCCGTACAGGCGTAACCGGCATGGCAAGAGATTCCAGCGAAGAAAAGCACTTAACAGGCATTTAATTTAATAGGACGTTTAATCAAGACATTTAATCCATACGGATTAAACATATACACACCAAAGATAAGACAAAAAGGAGAGATTCAAATGATTAACAAGTATTATGATCAGGATTGTAACTTAGGTATGCTGGACGGCAAAACAGTCGCTATCATCGGCTTCGGCAGCCAGGGTCATGCTCATGCCATGAACCTGAAGGAAAGTGGCGTAGATGTTGTTGTAGGTCTGAGACCCGGCTCTGCACACGTTGCAAAGGCAGAAGCAGCAGGTCTGAAGGTTTTGGGTATTGAAGAAGCAGCGGAAGCAGGCAACGTAGTTATGATGCTGGTTCCCGATGAATTGGCTCCCGCTATCTACAAAAACCAGATTGCAAAGCACATGAAGGAAGGCGACACACTGATGTTCGCGCATGGCTTCAACATCCATTACAGCCAGATTCAGCCCGCAGATTATCTGGATGTATCCATGGTAGCACCTAAGGGCCCCGGTCATATTGTAAGAAGCCTGTATACACAGGGCAGCGGCGTTCCCTGCCTGATTGCAGTAGAACAGGATAAATCCGGCAAGGCAAAAGAATTTGCACTGGCTTATGCAGCAGCAATCGGCGCAGGCAGAGCAGGTATTCTGGAAACAACCTTCAAGGAAGAAACAGAAACAGACCTGTTTGGGGAACAGGCAGTTCTGTGCGGCGGTGTTTGCGAGCTGATGACAGCAGGCTTTGAAACACTGGTAGCAGCAGGCTATGAACCCGAAATGGCATACTTTGAATGTATCCATGAAATGAAGCTGATTGTAGACCTGATCTACGAAGGCGGCTTCGATAAGATGAGATATTCTATCTCCAATACAGCAGAATACGGCGACTATGTAACAGGTAAACGCATCATCACAAAAGAATCCAGAGAAGGCATGAAGCAGGTACTGGCTGAAATTCAGGATGGTACATTTGCAAGCACATTCGTTCAGGAAATGAACGCAGGCGGCAAAGCAAAATTCCTGACATCCCGCAAAAAAGCGGCAGATCATCAGCTGTGCCATGTAGGCAAGGAACTGAGAGAAATGATGAGCTGGCTGAAAAAATAAGATTTGACAGATACGGCGAGTCTCTAAGCATAGAGGCTCGCCTTTCTTGCAAGAGGAGGAAAAAGGAGGAGCTTTTATGAGACAACTGAGAAGTGCGCAGGTGACACAGGGCGTAGAGAGAGCACCTGCAAGAAGCCTGTTTTATGCAATGGGATATACGAAGGAAGAACTGGACAGACCTTTGATTGGCGTAGTTTCCGCACATAGCGAAATTGTTCCCGGACATTTCAATTTGGATAAGATTACAGAAGCCGTCAAGGCAGGCGTGCGCATGGCGGGCGGCACACCCATCATGATTCCTGCCATCGGCGTTTGTGATGGTATCGCGATGGGGCATGCCGGCATGAAATATAGCCTTGCAAGCCGTGAGCTGATTGCGGACAGCGTGGAAACAATGACAATGGCGCATGCACTGGATGGTCTGGTTCTCGTACCCAACTGCGATAAAATTGTTCCCGGTATGGTAATGGCGGCAGTGCGTATGAATATCCCTGCTGTGGTTTGCTCCGGCGGTGCAATGCTGCCCGGCTTGGTGGATGATGAGGAGGTCAGCCTGTCCAAGATGTTTGAGGCAGTGGGCGCAAGAAAAGCGAACCTCATTGATGATGCAAAGCTGTTTGAATATGAAACCAATACCTGCCCCGGCTGTGGCTCCTGTGCAGGAATGTATACCGCAAACAGTATGAACTGTCTGTGCGAGGCGGTTGGTATCGCGCTGCCCGGCAATGGCACACTGCCCAATGTTTCCAGTGGACGTATGCAGCTGGCAAAGCACGCCGGTATGGCAATCATGGAATTGGTGGAAAGGGATATCAAGGCAAGAGATATCATTAACACCAGAAGCATTTATAATGCAGTTGCCTGTGATATGGCATTGGGCTGCTCCTCCAACAGCGTACTGCATCTGCTGGCGATTGCAAACGAAGCAGGCGTAGATTTGAATATGGATATCTTCAATGAAATTTCCGCAAAGGTACCCAATCTGTGCCATTTGGCACCTGCCGGCTCTACCCATATCTCCGACCTGAACAGAGCAGGCGGTATCCCTGCGGTACAGGCAGAGCTTGCGAAAAAGGGTCTGCTGGATCTGGATGCTATGACAGCAACAGGTAAAACGCTGGGCGAAAATATCAAGGGTGCATACGTTAAGGATTACGATTTGATTCGCCCCATTGATCACCCCTATAGCGAAACAGGCGGCATTGCAGTGCTGTGGGGCAATATCGCAGAGGATGGCTGTGTGGTAAAAAGAAGTGCGGTAGATCCCGAAATGCTGTGCCATACAGGCCCTGCCCGTGTGTTTGACAGCGAGGAGGATGCCATCGCAACGATTTACGCAGGTGGGATTCATCCGGGGGATGTTGTTGTCATCAGATATGAAGGCCCCAAGGGCGGCCCCGGTATGCGTGAAATGCTGAATCCCACCAGTGCTCTGGCAGGGATGAAGCTGGATAAATGCGTTGCATTGATTACAGACGGGCGTTTCAGCGGCGCAAGCCGTGGCGCATCCATCGGTCATGTCAGCCCCGAAGCAGCGGCAGGCGGCACATTCGGTCTGCTGCAGGAAGGCGATATCATCGAAATCGATATCCCGAACCATAAGGTAAACGCACAGGTAAGCGAGGAAGAATTCGCAGCAAGAAGGGCAGCTTATGTTGCACCTGCACCGAAGGTAACAACAGGGTGGCTTTCCAGATATGCAAAGCTGGTTTCCTCCGCAAATACCGGCGCGGTCATGAAATAAATAAAAAGGAAAAAAGAAAAGGAAGTCGAAAGACTTCCTTTTTTGTTGGCTCTTGTCGAGAAATGAAACCTATGGTATCCTGTAAGCGAGGATTATCGCTTGGCGGTTCAGTCACTCTCTGCAAAGGGGGTGATGCTATGGTTACATATAGCGAATTATTTCAATTCTGTCTTGTAATCATTGGGGTTATCACTTTATGTAATCTCAAAAAATAGCAAAGCCGCCTAAATTGTGAGTTTAGACGGCGTACTGCTATAAACATTCTGTTTATGGACTGACCGCCTCTCCAAAAGCGATAATCCTTTTCTTATGCTTATCATAGCACAGCGGTGTAAAAAAATCAATGAGTAGTTTTCAAGGGATGGCTTCGTCATCCCTTTTACAATTTTGCAAGCTGTGTTTCCACAAAATGCTTTGCGGTTCGGGGGCTTCTGCCGTTCTGGCGAATGGCAAAGCCTTCTGCCTTGGTACAAAGCTCATCCTCCGGCATTTTTAAATTATATTCCTTCGCCAGATGCTTCACAATGGCAAGGTAGCCGTCCTTATCCGGCTTCTGGAAGGTAATCGTCATGCCGAAGCGAGCAGAAAGGCTCATCAGCTCCTGCAAGGTATCGTTCAGATGGATATCATCGCCGCTGCGTTCTTCCATGGTTTCCTTCACCAGATGGCGGCGGTTGCTTGTGGCATAAATCACCGTATTTTTCGCACAGGCGGTGACACTGCCCTCCAGCGTTGCTTTCAGTGCGGCAAAATGCTCATCATTGCCTGCAAAGCTTAAATCATCAATAAAAATAATGAATTTCAACGGATTTTCCGCAAGCTGCTCCAGCAGAGAGGGCAGACGGAACAGCTGATTTTTCTTGACCTCAATCAACCGCAGACCTTCCTCCTGCAACGCATTTGCCACAGCCTTAATCGTGGAGCTTTTGCCTGTGCCGGCATCGCCGTAAAGCAGAAGATTGCTTGCAGGTATGCCTGCCAGAAGTGCCTCGGTATTCCGCATGACGATACCAACCTCCCGTTCATAGCCGCTCAGCTGAGAGAGCAACTGTGGATCGGGGTGCTTCACAGGCTGCAAGCCGTTATCCCCGAAGGAAAATGCGTGATATTTCGCAAAAATACCATAGCCTTTTTTCGGCGCATCGGCAATGTGCTTTAAAAATCCAAAGCGGTTGTTTCCCAATCAGGCAGGAAGGCGGCAATTTCCTCAGGCAGAATCGTCTTTATTGCCTTTGCGGAAAGCCCTGCCAGCTCCGTAAAGAAATCCAATTCTCGCTTTGCGGCATCGCAGATAGCGGGCGGACAGACCTCTTTTCTCGCTGCGGAAAGCAGAAAACGATTTTCATCGGCAAGCACAAGCGCCAAAAGAGCTTCGGAAAAATTCACATTTTTCTCAAATAAAGCAGAGGTAAACGCACCATAGGTGCAGGTGAGCGTTTCCGCATCGCTTTCCTCGCAGGCGCGCAGAAGCTTTTGCAAGTGCTGCATGAGGACATCCTCTAGCAGAGCGCGGAATACCGTCAGTCCGTTTAACTTTCGGTTGTAAAGCTGATATAAATTTGTCTGCATCGGATTCATCCTTTCTTTTTCTTTTGTACAATGAAGAATAATGGTAAAGTATAGCATGATATTGTATGAAATACAATACATTACACGCAGAAAAGAAGATTAAAATCAAAGATATCACAATATGTGAAATAATTTTGCCGTAGAAATAAGGCAGTTGATTTTTATTTGCAAGTAAACCACTAGGGTTTGACAAAGCCGAGACCGCAAGGTAAAATCAGTATAAGGAATTTTGAAAATTAAAGGAGCTAAAAGGATGAATTGGAAAAAAATAATAGCAATCGGATTGACGGGATGCTTTCTGTTCAGCGGCTGTGCCGAACAGCGACAGAATGCACAGAAGATGGGCGAGGAAGGAACGCAGGAGGACAGCTACGAATCCACAACCTTCGCCATGGATACTGTTATGACCTTCCATATCGTTGCCCCCGATGGGGAAGACCTTCTGATTGATGCGGAGCAGGAGGTTAAGCGTCTGGAAAAGCTGTTTTCTGTCACGGATGAAGACAGTGATATTGAACAGATTAACGATAACGCAGGGGATAAGGCGATTACCGTTTCGGCAGATACGCTTGCTCTGCTGAGAGCCGGCAAGCAGTTAGGCAAGGCAACGAACAATGCCTTTGATATGGCGATTTACCCCATTGTGAAGGCGTGGGGCTTTACGGAAAATGAGTATACCATTCCCACGCAGGAAACACTGGATACGCTTCTGCCGTTGACGAAGATAAGCGATGTCACCATTGATGAGGATGCCTCTACGGTTTATCTGGAAAAGGAAGGAATGGCGGTAGACTTAGGCGGCATTGCGAAGGGCTATGCCTCCGATAAGCTGGCAGAATTGTTAAAGAAAAAGGGCGTGAAATCCGCATGGCTTTCTCTGGGCGGCAATGTTTGTGCCATCGGTACAAAGCCGGACGGCAGTCCTTGGAGAATTGCCGTGCAGAATCCTGCTGATGAGAATGATTATGTCGGCGTGGTCGAAATCAGTGATGCCTGCGCGGTTACGTCCGGCGGCTATCAGAGATACTTTGAAGAAAACGGCAAGAAATATCATCATATCATCGACCCTGCAACGGGCAAGCCTGCGGAAAGCGGCTTAACCTCCGTTACGATTATCTGCAAGGATGGTACAAAGGCGGATGCCCTTTCCACAGCCCTGTATGTCATGGGTCTGGATGATGCGCTTGCCTATTGGAAAACACAGGATGATTTTGAGGTAATCTTCGTAACAGAGGCGGGTGAGGTTGTTGCAACCGAAGGTCTGAAGGACAGCTTCACCTTCGATGGCAAGGGCAATGATTACACCTACCGCGTAGCGAAAAGATAAGGAGGATGCACAATGGGCATTTTAAAGGTTGGTGTCGGTGCGGCACAGGGCGTTCTGGCAGATAGCTGGAGAGAATATTTCTACTGCGATGCCATGGATGTGGATGTGCTGGCAAAAAAAGGCGAGCAGCGGCAGTCCAAACGGGGATTTAATACAAAAAAGAGTGAAAATATCATTTCCAATGGCTCTATCATTGTCATCAATGAGGGGCAGTGTATGATGATTGTAGAGCAGGGCAAGGTGGTTGAGGTCTGCGCCGAAGCAGGCGAATTTCTTTATGATTCCGCAACAGAACCCAGCCTGTTCTATGGGGATTTGAAGGAAAGCATCAGGGAAAGCTTCCGCCAGTTCGGCAAGCGTGTCGGTTTCGGCGGTGATCCTGCGGGCGATCAGAGAATCTACTATTTCAATACAAAGGAAATCCTTGGGAATAAATACGGCACCTCAAATCCTGTGCCGTTCCGTGTGGTGGATACGAATATCGGTCTGGATATGGATATTGCAATTCGCTGTCATGGCGAATATGCGTATCATATCATCGACCCGATTCTTTTCTATAAGAACATCTGCGGTAATATTACGGATACATATACCAGAGACAGCATGGAATCTCAGCTGAAAAGCGAAATGCTGACAGCCCTGCAGCCTGCCTTCGGCAAGCTTTCCGCTATGGGTATCCGTTACAGTGCCCTGCCTGCACATACCATGGAGCTTTCGCAGGCGCTGAATGAGGTGCTTGCGGAAAAATGGGGCGGCAGATATGGCATTGAGATTACCTCTATCGGTGTAAGCAGCGTGAAGGCATCCGATGAGGATGAAGCCATGATTAAGGAGCTGCAAAGAAATGCAACGCTCCGCAATCCCTCCATGGCGGCGGCACATCTGGTCAATGCACAGGCAGAAGCCATGCAGGCGGCAGCGGCAAACCCCAATGCAGGCCCCGTGATGGCTTTTGCAGGGATGAATCTGGCAAATCAGTCCGGCGGCATGAATGCAGGGGAGCTTTTTCAAATGGCGGCGCAGCAACAGCCTCAGACACAGGCACCCACCCGGACAGGCTGGACCTGTAGCTGTGGCGCAGCAGAGAATACGGGCAATTTCTGTACGGAATGTGGCGCGAAAAAGCCGGAGGAAAATGTCTGGATTTGCGCATGCGGCAGCCATAATAAGGGG
>ERZ791909.1982-NODE-1982-length-13181-cov-3.920235_pt1 | contig 13181 bp, 12 predicted proteins | sample MGYA00510143_ERZ791909 | MGnify/ENA primary metagenome ERZ791909 (study PRJEB30046, sample SAMN00792093) | human gut metagenome | study: EMG produced TPA metagenomics assembly of the A metagenome-wide association study of gut microbiota in type 2... | reverse complement strand
CATGGAGAGCCTGTACACCGCACTGGGCGTCTTCCTGCCCCTGATCGTCGTCAACTGCATCATCCTCGGCCGTGCCGAGATGTTCGCCTGCAAGAACAGCGTGGTCGATTCCGCTCTGGACGGCATCGGTATGGGCATCGGCTACACCCTGACCGTTACCCTGATGGCCTCCATCCGCGAGATCCTGGGCAGCGGCACCTGGCTGGGCTTCACCGTCCTGCCGGAGAGCATGGCCAAGATGAGCATTATGACCCAGGCTCCCGGCGCATTCTTCTGCTACGGCGTGCTGATGGCCGGCTGCGTCTGGCTGGAAGGCAAGCTGGATGCCCGCATCGAGCGCAAGAGCTGCTGCGACCTCGACAACCTGAAGAAGGAGGCAGAATAAGATGTTAGTCAAACTTGCTGCGATCTTCTTCAGCATGATCCTGGTGAACAACTACGTGCTGGTGAAGTTCTACGGTATCTGCCCGTTCCTGGGCGTTTCCAAGAAGCTGGATTCCTCCATTGGTATGTCCGGCGCTGTTATCTTTGTTATGCTGGTGGCAACGGCTGTCACCTTCCCCATCCAGATCTTCGTTCTGAACCCGGCTGACCTGGGCTACCTGCAGACCATCGTGTTCATCCTGGTCATTGCAGTGCTGGTGCAGTTCATCGAGATCTTCCTGAAGAAGTATGTTGTTGCACTGTACAATTCTCTGGGCGTTTACCTGCCCCTGATCACCACCAACTGCTGCGTGCTGGCCGTGACCATTCTGGTCGTGGACGACTACGGCGCAGACGTTGCTACCCTTGGCTTTGCCGCTGCCTACATTGAGGCTCTGGTCTGTGCCGTGGGTGCAGGTGTCGGCTTTATGCTGGCCATGGTCATGTTCAGCGGCGTGCGCAAGCGTGTGGAAGCCTGCGATCCCCCGGCACCCTTCAAGGGCCTGCCCATCACCCTGATCGCAGCAGCCATCACCAGCCTGTCCTTTATGGGCTTCGGCGGCCTCGTCGAAAACCTGTTCAACGTGACGCTGTAAGGGAGGAACAGGATTATGAATATTGTATCTGCTGTGATCCTCTGTACCATCGTGGGCGCGATCGGTGCCGTTGTTCTGGTGCTGGCCGCAAAGTTCATGGCGGTTGAGGAAGACCCCCGTATTGAAGAAGTTTCTGCCTGCCTGGCCGGTGCAAACTGCGGCGGCTGCGGCTACGCCGGCTGTGCCGACTACGCAAAGGCCGTTGTTATGGACGGCGTTCCCTGCGACAAGTGCGCCCCCGGCGGCCCCAAGGCTGCCGCTGCCATTGCCAAGATCATGGGCGGTGAGGCAAGCGCTGTGGAGAAGAAGGCTGTGGTCCAGTGCCAGGGCAACTCCGAGCACTGCAAGCCCAGCTACGAGTACAAGGGCATCCAGACCTGCGCCGCTGCTGCCACCCTGTACGGCGGCCCCAAGACCTGTACCTTTGCCTGCATCGGCCTGGGCGACTGCACCAAGGTGTGTAAGTTCGATGCCATCCACATTGTGGACGGTGTGGCCAAGGTGGACAAGGACAAGTGCACCGGCTGTGGTGCCTGCGCCAACATCTGCCCCAAGCACGTTATTATGATCGACGCAGGCGGCCCCCGCAAGCCCGTGGTCATGTGCTCCAATCAGGATAAGGGTGCTGTGGCAAACAAGCTGTGCACCACTTCCTGCATTGCCTGCGGCATGTGCGAGCGCACCTGTAAGTTCGATGCCATCCACGTTGTGGACGGTGTGGCCCGTGTGGACTACGACAAGTGCAAGGGCTGCGGCATGTGCGCCCAGAAGTGCCCCAAGCACATCATCCTCTTCCCGCTGAAGGACGATCCGAATCCCCCCAAGCCCGTGGTGAAGCAGGCTCCGAAGCCCGCTGCCGCTCCTGCCGCTCCGGCAGAGCCCGCCGCAAAGGCTGAGGAGGCAAAGGCTCCCGAGGCCCCCAAGGCTGAGTAAGCGGAACCCATTGTAATATGGTAAAGCGCCCCCATTGCTCCTTTGAGTGATGGGGGCGCTTTTTGGTGGGGCACGCCCTCTCAGTCTCGCATTCGCTCGACGCGTTGGGGGCTGAACCTCTCCGTCAAAGCCTGACGGCTTTGCCACCTCCCCTAGTAGGGGAGGCCTTGGCATGAGATTCATTTTTCGATCTGATCGCTGGCGCTCCAAGAGCGACTTCTGCCGCAGGGCCGAACATTACGCCAGCACTGCCAAAAGGAGCGAAGCGCTAGACCTCGAAAACGCGACGGCCTGCCAAGGGCTCCCCTACTAGGGGAGCTGTCACGGCGAAGCCCGTGACTGAGAGGTTTAACCCCAGCCGTCAGGCTTTGACTGAGAGGGCTCCGAAAACTTTTTTTAAAAAATCTCGAAAAAAAGTGAAAGGAATCTGCGTTTCATGTATTATAGAGAGTGAAACTGCGAATGTATAACACAAAACTGCGTGATATATCAATGCGGCGGGCGGTGCGGATAAGTTAGACTGCGCTACTCCCCGCAATATATTACGGCGGTTCATAACGTGCTGTATATCGCAGAATATTTTGTCTGAAAAGGGGAAGGGAAAATAAAATTTCACTATTGAAAATACTGGATATACATGCTATAATTACGATAATGGGTTTGTCTGGTAAAAATAACCTGCCAGGGGAAAGAACGACAAAAGTCGGATATCTTTTCCTCCGGTTTTGCCAAAAATACTATGATGCAGGGAGGGCTCCACTGTGCGGAAAAATCATCACGGAAAAAAAGATAGGCTGGTGAAGCGTGTTTTTGCGCTTTGTCTGGCGCTTGCGGTCATCTGCACCTGCCTTGTGCCGGTGTTTGCAACCGAGTACAAGGAAGTTGTCGATTCCGGGGACGAAGTTGCCGGTTTTGGCGGGGATTTCCCTGCCGTAGATGAAGGCGAAGCTGCCGGTTTTGGCGAGGACGAAGTTGCCACCCGGCCTGTGGAAGGCGGCGAGGACAACCTCGACGGCGGCCCCAACGTTCAGGATTCAGAGTGGGGCACCGTCATTGAGTACGGCACCAGCACCAGCACCGTGACCCAGTGGTCCGGCGAGGACGACGTGGTGGAAAAGCCTGATGACAAAGTGGTTGTTTCCGGCGACGAGATCAAAAAGCTGCAGGACATGGTGGTCTACCGCTTCTGGCTGAGGGAGCTGAACGCCAACGACCTGAAGGACATTACCGCTCAGGCACAGATCAACAATATGACGGAAAGCGAGTATCTGGCCCGGAACGGCGAGGTTCTGTGGAATCTGTACTTCATTCAGGCTGTGCCCCGGGCAGAGACCATTGCGGATTACAGCAGCTACATCGAGAACCCCTCCTCCAACCGGGACCCCAAGGGCGAACTGCGGCAGTTTGACTACTGGTACACGCTGGACGAGTTTGGCAACCGGGTGCGCCTGAACCTCACCGACCCCACCAGCAACATTCTGGACGACAAGACCACCACCGTGAACGTCTACGCCGCATGGAAGGACGGTACCGTTGGCTCCGATGAGGAAAAGCCCGTGGATCACGAGGATCTGGTGGACAAGAACCCCGTGCCTGTGGATCTGGAAACCAAGGCCTCTGCCTCCTACGAGGACGAGGAAGGCAACCTGAAAACCACAACACTGCCGGTGGAGGTGAAAAATCTGCCCTCTGCCGCCCATAGCCTCAGCGTCATCCACATGGGTGATGATGATATGGAGAGCTTCTATAAGAGCCACGAGAACAGCTTTGGGGAAATGATGCCCATTCTGGGCCTGAAGATCTCCCCCAAGAACGCCAAGGGCGACACGGTGCAGCCTGCCAAGGGCCAGAAGGCTGCCGTTACCGTCTCCGGTCTGGACAAACTGCCGGAAATGGAAGGTGCAACTGCCAACACGCTGAAAGTGCTCCACCTGAAAGACAACGACACCGTGGAGATTCTGGATGTCCTTACTTATACCAATGGCACCCTGACCTTTGAGACCACCAGCTTCAGCCCCTTTGTGGTTGTGCGGACGGATGGGTACGCAGTTAATACGCTGGATATCAATAGCATCACAGATGTTTCTATCAAGGACGATATTGCAAACAGTGGCCACTACGTTCTGAAAATCACTGCGGACGGCAAGGATTATGAAGGCGCAGAAGCAGGAACGTTGCTAAAAAAGAATGGCTTTACTGTGACCTGGAAGAAGGGTGGTACTGTTGTTGACCGCCTTGAGATAACAAATGGTGTTTATAGCCGTGAAGAAAATGGCGGCTGGGTTGATGTCGTCTACACGGATGGCGCTAATTTGACTTATACTGTGACCATTGCTAAAGACACTCAAAGCCAAAAAGCTAGTTTGACGGTTAATTATAACGATGAGCTGAAAAATGGTGGCTTTGAAGATGAGCACAGTAATGGTACAGATCAGATCAACGCTGATGCGGCTCCTAAGCTGGTGTGGAAGACAACTGCAATAACTGATGGTCAACACAAAATCGAAATTGGCAATGCTGATGAGAATCTTCCGATGACATCGGTCTATGAGCTACAAGCAAATGGCAATAAATGGAAAAATGTAGAGTTGTCTAGAACGGCAAAAGCGTATGGTTGTGCAAGTGCAAATACTGGTAACCAGTTTGCAGAGCTAAATGCTGAAGGCGCAGGTGCTCTATATCAGGATGTTTTGACAAAGCCGGGCCAACAAATGAATTGGCGTTTCTACCATAGAGCGCGTACGCGCAGAGGTTATAAAGACCAGTCCAGTAGTGTTATTCAGAGTGGAAGTGACACAATGGCCATGGTGATTGCACCACTTGAACTTGTGAAAGATGTTACTACACAGGATCAGTTGGAAGCCCTGCTTGCTAGGTGTCCAAATAAAAATGGCGAAAATCCCATTACAGAGAATAAGAAAACTTACACAGTTTATGTATACGAGGCAACGGCTGCTATCAAGGATTTATCTGGTACTAGGAAATGGAATGGGGTCAATTGGTATGCTAAATATTCCACTTCTAGCTGGACGGAGAGTAACGGAACCTATACGATTCCGAAGGGCCAATATTTGACCCGATTCTTCTTTGCAGCAATTTCTACTGCTTCTGACGACGACCAGACTAACCAGACTAAGACTATGGGTAACTTGCTGGATGATGTCTGGTTCAGCCAGAACGTTGCACCGCCAACTTCCGGCACAGGCCGTGTTACTGTTACCAAGAAGTTCTATGGTTTGACAGAGGAAGAAGCTAAGACATTAGGGAATAGCGGTTTCATTTCTTATAACCGAAGTGTGGCTCATCGTGGTATTGCTGACCAGGCGCTGACAGCGGTTGATTTTAGTGGTGATATTTGGACGAACGGCTATGATGATGAGAATGGACCTTATGTTTCTGTAAGCCATGTGTTCGATGAAGTTGTTGAAGCAAATACGGATTACACATATTATTTCAAAGAAGATGTCAAGAAGGCTGATGTTAATGGTTACGACTTGACAAGAACCCTTGTAGATGGTGCCGAAGGCGTAACTGCTGGTAGTGTGACCATGAATAAGGAACACAGCAACCAGTCTATAACCTTCTCGAACTTCTACGAGAAGAAGACCGCTGATGTTAGTATTTCCAAAATTGTCACCGGCCTGATGGGCGATACCCACAAGGACTTTGCCTTCAGCATTACCGGGCTGGATAACAGCGACGCAATGTTTGAGAATGGCAATTTGTCCAACTTCACCCTGACGCACAACGGTAGCATTACTCTGAAAAATGTGCCCATGGATGCCGTATTTGCTGTGGTGGAGACGCTGGGCGCAGACAGTGGGTATGAGACCAAGGCCACCGGCCATGATACCGCTGTTACCGATGCAAGCCGTACCTTCTACTATAAGTTAGTGCTGAAGGATGGCAAACAGGTGCTAATGGCCTGTGATGCAGATGGCAACAATGCAACTGAACAGAATGAGCTGGCAATTACCGTGACCAACCACTGTGGCCTTCTCCCCGACACCGGTGTTCTCCTCGATACCCTGCCTTACATCGTCATCCTTGCTGTGGTCGTTGGCGGCGGCATCCTGCTGATGCTGCACAAGCGCCGTAAGGAAGATGACTAAAGGGGGCTGACCGCATGGCGAAGAAGAAAGCGCCCCAGCGGCTGGCCGGTGCAGAGGAAAGCTGTATCAGCCCGGAGCAGGAAGCAATCATCCAGTGGTTCCGGACGGTGAAATTCCGCAAGAACCTGCTGGGCGGCGTGGACGAAGCGGCAATGTGGAAGAAGCTGGAAGAGCTTTACGCCCTGTACGAAGCCGCCATCCGCGCCGAACGCACCCGCTATAATGTGCTCTTGGAGCAGCAGACCGGAAGCCTGCCCTTGGATACCACCAAAGTTGACAGCTCTGACCCCCAAAAGGAGGCGCATTCCGATGCACCCGCTGGACAATGAAGCCCTGAAGCAGGGGGCAAAGGCGGTGCGCCGCCGCAGGCTGGACGCTGAGAACCGGCAGGATTTTATCAGCCTGCTGGGCCGCATTGTGGTGATCCTGCTGTGCGCCTGGGTGCTGTTCACGCAGGTGTTCCTGCTCACGCAGGCCAAGGGCAGCAGCATGTTCCCTGCGGTAAAGGATGGCGACCTGCTCATCTGCTACCGCCTGCAAAAAAACTACGCAAAAAACGACGTTGTGGTCTACACCCAGGGCGGCAAGCTCCGGGTGGGCCGCATCCTTGGGCGCGAGGGCGACCTTGTGGCTCTGGACGACAGCGGCACCCTTGTGGTGAATGGCGCGGTACAGAGCGGCGAGATCCTCTACCCCACCTACGCAAAAGACGCGCTGGAGTACCCCTATACGGTGCCGGAGGGCTGCGTTTTTGTGCTGGGCGATTACCGCACACAATCCGAGGACAGCCGGGACTTTGGCCCGGTTCCGCTGGAGGATGTGCAAGCAAAAGTAATTACACTACTGCGGCGACGCAGTTTGTAATACCACGGAAGCCGGAAGAAGCTGCCGGCATCCTGCCTGTGAACCGCGGAGTTTGGGCCGCGGCACAGGAGTACGAACTATTTCTTACTAGGGAGGAATAACAATGAAACTGAAGAAATTCTTCGCGGGCGTTCTGGCTGCCGCCATGATGCTCACCGTCGGCGCAACCGCAGCGTTTGCGACCAACACAACAGAGTCGATGATTGTTGCAGATAGCAATGGCGTTGCAAACTTTACTCTGACCAAGAAGCTGATGGTGGTAGAAGGTACTGCACCTCAGAAGATGACTTTTAATTTTACTGTGAGTGCACATGATGCTGATGCAGCCAAGGGCGCTAAAGCAGGTACACTTGGTAAAGATTTTACCACGCAGCCTAGTGTGACGCTTGAAAAGACTGGTGATGACCAGTTTACTGCATCTACTACTGCATATTCTCAGAACTTCAGCATTGACCTTGTTAAGCTGCTGGGCGACAACTACAACAAGGTTGGTAAATACGCTTATACCATCTCTGAGGATGAAACCAAGATTCCTGGCATTACCAAGGATTCTCACAAATATGAGATGATCGTTACTGTTGTGAACAAGGAAAAGAATAATCTGACTAGCGAAACTGGTTACGGTTATTATGTTGGTATGTATGACACTGACGGAGACGGAAACAAGGCTCCGGCCGAGTTTACAAATACCTATAATTCCTATTCTCTGGAAGTGAAGAAGACTGTTGAGGGCAACTTTGGCGATTTGAGTGATACTTTCACCTTCTACATCACTCTTGGTAAAGAGGATAGTAAGGACAATAACTACGCAACCGCAACCGTGAAGGTTTCTGATACCAACAATTCTGCCAACAATGCAACCTGGACTATTGGTGGCGGTCAGCAGACTGTTATCCTGAAGCATGGTCAGACCATTACCGTTTCTAACCTGCCTGTTGGCGTGACCTATACTGTTACTGAGGAAAAGACGAATGCTGATGGTAGCACTTGGGTATACAATACTACTGGTGAGGCTGTTGCTATTAATGACGTTCTGCCGAGCATTACTGCTAACAACAACGAGAACAAGGTTGAAATCATTAACAAGCATGAAGGTACCCCCGACATGGGCGTTGTGCTGGACAATGCACCTTACATTGCAATGCTGGCCATCGTTGCCATTGGCGGTGTGGCCCTGATGCTGAACAAGCGCCGCCGCGACGAGGAGTAAGAACCTCTCAGGCGCTAGCGCGCCAGCTCCCCTAGTAGGGGAGCCAGGTACACGTCTCAGCGTTGACCGTTTACGAAAGCTGACCGTGAAGCAGCACCTATCTTGCCTCTCCTACTAGGAGAGGTGGCAAAGCCGCAAGGCTTTGACGGAGAGGTTTGGCCTATGTCTATCACCAATCTGCCCTACAATGGAGAAATGAATTTCCGGGCAAAAGAGCTCAGGCGTGAAATGACACAGCATGAGCGGAAATTGTGGTATTTATTTCTCCGAAAATATCCGGTAAAAATTTACAAACAGCGTGTAATTAACTCGTTTATTGCAGATTTTTACTGTCCAGCAGCTCGGTTGGTGATAGAACTGGACGGTTCACAGCACTATACAGATCAAGGTGAGGCTTACGACAAAGAACGTGATACGATCATTGAAAAGTATGGTGTTGTGATTTTAAGGTTTTCCAATCTTGAGATCGACCGCTGTTTCGATTCTGTTTGCGAACGTATCCATGATACAATACACAAACGTGTTGTTGAATTGGAACGTAATGCTTGACTTGCCTCCCCTACTAGGGGAAGTGGCAAAGCCGAGAGGCTTTGACGGAGAGGTTCAGCTTCCGGCAGAAACCTCTCAGGCGCTTCGCGCCAGCTCCCCTAACAGGGGAGCCAAGAAAACCAGCTGGGAGGTGGGCTGTATCAACTGGCAGAGAAAAGCGTTGAGGGCAGCCGACTTTCTGGTGAGCGCGGTGGTCGTGCTGTTCCTGGTGGTCGCCGGGGCGTATTCAGCCTATGCCCTGTGGGACAACTCGCAGGTGTACGCCGCCGCAGACAATGTTCAGGCAGAGCTTCTGCAGTTCAAGCCCAAGGCGGGCGCGGATAACGGCGCAAGCTTTGAGGAGCTGCTGGGCATCAACCCGGATGTCTGCGCGTGGGTCACACTGGACAACACCGCCATCGACTACCCTGTGGTACAGGGTGAGGACAACTTTACCTATGTGAACACCGATGTTTACGGTGATTTCTCGCTGGCAGGCAGCATCTTTCTGGATGTGAACTGCGACAAGAACTTCACCGACCCCTACTCTCTGCTGTATGGCCACCACATGGAAGAGAGCAAGATGTTCGGTGATCTGGATCTCTACAAGGACGCAGAGTTCTTTGCAGAGAACACCACCGGTGAGCTGATCCTGCCCGACCGCACCTATGATCTTCAAACCTTTGCATGTCTGCTGGTCCCTTCGTCTGAGAGCGCGATCTTCCAGCCCCAGCGCTGGGACAGCGACCTGCAGGGGTTGTACACCTTTGCGCAGGAGAACGCCCTGAACCTGAACACCGAAACGCTGGCCGCCATGAAAGCGGCGGGCGATGACGCTCAGGTGCTGGCGCTGTCCACCTGTTCAACGGAGTTTACCGATGCACGCACCATTCTGCTGGCGTGGATGATCCCATCCGCGTCGGATTCATAAAGGAGAGGATGAAATGAGGTTCCGTAAAATCGCGGCAGCACTCCTGACGCTTGCGCTGGGGTTCTGCCTGTGTCAGCCGGCGGCATTTGCGGCCACCGCGGCTGACCAGCATACACAGCTGCAGGAGCTTCCGGTTTCCATTCAGTCCACGGGGGAAACACCTCTCCCAAAGGAAACACTGACTGTGGAACTTGAGGCTGTGGACAATGCGCCCCTGCCCGAGGCGACTACTCTGGAGATCACCGACGGCGAGACCGGCAGCTTTGGTCCCATCAGCTATACCAAGCCCGGCTACTACGTTTACACTGTGCGCCAGCGCGCCGGTGTAAACACCCGCGGCACCTACGATGAAACCGTGTACTATCTGCGCGTTTCCGTGGTGTGGGACAACGACAAGCTGGTGGCCCGGATGGCCGTGCACACACAGGCCGATCTGATGGACGAAAAGGTGAGCAGCATCACCTTCAACAACAGCTACAAGGCCATCGAGACCCCGTACTACCCGGACCCGTATGATCCTGATCCTGTCACCCCGCCCACCCCTTCCACGCCGGAGAACCCGGCCCCGGCAGATGCCCGCCCGACTGTGACTGAAACCACCACCCCTAGTGCACCGGAGCCCACCGCCCCGGCCAGCGTGGTGGCGGATGCCCGCCCGGCCGAAGGCCCCAAACTGATCCAGACCGGCCAGCTGAACTGGCCTGTACCTGTTCTGACGGTAAGCGGTCTGGTGCTGGTGGCTGTGGGTGCCTACCTGATGGAGCGCAGTAAGAAACGTGAAAAGAATGCGTAAAGTATCCCCCGGGCTTGTCTGCATCGTGCTGGGTGTGGTGCTCCTGCTGGCGGCGGGCGGCCTGTACGCCTACAACCGCTACGAGGATGCCCACGCCGGTGCCGAGGCCCAGACCGTGGTGGCCGACCTTCAGCAGAAGGTGGAGACCCCGGAACCGGAGGCAGAGAGCGGCCCCCTGGACCCCGAGCTCCCGGTGGTGGAGATCGACGGCAACGAATATGTGGGTGAGATCTCCATTCCCGCCATCGGCATTGACCTGCCGGTGATGAGCGAGTGGAGCTACCCCCGCCTGAAGATCGCTCCCTGCCGCCAGTTCGGCTCTTCCCGCACCGATGATCTGGTCATCGCAGCACACAACTACGAGAGCCATTTCGGCAAGCTGACCTCCCTCACAGCGGGGGACAGCGTCACCTTCACCGATATGGACGGCATCGTGAATGAGTACGTCGTGAACAAGGTCGAAGTGCTTGACCCCCACAGTGTGGAGGAAGTGGAACACAGCGGCTACGCCCTGGTGCTGTACACCTGCACCTACGGCGGCAAGACCCGTGTCACCGTCTTCTGTGATCGTGCATCGTAAAAATCAAGGCTGAAAAACAAAAAGAAGCCCCGACATTCGTCGGGGCTTCTTTTTTACTATGTGGGAACTCCCTCCGTCATTGCTGACGCAATGCCACCTCCCTCTCAGAGGGAGGCTTTTCGCTGCCGTAAGGCTCCCTCCTAGAGGGAGCTGTCGCCGGAGGCGACTGAGGGAGTTACTGTTTTTTCCACCGCCGCATCACACCCATGCCCAGCGCATAGGGGCCGGTGTGCACGGCAATGGTGCAGCCGATCTGCAGCAGGACCACATTGCACTCGCAGGTGGGATATTTGGCGCGCAGGGCGGCGCGGGTCTGCATCCAGAGCCGCTTGCCCTCGTCGGCATCGTAGCCGTAGCCCACCGTGATGCAGTAGTCGTCGGGCGTGCCGTTGTGTTCGGCCAGATAGGTCATCAGCAGGTCGAGGGCCTTCTCAAAGCTCTTCTGGCGGCCGCGGGCCACGCCAGCGGAAAAGATCTCGCCCTCCTTGAACAGGATCATGGGCTTGATGCCCAGAATGTTGGCGGCACGGCCCGTGACTTTGCCGATGCGCCCGCCCTTGATGAGGTAGTCCAGATTACCCACCGTGAAGAAGATCTGGTTGGTGATCTTCTCCGCTTCCAGCCAGGTCACGGCTTCGTCCAGCGTACAGCCTGCATCCCGCATGGCCACCGCGTTTTCCACCACGATGGATTCGGTCACGGTGGCGGCGGTGCTGTCAATGACCTCGATCTTAGCATCGGGGAAATCCTCCAGCACCAGCTCCCGGGCGTTGCGGGCACTGCCCACGCAGCCGCTCATCTTGCTGGTAAAGCAGATGCAGAGCACCGGGCGGCCCGCCTCGGCATGGGCCCGGAAGACGGTCTCAAAATCCTCCAGCGAAGGCAGGCTGGTCTTGGGGTAGGCCGCGGGGTTATCTACCATGAACTGGTAGAAATCCCGCACGGCGATCTCCTTGCCTTCCTTGCGGTAGTGCTCACCGTCCAGCGAGACATAGAAGGGGATGATCTCAATATTCAGTGTTGCGGCCGTCTCAGGGGTCAGGTCGCAGGCGCTGTCCGTGATGATATCAAACATAGTCACGCTTCCTTTTCAATGCGGCGGGTTCTGTGGCGCGGATCAGACGTTGTGATGGATGTAGGCCTCACGCTCGGCACCAACGGAGATGTAGGTGATCTTGCAGCCAATAGCCTTTTCCAGATACTCAACGTAATCGCGGGCTTCCTGGGGCAGATCCTCCCACTTGCGGGCAGCAGTGATATCGCAGTGCCAGCCGGGCAGATACTCCACCACGGGCTGTGCGGTGTCCAGAGCCATGCCCATGGGGAAGCGCTTGGTGATGGTGCCGTCGGTCAGCTTGTAGCCGGTGACCATGGGGATCTTCTCCATGTAGTCCAGCACGTCCAGCAGGGTCAGGGCAACCTCATCGCAGCCCTGGCAGAACACGCCGTAGCGGCTTGCCACCAGGTCGATGGGGCCAACGCGGCGGGGACGGCCGGTGGCTGCACCGTACTCGTGGCCAGCCTCACGCAGGGCGTGCTTCTCTTCCTCGGTCATGGCCAGCTCAGTGACAAAGGGGCCGTCGCCTACGCAGGAGGAGTAAGCCTTCATCACGCCGATGCTGTTGGTCAGCTTGTGGCCCGGGATGCCTGCGCCGATGGGGGCGTAAGCGCCGATGACGTTGGAGGAGGTGGTGTAGGGGTAGATGCCGAAGTCGATGTCGCGCAGAGCGCCCAGCTGGGCCTCGAACAGCACCTTCTTGCCGGCGGCATCAGCGTCAGCCAGATACTGGCCCACGTCGCAGATGTAATCCTTGAAGATGGCGGCATACTTCTCCAGCCATGCCCACATCTCGTCCACGCTGATGGGGGCGGAGTGGTAGCTGCCCTCCATCACCAGGTTCTTGGAATCCACCATGGTCACCAGGCGCTTCTTCACGCTGTCGTCCAGGTGGAGCAGGTCGCCCATGCGCAGGGTCTTTTTCATGTACTTGTCACCGTAAGTGTAGGCGATGCCGCGCTTGGTGGAGCCGAACTGTGCGCCGGTCTTGGCCAGGCGGGCCTCTTCCAGGCCGTCCTGATCGACATGGTAGGGCATGGTGATGGTGGCCCGGTCGGAGATCTTCAGGTTATCGGGGGTGATGGTGATGCCCTGCTCCCGCAGCTTGTTGATCTCGCCGTCCAGATGATGCGGGTCGATGACCATACCGTTGC
>ERZ791909.1981-NODE-1981-length-13183-cov-3.890692_pt1 | contig 13183 bp, 3 predicted proteins | sample MGYA00510143_ERZ791909 | MGnify/ENA primary metagenome ERZ791909 (study PRJEB30046, sample SAMN00792093) | human gut metagenome | study: EMG produced TPA metagenomics assembly of the A metagenome-wide association study of gut microbiota in type 2... | reverse complement strand
GCAAGGTAATCTCACTTCGGGAGGATTTCTAGATGGGGCTCACTGGGCATATACGCCGTCTGGCGTTTGAGCGCCAGACGGCATTCTCTCTTCATAATAATGAGCCTGAGCTCATTGACAACTTTGCTTTGCCTCTGGGATCAGCGAATCAATCTGTCCTGCCGGAGTGGAATTCAAACGCGGCAGAACGTCTTCGAGCCACTTGCGAAAGCAGATGCCGTTCGCTTTGCATGTTGCAGCGAATGAATACAGGATTGCGAGACGCTGCCCACCGGCTTCGTTTCCGGCAAAGAGACAGTTTATTTTTTTGTTCCAGCCAAACCAATAACTAATAACCAAAATCCCAAGGCACCAATTGTCCAAAATGGCAAGTCGACTATTTTCTCAAATAGACTGTATTGGGCAAAAAAGCTGAAAATAAACATCAACAAGTAAATACTACAAGTAAATATGGTCAAAGTGTAAAATGCAACATTATAGTTATATTTCCCTTGACGAGAATGATTTCGTTGATCAACTAGTGATAGTATTGATATGAATAGGAAAAAAATTAAAACAAAAAGTAGAGATAAAGCCTTTATTTCAAAAGTTATTGTCAAATCCATGTAATTTAAATTTATCAATGCATAAGTTAACATAAAAAAACACCCAAAGGCCAACATTCCCCAAGATATTTTTCGTAATATGTTATTCATATTTACTTTCTCCATTTTAATTTATGGTCATGATATTAGCAATTAATGGTATTATTGCGGATAAAACCGTACTACATTCATAGATGACCTTTTTAGGTTAAGATATCTTAATAGTCTATGAGCTGCAGTTCACGGCGTCGTTATTTGTTGATATTGTCTTTTGAAAGTCAACCTCCTTCTCTTAAATTTGTTTGGTCTTGACTCGCTTTCATTTACTATAGCAACTGTTTGAATTATTTTTTTCATGGCATAAATTATTGATTACATGGACACCCATTTTCGTCATAGCCATAATCTTTTAGGCATTCTTGTAACGCTTTATCACATTGTACCATATCATATGCATAAACCATTGTACATCCCACGGTTTGACCTGCCTCAAAGGCAGATACGATACCAGCAATTGCACCAACCGCCGCTATATATGCAGTTGTTGCAGCAGACATTGCCGTCAAATAAGCTGTCCATACTCCGGCTTTACATGTCAATTTTCCAACTCTATCATACCACGCATTTCCATGCATATTTTCACATTGTTGATAAGAATAATCTCTAGACTCTGCAGCAGCTTGTTCCATTGCTTTCAGCTCTGAAACTGCAGTTTCAAGTAGCAATTCAGCCAAAGCCAGAGCTTCCTCTCCTACTTTTTTAAGGCATGCTCTTAAAGCATTGCCTGCCGATTCTGTACAAGCCTCATAAGCTTCATGGCAAGGTTGACAATGAAGACCTAACACATCAAAGTTATTGATGGGATCATTATTGACATACTGATTTAAGTTATACCCTCCATTGATTCCGCTTGGGTCTTTACTTAACCAACGTCCCAATTGCGGACTGTAATATCTGTAAATATAATATACCAGTCCTGTTTCTGAATCGTAATATTCACTCGAAAAGCGAAATGGATTCGCATTAGCTAATGCGCCTTCCATTTTTGTTAAAACACCATATGGACTATACTCATAATGTGCAACCATGTTACCATTTGCATCAGTAATATCGCTAATATTTTTACCTGCATCGGTCGTATAGAAAAACTCTGAACTGCTTGCCATATCGCTCATTATTAATGGTACATCCAGTCCGATTGAGCGGGGTTGCCATACATATTTCCGTAATACTGTATTATCATTTGTGGCATCAAGTTCTTCAACAAGTTTATAGTCATCGTAGACAAATCGGATATGTTTTATTAAAGTATTGGAATCAAAAACTTTTTTCTCAACTCTACGATTTTTATAATCATATGCAAAACATATTTTTTGCTCGCCACGATTCATCTCAATAAGTCGATTTTCACCATCCCATTTTGTTACCCAACCATTATACTCCAACATATTTCCATCATTATCATATGTGATATTTTCATTCCCAATGGCTGTATACTGGTTCAGGCTATTCGAAGAATAGATTATTTCATTTCCAGCAATTGTACTTTTTTGTCTGTTACCAATGGGATCATAGCTAAAAGAATAATTATAATTCAAATTGATATTTGAAATTGCAGAACTTAACTCATTACGATCTGTATAGCTATATATAATCTGTTCTGGAGATGAAAAAGCTGTCCCACTTTTTTGCACTGAGGTTTTGCGTCCAATTGTATCTGTTGCATAAGCAAAGACGCTAAGTTCCCCGTTGGCGACGCAAGTAAGTACATTACGATTTTCCTCATAAGAAAATAGTGTATTAACACCATTGGTTCGTTGTATACTATTTATAAGATTACTATTAAGTAATCTTTGAAAACTAATCGAGTTTACTTGATTTATACGTCCTAATTCATCATATCCATAAGTGTAGATTTCTGTATCGTCAATATACAATCCTGCAGCTCTTCCTTTTTTGCCTGAAGTTGTATAAGCTCTAACTATGTTTTTATTATAGATTCCGGAAATATTCTCAGCATGAAGCTTATAGTTATCTGTATATGAAAAAGCTCTTATTCCCACTCCATCTTGAATCATTTTAATGCGTCCTAAGCGATCATATTCATATACAATACTAGGTGTATCATCTGAATAATTAACAGAATGGAGTTTTCCTCTCTGATTATAAGAATAATCTGTATAAAGAGGTACAGTGTCAACTAAACGAGCACGAATACGCCTAGTGACTCTATTATTACTGTCATACTCATAGGTTATTGATTTACCGGTAGAATCGGTCAAGTGCGTAACCACTCCCGATGAAACATCGTAAGTCCATTGAGTTCGATCTCCAAGCGCATGATCCCAAATGTTACCTGAGAGCATATTCGCCTCATTTGTTCTGAATGACCAAAGACTTGTTTGCTCTCCAAGTTCATTATATTCAAGCACGATAGGTTGAGGAACATCGCCAGAAATCTGAGTAATTTGTCCTCTGGAATTATAACTATATTTCGTGAATTTTTCATTAGAATTCTTGATCCATAACAAAAAGCCTGAATTTGTATCGTATTCATAGCTAACTACGTTGCCAGCAGGATCAGTCACATTCTTTATTAATCCATTTTTTCCTGGAGTTGTAAAGTAAATTGTATTTGTCGAGCCAATTCTCGGGTCAGTTTCTTTAATCAAACGTCCAAGATCATCATATTCATAGAAAAATGTTTGACCACTTACGTTTCGAGATGAAATCTTGAGACCATTTTTCCATACTTCTTGATAAGGAATGACCGATTCTGGCTTGATAATATTGATTGTAAAAATTTTACTTTCACGATCAATTGAATAAGTTTGAACTGTTAAATTGTTACAATTGTCATAATTGTGCAATTCAAACATGATTCCCTTAGAAAAATTATTAACTCGCTTTTTTTGTACATTATTTAGAGCAATCATGTCGGCATTATCTTTGTGATATGTACCTTCAGTTTGAATGAACCACCAAGTATCACTTTCTTTTGCAAAACTATTTGAATAGATTGATATTTGTTCTTTTGAAATGGGATCTAAAATACCATTCTCATTTTCATCTAATCCACTTTGTACAATATTACCCCAGCTGTCATAAGTATATATGATATTAGGCAAACCAGAACGAGTTACTTTGCTTCGTTGGTTTTTCCCATTATAAAAAAATTGTGTAATTTGCTTGCTTCCATTAAAGGAAGATACTTCGGTCATAATTTTGCGACCAGCCAAATCTGTTGTTATCTTTTCATAACGAGAAGAATTTTTATTCCCATATTGAACTTCACACCATTGATTTCCTCGATTGTCATATCCCCTATCAAAGTATTTCGCAATAACAGAACTTCCAGTAATTGATTCAGTAGTTCCATCGCAAAACAATTGTTCTATTTCAGTGGTTCCTCCAGGTTTGATTGTCGTTATTGTTTCACCACGTGGAATAGAACCAGAATTATCGCCCGCGGTGTATTGATAAGAAAAAGCTAACCCAATGGTGTTGACAAATTTAGTCAAACGCCCTGCAACATCAAACTCATAGACTTCTGAAACACTATTCGTAGAACCTTGAACCATTTTGAAAAGTAAGTTACCATTTGCATCATATGAATATGATGTAGTTTGTGAAGAAATGTTGTCAACTCCAATTTTAGTTTCTTGGATCAACTGCTGTAGGTCATTATAAATATACGAATACTGTATTCCATACTGATCAATGTATGATTCTTTATTACAACAATTCCACGTTGAATTTGTCTCTTCATTGCGAGAGTTGTAGGTATTCAGAACTTTGTGTTCTGGATTATAGGTAGCAAAACTCCAGAAAAACAGTTCATATGTCGGACTGGAGTCGTTTGTACACACATACGTTTTGGTCATTACCTGATTGCCGTATTGATCTGAGATATACTCGTCTTTTGTGCTTTGGTTTGCAACCCCGTTAGAGTTCTCCCAAATACCATGGATAACGGAAGTTTTCAATGCATAACCGTTTTCAGTAGCGGTAAAGGTTGAGTTGCCTGGATTAGTATTTGTAGTAAAATTACCATATTCATAGGTATAAGTATCCAATTTCCCATCCGGCTTACGAATACTTTTCAATCTACCCGCAGAGGCCTGATCTGCATTGGATGCGTAATAACGGGTTTCTGTTCGTATATTGGATGCATTGCCGTATTCTGCTGTTTCGTTTTGGCAACGTTCATGAACTTCGACATATTCTCCATTGGACTCTGTAAAATAGGCAAAATATTCTTTTTTGACGGTAATCCCACCAATTTTCGTTTCCTCGACTCGCGGTCGAGGATCTCCGACATATGGGACATCTTTAGGATCGACAGGGCTGTAGATGAAATATTCCACCTTAGCATCACTCTGCGTAGCATTGAAGGATTGATTCTTAAACGGAGAAACGATCATGGTTGTACGCCCTTGACCATCATAGAAGTATTTTTTCCACATTCCGCTGGAATGACGTTCGCTTGCCAACTTTCCATAACTACCGTTTTGTGAACTGTCGGTGTGGTAGGTGTACCACGTTTTGGGAGCATTATCGCCTGTTCCAATAGTCTTTTCTTCAATCATGCTACCGAATGGAAATTTAATATTTTTAGTTGTTTCTTGATATACAACTACACCAGTGCCATTTTTTACTTGCATTAATTCGGTATATTCCGACTTTGAACTATTCCATGATTTTTCTCGAGTGACGGTTTTTAGATCTGAAGAATTCATCGTCCAGTCATCGACAACGTCATTATAGACGTAGGTGGTAATATAATCAGTACCATTGACATTTTTTGTAAAAATGGCTGTTGTGCAAATTGGAGGACTGACTTTTTCGGTTACTATTTCTTCACCGGTATCAGGATTAATATAAGTGTCATAACTAACTGTGGGATGGTTCGGGTTGAAAATCTTATATGTTGTATAGGGGGATCCAGTGAATGTATAGATGCCTTCATCATTCTTTGCTCCAACTTGAGCCGGGGCGTAAAGACGAATCTCATATCCAAGAATATATCCCTTTTCGACAACAGTAACCACAACGTCAGCTAATCCATCGATACCGGAATTGATTTGCCGAATGCTACCATCATTTCCATAGATTATATCAAGTTGTACATCTTTCGAGGATGCTGTTACTTGCCGCTTTGTCGACGTCTCGAAGTAAATGACCTTGCGAGTAGACGCCGAATAAAGTGCTGAACTACCGTCTTTGTTCTGTAGTCGATAATAAACTGGATTTTCAGCTGTCGGTTGTTTGTCTGCATTAAGCATAACGACTGTTTTACTCAGTTTATTTCGGAAATCTTCTCCGGGATATCCGATACTTTCGCCAGGTTTAAATACATAAACTTCTGCTTCGCGGTTTTCGCCTTGAAGCTGAAGCTTAAACGTATCTCCATCTTTTTCTGCTTTCATGATTTGCATGAAAAGAGGATGATTGAAATAAAGATTAATTGGAGAAAATAGATTCACACTTGGACGAAGCGCATAAACAGAAACTGAACCATTAGGAATTAATGGATCATTTGCCGAATGACCGAATGTAAATTGGTACGCAACACAACAGTTTGTGCCTGGAGTTACACCGGAGCAACATTTCCTTTTCCCATCCGGTTTGGTTTCCTCTTCAGGAGGCAAATTTGCTGCAGACGATCCCAGTCCGATACAGCATAATGCTACAAGATAAAACAGTTTTTTCCACATACGGCACCTCGTTAGTTATTATTTTGATGTTTCTGTCTGTGGTTAATCAAGGCAGTTGCTCGGACAACCGGAATCCTCATGCGTGAATCGTAACTTTTCCCCATCTCTTCCAGCATGGCAAGATCGCTGGAATTTCCAAGGGTTCCGATTGTGGCAATGGCGACCATAAGAACCGTTTTATCTGTCTTGGAAGCATCTTTTAAGAGCTTCCTTGCCTCCTCCAGCGCTTCAGGGCGCTTGAAACGAGCAGCAATATCCAATGCACTGATTTTTGTCAGATTATGTGTGCTTTCATCTTGCAGCAGAGATACTGCTTTCTGCGCCAGTTCTTCTCCTCCTATTTTGGTTTTCAAGTAAATCGAGAACAAAGATGTCAAAGCGGTACCCGCAATACTTTTTTGATTATCACTCAAGGATTGCTGCATTGTTTGCAGCATTTGCTGTCTGACTTTTTGATCCGGTTCCATAAAATACCATTGTCCCATGAACTGGACACAGTAATCTCGCCAGGTAATGTCCATTTCTCTATCATTCAGCATAGCAATCAACGCTCCACCAAGTGAAGGTTTGATTCGCTGGTTCATGAGGATAATGAACAACTCGTTCTTCAAGCCGTTAAATTCGAGTTTTTTCAGCCCCGGTTTTTTCTGATCGTTCAGATGTATTGCGGTAAATGCCAGTAATGCGTCGATTTCACGAGGAGATAATTCGGTACCAAGATCATGTATGGCATGCAATCGGATGACATAATTCTGTTCGTTTTCCATACCGGAAATCAATCTGATATTTTCCGGCATTTTTTTCATCATTTCGGAAAGGGATTCGATTGGTGTTGCGCCTAGCACACCAACACTGACCATCAGAACAACCATGATTCTTGTCATTTTATTCATAATATCAACTCCTTAATTATAGGAATTTGTTTTGCGCTATAATCCCGGCCGGGACACTTTTGTTTCCAGCCGGGAATCATCTCCGGAATCAATAAATGACTTGGAGATATACATCACCCTGATACATCGTAATATTATGGCAGGTAGCCGTAACCGCATATGAGGGCATGATGATGTTGTAACGTGCCACGCCGTGTTCGTCAAAATCGGCGGCAGTCAGCGTTTTGGTACGGGTTCCATCTTCGAAAACGATCGAAGAGGCAATCATACTCAGCGTCAACTTCAGATCGGCCGGGACTTCGTTCATCACGACATACCCTTCGATCAGCTTCGAGCCATCCGGGAAGGTTTCGATAACCTTGACGTATCCCTCTTCCTGTTGCGTGGCATACCGCAGGCGACGCGAATATGTCGAATCAAGAATGGCTCCTCCTTCAGAAACGCGGGCTACGATGTAACCTCGTTCCCAATCTTTGGTACTGACCGTGAAACGGTATCCTGCTTCAGATACGCCGCGATCGACCAAGTCTATATTATTATCAGTCTCAATAATAACACCTGCCGGCAAATCGGGATTCTGCCAATCACGTGTGTTGGTATTGATGCAAATCGGAGTTCCATTGAAGCCACCGCCCAATACTTTGACTTTGGCTTGATATGTTTCCGGAGCTCCTACGGGTGGAGTGATTGTTGCAGAAACTTCAATCTCTCCCGGAGTTGTGAATTCGTAAATAACATTTTCACCGAGTTCACGGTCAAAATTTTCTCCGTTGATGGTAATCGTCAGATTGCCTTCGGTAACATCATGCGGAGAAACCGCCGTAAGTTTCAGCATATCATTTTGACGAATTGTGATTTCCGGATTGGCTGCAATGTTCAACGCTGTCCAGTTGACATTGCCATTCACCTCGTGATAACCATCCTGCATTTTCACCTTAAGCGCAGTTGCGTTTTCAGGATCAAGCGGAACGTTCGCATACCACCGATTTGCAATTCCCCGTTTCAATATCGGAGCAGTGGCATTGCCGGATGGATTGTAGTATCCTGTAATGCTCATACCATCGAGATCGAATGCATTTCCTCCTTCCAGGCAGAGCGGTGACACCAGAGAGGTGGCCGGAATCTGAACCTGTGCCATATTGGCCAGTCGATTTTCGACCCAGTCAGGTAATCCGTTGTTGTTGGAGTCCGGCCCGCCAAGTGCGATCAGTTTCACCCACACGACCTGCATTGAAGTGAAGTTGTAGACATTTTCCCAACGCAATTTGACTGTATGATTCCCACTCGGGAGTACAGGCAGCAGGTAATTCAGAATACCGGTCGCCCCGTAAGTCGCAGTGACTTCCTCTGTACCGACGAATCGCCCATCGACTTCGACACTGACGCGGAAGTCGTCATGTCGACTATCAATCATGCGTTGAGTGACTCCCACGCTGAGTTGATACACATTATTATTCGGAATATTGATATTATATGTAACCCAACCGACGCGGTTCTGAGCGTATACGGTGCCATTTTCGACAGTCCAATTGCCGGATTGACCGGAGATGTTTCCTCCAATGATTGACAGTATTTCAGTACGCTCGCCATTGAAGTCGGCATTAAGCGGATTGGAGTAATAGTATTTTACTTCCAAACCATCTGAAATCCCATCTCCATCGGTATCTGCGACCTGCGGATTGGCTCCGTGCTCGTATTCTTCCAAGTTGGTTAAACCATCGTTATCGGCATCTTCATTCGCATCATTGCGACGTGGATCAAGATTGTGTTGGACTTCCCAGCCATCCGGCATTCCGTCACCATCGGAATCAGGATTTGTGGCAATTAATCCCAATATAAATTCCTGATAGTTGGTCAAGCCGTCGTTGTCGTCATCCTCATCCGGGTTGAGATCTTTGCCGCAACTGATTTCATAAGCATCTCCAATGCCATCGTTGTCGGCGTCAAGATATTCCTCACACCCCATGTCTACGCCGTCTCCCTGTGGGCGCGCTGTTCCATAGAGATCAGTGGTAATGAGTCCTTCGGATGTACCGGCATCAATGCAAGGTGAATCTCCACGCAAGCAACCATTCCTCAATACCAGTGGTTCATCTGTGATATTTCCATCACCCGTTGTAGAATAATCTTCCCGGGTACAGGAGTAATTGACAGTGGGCATGTTTCCGTTCAACCGTCCGTTGATGATTGAGTTGGTGATCTTCATCGTTCCATTGTTATAGATGACAGGGTGTTGCAACTCCGGAATTTGCGTGAACGTGCAGTTCATCAATTCCACATTCGATGTTCGATTGCTGCTCAATGCTCCACTACTGCGTCCATTTCGTCCAAAGTTGTCAACAAAGAGAGAGTTGGAGATATTTGCATTGCCAACTTCGAGATAGATCGCCGCACCTTCGTCGGCACGATTGTTGACGAACATACAACTCTTGATTGTCAACTGAGCCTGAGCTAGCCGGATCGCTGCGCCGTAATCGCTGTTACCATTTCGGATGGTGAACCCTTCGATCGTGCTACTCAGGCTTTCTCCGTTGTTCAGGTACAGAAAGCGTCCTTCACTTTCCAAATCAATAATGGTTTTTAAAGCACCCTGCGAAGATCTCAGCTTAATGTCAAATCCACGATAGCTGAGACTCCGGTTATCGGAGCCATTGTAGATTCCGGGGGCAACCATGATGACATTCTCATAACTACCTTCATACGAATTTGCAATCGCAGCACCAATCGATTTTTTTGCCGTCTGAGGGGTCAGACCATCACCCGAGTTGTCCGGCCGATTTGCATCGACATAAAGAATTCGAGTGAAGCGGGAAGGATCATATCCCAACTGGCGTTCGAGAGTATCATCCATTCCGTCTCCATCACTATCCGAGGAAGCTGGATTGGAGCCATTCAGATATTCGTCAAGATTGCTGATGCCATCCTGATCCAGATCGCCTGTTGCATCGGATGGGTCATTGTGGTTCAAACCATTTCTGGTCTCCCAGCCATCGGGCATTCCATCACCATCAGAATCTACAAATTCCTGACAACCTATATCGGGTGCATTGCCGGCAGGTCGAGTTACACCATCAATATCATATGTCGGAGCTCCGTTGGTTGTTCCGGCATCAATGCATGGAGAATCAGCCCGCAGATAACCGCCAGCGGTCAAGCCAGGATCGATCGACAGGTTTTCGGAACCATTGGCAGCCAAGCTGCTGGTGGCACAGTTGTTATTGGCAACGAACGATTTTGTATTATTCCACTTCAGAAGCCCCTGAAGGATGTTGTTGACCAACAATGTATTTTCTTGGAAGTTACAACTGGCTCCATCCTTGGCGACACCATCGAATATCGTAGTATTGACGACTTCGGCAGTGAAGCCATTCTCGATATTCAAGTCTGAATAATTCAAACTCGCCCGGTTGCCCAGCAAGAGGCAGTTGACCAGTTTCAAATGACCTTTGATTGAATTGGAATCAGAGTAATAGCCATACAGGGTTCCGATGGCTCCTCCATAGTTGCCGGCCGAGTTATTGAGGAAACGGCTGTTCTCAATTGTAATTTGGGTATTTACCAAGCCGATAGCACCGGTTTCGCCTATATTGCCAGTGAATTCACAGTTTGTAATTTTACTGCCGATACTGGAGGATACATAGACAGCTCCGGCATTTCCGCCCATGCCGTAGCTGTGGCTGGAGGAACTGTTACCGTTGAACTTGCAGTTTTCAATGATCACCGGCTTTCCGCTGGAGTAGATTGCTGCACTTTGCATTCCCCCATATGATCCACCATAGTCAGGATCATCTCCCGGATTTCCGGAACGATTCGCTTCAAAGACACAGTTCCGGATTAGCATCTGAGCGTTGCTCAGAGAAACAGCCGTACCATAGCTGTCGGAATTACCGCGACGAATCGTCACACCTTCAAGACGGCTGTCGAGTGATTCGAGTGTCTTGAGTTCAAGGAAACGTCCATCGTTTTGCAGATCAATGATTGTTACTGCAGCACCTTCAACGCCTTCAATTTTAATGTTACGACCTTCAAAATTGAGTTTTTTATTACCTGTTCCTGCATAGGTCCCACGTGCCAGGCGTACAACCTTATCGAATGAGGTCGCCTTGACCGTTTGAAGAGCAGCGTCAATGGTTTGCTTGGCGGAAGCTGGAGTCAGACCGTTATTGTTATCGTTGCCATTGATCGGATCGACATAAACGATTTGAGTGAAGTTACACGGATTATAACCGTTCGCGACTTCGATATTATCAGCAATACCGTCATTGTCACTATCCACTGCATTGATGTTAGTTCCAAGGACATATTCGTCTCGATTGGTGAGTGTATCGCCGTCCTTGTCGAGCATTGCATCAGAAGCATCATTCGGATTCAGCCCTGCCGCTATTTCAACATTATCAGGAATGCCGTCATCGTCGGAGTCTTTGTATTCCTGAGCACCGATATCGATATCACTGCCAACAGGTCGTGCCACCCCATCAATGTCAATGACCGGAGCACCAGCCGTATTGCCCGCATTAATGCAAGGAGAACCGAGCTGTAGATAACCATTTTGGGTGAGTTTGGGATTGGATGTGATATTTCCGACACCCAATTCGCTCCAATCTTCGATGGTACAGTTATAACTGGCTGTCAGCGGACGGTCCCGATGGTACAGCATCTTGTTCTGAAGAATGCTATTGATAATAGTGATTGTACCCTCAAAGTAAGAACTGTTATTGTTCTTTTCAATGCCTTCAAACATGGTGACATTTGTTAATTTGACATTGTGTCGCCAATTGTCGCTGAAGATGTCGGAGTATTCATTTCGAGACCAGTTTGCCTGGAAAATCGAATTTTCAACTTCAAGTGCCGAATTATCGCCAGTCAAAAAGAACACCCCGCCTTTATCGCCGCACTGATTCCCGAAGAACCGACAACGTTCGATTTTGACTTTGGCATTCTCTTGATAGATTGCTCCGGCATGACTACTGGAGCGATTTCCCTCGAATACGTTGTTTCGCAGGAAGATATCTTTGCCGCCATGACTGGTAAAAGCTGGCCCACGATTCGAGCGATTGTTTATAAAACGGCTGCTTTCAATTGAAAGAGTTGCATTTTCAGAGAATACTGCTCCACGATTGGAGGTGTAATTACTATCAAAAATACAACCGACAATCATCATCGTAGCTTTATTGAATCGCAATGCACCTCCCCAATCAGCATTTCCGTTACGGATGGTGAACCCTTCCAGACGACTGGCTTTACTTTCCCCGCGAGTCAGGTAGAGGAATCGGCCATTGTTTTCAAGGTCGATAATGGTAGTTGCCGCACCTGCCGCACTGCGGAGCTTGATATTATAGCCTTCGAAATCGAGATTCTTGTTATCGTCGCCGCGGTAAGTGCCGGCGGCGACCCGAATCACGTTCTCATACGCATTTGTTTTGGAGAGTTCAACGGCCTTCTTGAGAGTCAGTACCGCATTGGCTTCCGACAAGCCGTCGTTGTCGTCATTGCCGGTTGTACTGACATGGATGATTCTGGTATTGCAGGCCGGATCATATCCCTGAGCGATTTCGATACCGTCGGCGATACCGTCTCCATCGCTGTCGGCGACATTGATCTTCGAGCCGTTGAGATATTCATCAAGGTTCTTTACTCCGTCGTTATCCTTGTCGAGAACGGCATCCGAAGCGTCATTCGGATTCAGACCGGCAGCGGTCTCGATATTGTCGGGAATTCCATCCGAATCGGAGTCCACGAATTCCTGACAGCCGATATCGACCGAACCTGCCGTGCGGGTTACGCCGTCGATATCCTTGATGAGCAGATCTTCATCCGTTCCGGCATCGATGCACGGCGAACCGGCTTTCAGATAGCCTCCGGCAGTCAGCATCGGATCGGTTGTGATGTTTCCGGTTCCATAGGAACTCCAATCGTCTGGATTATAATTGTTCCTGGCGACAAAAGTTATATTCCCCTTATTCATGGTTCCGGCTATGATGGAATTCTT
>ERZ791909.1977-NODE-1977-length-13196-cov-4.030820_pt1 | contig 13196 bp, 10 predicted proteins | sample MGYA00510143_ERZ791909 | MGnify/ENA primary metagenome ERZ791909 (study PRJEB30046, sample SAMN00792093) | human gut metagenome | study: EMG produced TPA metagenomics assembly of the A metagenome-wide association study of gut microbiota in type 2... | reverse complement strand
CCAATATACACCCAATATTTGGAATAGCAAAAGATATTCAGAAAGATTTGGATTTACTATGCACTTCAAACAATATTTGATTATCAATAATTTGCATTTTTATGATATTTCTTGAATGTATAGGTTCGAGAGCCTCCCTCTCCGCTGAGTAATTCGGTAGTGTTTTAAATTAGGGGATGACTTCAATTCAATAATTAAAACGCTGTTTTCAGCGCAAATTTTCCTTTCGCAGGTAAAGCAAAAGCGACTACTACAGTCGCTTTTTGTATTTTGCACCCTTAAATCCTTCGAAAACGAGTTTTCAAAACGATATCCAACCTTCGTGTTTCAAATTAGGGGATAGCAAAATGGAATGCAAATATTGCGGAGGCACATGCGTAAAAGACGGAACGCAGAACAACGGCAGGCAACGCTATAAGTGCAAATCATGTCATCGGAAACAACAGGCACTATATAGTTACAACGCCTACCAGAAAGGAATCAATGACGAGATCGTAACATTAACCAAAGAGGGAGTCGGTATTCGAAGTACTGCACGAATCTTGGATATCTCCCCTACAACACTACTCAGCAGAATTGTACTGATCGCCCATACTATCTCACGCCCTCAGGTTATCAATCGCAGGACATACGAAGTGGATGAAATAAAGAGCTTTGTAAGGAGAAAGTCCGAGCATATCTGGATAGCATATGCTCTGGATAGAAAATCCAAACAGGTCGTCAGTTACAATATCGGTCCACGGACAAACGCCACCCTTAACGCAGTTCTCGAAACCCTTCGTCTATCTGATGCCAAACGGGTTTATACCGATAGGCTAAGAAACTACCGTTCTCTGATCGAGACAAAGATCCATCGGACATCATTATACGGGACCAATCATATCGAACGACATAACTTGACGATCCGGACACATCTGAAGCGCCTGGCTCGTAAAACCATCTGCTTCAGCAGGAGTGCTGTCATTCTGTCGGCAATCTTGAAGATTTATTTCTGGGGATAAATATACATATTTCTATATTAGTTACTCAACCGAGGTAGGCATCATTTAGTTCTGCCAATATGCAATTATGTTTCTTAGAGACAGTCTTCGAGGTCTCATACTAGCTTGGCTGCATTATGCAGATAAAAAACCATGAAAACATTGCATGGAATTAATAAATATTTTATCTTTATAATATACGATGAACCGCTAGCAATAGTCTTTATAAAACAACTTAACAACAGAGGCTAATTAACTAAATACGGTGCGTTATGACAAGAATTGACTATTCATTACTCGTGATAGATAAACTAATCATTCACGATATACCTAGGCACAAAAAGAATGAAACCGGAAGCGGTCCTAATTATAGTGAGAACGAGAGCACTATAACCGATGGTTTGCGTGTCTTTTTTCAAGATAAAATAAAGGCTGCATTAAATAGTGATCAGTCTTTCAGGGTTTGCTTTAAAGATGAGACCGAGTCGTCTGTTCCGTCGTGTGTAAATACAATAATCAATTCAGATAATGACTTTGTCGCTCTCTCAAAAGATATTGCATCAAATTTATACAACATACAGAAAGGGAATAATGCTGCAGGAATATTGTTAGTTTTAAAGGGTAAAATCTCAACATTGCCAATCTGTGTTGTTTTAAAACTAGAGAGAGACAATGGAGCTCAACTGGTCTTGGACGAAGCAACAAAAACTTTTAATGTTGAAGAAGTCCATAATTTAATGCTAACGACCAAAACAAAAATTTTCAAAGTTGCGTTATTTCTTTGTCGCTCACTATCAGAAACTGACTACGATGGACAATTGATGGACTATCAAATTAATCCGAAAATTAAAAAAGACCTAAATACTTTCTTTCTTGATTTTATGGGTTGCTTTCCTTATGATGATCCTAAAACAACAACAAAGAAATTTTACGAACTGACAAAAGAATTTGTTGATACAATCCCGGATCCAATACAACGCTCTCAGTATATTCAAGATTTAAATTCCTATCTACGTAGAAATCAAGCAACAATAAGTCCAAGAGAGTTCGCTAATGACTATATGACAGAAACGCAACATAAAAACCAATATAAAGAGTATTTGATCAGCAAGGGATTTGAGTTTGCAAGCTACTCTAAAGACAACACATTAGTAAATTCACATATTAGTAAAATTCTGGTTGAATTTGAAAATGGTATTTCCATTTTAGGAACAAATGGAACTTTTGAGAATAAGGTAACTCTCACAGAGGACGAGCAAACTGGAGAATGTAAGGCTGAGATTAAATCAAAGATCAAGAGAATAAAATGATAATTGATATTGATGAAATATCAAAACAGTGGAAACTTGATGAGCCCCAATTAGATATATTGGGGCAGCAAGTAGTTTCTCTTTTGAAGAAAGGCCTATTTGCTGTAGAATTACATCCGGAGATATCATATAGGACTAAAGAGATACAAAGTATAATCAAGAAAATTCAGAAGAAACAAAAAGAGAAAACTTATGGATATAATGATTTAAGAGATAGATTAGGAATTCGTATAGTGTGTCCTTTTCTATCCGATCTATCTACAATAGATACTTTTTTAAAAAAAAATTTTAAAGTCCGGAAAGAGGAAAAGAAAAAAGAGAAAATAGACTTTAATAAACTAGATTATCAGTCAAATCATTACGATGTTTCCGTAAAACAGGAATTGATAAATTTTGACCCGAACTTCATATTTGAGATTCAAGTCAGAACAATGAATCAGCACGCTTGGGCTAATTCTGCTCATATTTTGTATTATAAGCAGGATATTATGTTGCCTGATGAGATGAAGCATAAAATATATCGACTATTATCATTATATGAATTAGCTGATGAAGAATTTGCAAAGGTTAATGAGTATCTTAAAGCCCAGAAAGGTAATTTAGTTTACACTTTATTGCGACGATTGGAAGGTAAATTATATAAATATGCAGAGTCTGATTTTGACAGAGAGTTGTCTGTCCATAACCTCACTACAATTTTAGGTTTTCTTTCTGATGATGAGCATAATAGGCTTAACACTGGAATCGAACCGTTTATTCTAGAAAATGATGTCAAGATACAACACATCTTCAATGATAATCGTAATCGTTATGCCCAAATCTTTTGGCTAACACAGCCAGAGATCTTTGTAATATGGTACGGTCTGGAGAAGTTTTATTTTTCAATAACAGATAATTGGGATGACTTTTTCGATCCAGAAGAGTTGAAAATAATACAAACTTTATGGTGCTAAAAAGATGATAGATACAATTAACTGTAATTTAGAGGGACTTGTCCTTCATAAAGTCGGCAATAAATATGAGAATGAGAATATTCATTTTTCTCACTCTCCTTTAATTATAGAAGATCCGACTGTTCGTATTCCTCTATTGAAATTTTTTACGTCTCCGTTTAAGTCTTCAGAATATTTCAATTTCTATCATGAAATTGATATAAATATGAATGAGGTATTTACTTGTGTAAGCAAGATTTTTGATGATCCAGAAATACTATTAGAGCAATCCATAAACCTTGCCAAACATTTGTATGAACAAAGCGTTCATCCTAAAATCAAAAGTGGAGAGTTCTATGTAGTCTATTTCAAGAATTGCATGATTGACGGCAATACAGTAGATGCCATCGGACTATTCAAGTCAGAAAATAAAGAGATATTTCTTCAAATACATACTGCAAACGATGGCTTTGAGATTGAAAGCCAACAAGGAATCAATATAAACAAATTAGATAAAGGCTGTTTCATATTCAATACGGATAAAGAGAATGGTTATGTGGTAGCAGTAGTTGATAATACGAACAAAGGGGTAGATGCCCACTACTGGATTGATGATTTCCTGCACGTTCGGCAAAGACAAGACGAGTATTATAATACTCATAACGTTATGTCAATGTACAAAACTTTTGTTACGAAAGAACTACCACAACAGTTTGAGGTAACAAAAGCAGATCAAGCGGAATTAATAAATGAGTCCGTGAAGTTTTTTAAAGAGAAGGATACCTTTAATTTGGATGATTTTGGCGCTGAAGTATTACGGGAACCTGAAGTTATCAAGAGTTTTAATGACTTCAGCAATAAATATCAGCAAGATAAAGAAATAGAATTGTCTGACAATTTTACCATTTCAGATTCTGCGGTCAAAAAACAGGCTCGTGCATTTAAAAGCATAATAAAATTAGATAAAAATTTCCATATTTATGTACATGGAAATAATCAATATATTAAACGAGGATATGACGAAGCGACGGGAATGCATTATTATCAGTTATTCTTTAAAGAAGAACTGTGATTTATTCTTTGTGTAAAGCATAATCTTGAAATATATGAGTTTAGCGGATTCGTTAAAGTATTCTATTGGTGGTTCTCAAGGCTCAACAAATATGACTAACATTCCAGTCGAATATGCAAAAACCATATCTTTCAACAAAGCATTCAGAGCCTTATTATCTCAGGACAAATTTATCGCACGAAGCGACTATAAGGAACTTGTCGATTCATATGGGGACGTATCGCAGGTATACAAAACTTTGGCCGAAGCCGGGATGTTAGATGACTACGTGGCAAAATATGCGCTTGACGGTTCGGAAATAGTCTATTTCCGAACCATGTTCAATGAGATCAAAGATCTCTCAAAAGAGTCGCCGACCATCCGGGAGCATAACGCAGCTTATGTGGAACGCCATCTCGAATCGGAACAACAGTATCTGGATGACATTCTCAAAGCGTGCGACCCGGCCATATCGCTTGATCGGGAACAACGAGAAGTCGTACTCTCGGAAGAGGATCATACGTTAGTAATTGCCGGGGCGGGAGCAGGAAAGACCACAACTGTCGCCGCTAAAGTACGTTACCTGGTTGAAAAAAGGGGAATAGATCCGACCAAAATCCTGGTTATCTCGTTTACGAATAAAGCTGTAGAAGAACTACGCGAGCGAATCAATCATAATCTAAAGATTCCCTGTCCCATTGCCACATTTCATTCTATTGGATATACAATCCTACGCCAAGGAGAGGAGGATAGGAAAAAAATAGTGGAAGGAGGATACTTATATTCTATAATCAATAAATATCTGAAATCTACTGTACTGCGTAGACCTGAGATCGTAGACAAATTAATCCTTTTTTTCGGATCCTATTTTACTGCACCTTACGAAGGGGAGCAACTTAACGAATATTTCCAGTTTGTTGCCAAAGCAGATTGCTCTACATTGAAAAGTAATCTGCACGAGTACATTAAACAGGTTGTAGATCGCAAGACACAGAAAGTACAAACTCTTAATAATGAGATTCTACGGTCGATGGAAGAGGTGCGAATCGCCAATTTTCTGTATCTGCACCAGATAGAATATGAGTATGAACCGATATACCAATATCCAATCCTCGATGCGAATAAACCTTATACGCCCGATTTTCGTATTACTCAAAACGGGCAAACCGCTTATATCGAACATTTTGGAATAACCGAAGATGGCAGAAGTAGCCGTTATACTAAGGATACGCTTGAAAAATACATTTCCCGCATCAGCGATAAGAAACAGTTACATGAGAAGCATAAAACTTGTTTAATATGTACCTATTCTCAACATAACGACGGAAGGGATTATCTCATCCATTTAGAGGAACAGCTTATCGAATGCGGCTATGTATTGAATAAACGTCCAACGGAAGAAGTCTATCAGAAATTGATCGATTCGGAAGAGAGCAAATATATTACGAAGCTTACTCTACTTATCTGCACTTTTGTCAATAATTTCAAAACTCAAGGATACAACATTGAGAAATTCGACGATTTTAAGACTACGACTAAAAATGTCCGGACTAAACTCTTCCTCGACATTTGCAAGGTCTGCTATTACGAGTATCAAAAAACATTGGAGGAAGAACATTGTATCGACTTTCAAGATATGATCAATGAGTCTGTCGAACTTCTTCACAAGATGCAAGAAAAGGGTAAAGGAGGACTCTACTACAAATACATCATCGTGGACGAATATCAGGACATTTCACGCCAACGTTATAATCTCGTCGCAGAGCTGTCGCGGTTATGCGATGCCAAGATTATGGCGGTCGGAGATGACTGGCAATCTATTTACGCTTTCAGCGGTTCGGTTCTTCCATTGTTCACGCGTTTCTGCCAGGAAGTGGGTTATGGGCAAGAATTGAAGATCACACGCACCTATCGCAATGCCTAAGAGATCATTGACATCGCAGGAGCATTTGTACAGCAGAATTCGGCACAGATTAAGAAAGCTCTAATTTCTCCCAAACGAATTACAAATCCGGTCATTATTCATACTTACGCGGAGACTTTCAAAAAAGAGGCAGAGCGTCCGGAAGGCGGGAAATATTTTTATCTCGGGGAAGCCGTCAATAAAGCTATCGGAGACATTATGGAGTATAACGCTGCCGAAGGTAAATCTCGTGTAGCGTCTATTCTTCTAATCGGTCGATACGGATTCGACGCACGGAATCTGTGTTATTCTAAAGAATTCAATTACGATGAAAAATCCGGGAAGGTATATTCAGCCCAATATGGGAAGCAGGTCAAACTTCAGTTTTTGACAGCTCATAGTTCAAAAGGGTTGAGCGCAGATAATGTAATCATTATCAATGCAAAGGACGAAACGTACGGATTTCCGTCAAAGGTCGACGACGATCCGGTATTAAATATGGTTGTTTTAAACGACACCTCCTATAATTATGCCGAGGAGCGGCGATTGTTTTATGTAGCCCTGACTCGGACGAAAAACAGAGTCTTCATCGTTACTCCCGAAAAACGGCCGTCGGAATTTATTAAAGAGTTGCTGAGGGACACAGCAAGCTACCCTTACGTTACTCTGAAAGGAAAACTTAAAACCGATCTTTCTATATCGAACGTTGTCAAAGATAGTTGCCCGATTTGTGGCTATCCGATGCAGCTCCGTTGGAACAAAAATTATGGCCTTAAATTGTGGATATGTACGAATGATCAAGAGGTATGTGGGTTTATGACTAACGACAAACGAGGCGAAGAACTTTCCATTCAGAAATGTGACTGGTGCAAAGACGGATATTTAATCGTGAAGAAAGGCTATACGGGCTATATCCTAGGATGCACTAATTACAAACCGGATAGATCGGGATGTGGTCGGCTGCTTAGCCAAGAGCATTATCATGTATGGAAAAACAGCGATTTCGGGAAAAACGATCTATCGCAGGATAAACCGGGATTTTTAAATATTTCAAAACCTGTAATATCCGAGCCCCAAATACCTACAATGGTCTCCATACCACAGATAACTAAGCCTCAAATAGAACGGAAACCACAGGTTCATACGATTGGCTATTCCGAACGGGTTATCGAGAAAGATGGGTTTAATGTTCTCGTAGACGCTTATGAAAATATACTTACGGATATGGAATTACTTGGCAGGCTTCGCACTTTGAGAAGTGTTATGGCACAAGAATGCCAACTTCCCCCCTATTGTATTATGCAAAACGATACCTTAGTGCTTCTGGCAACAGATAAACCGATTACCCGTGAAGAATTTATCAGAATAAAAGGAATCGGTAACCGCAAATATGAGCGATTCGGAGAACGGTTTATTGCGGCGATAAAAGAATATACAGAACTTTAACAGCACGCCAATATTATCGCCATCACGATGATATTCCTGTAAAACACATTTTTTGCAGTCTGAAATACATTCACTCTGTGTCAGCTATAAAGTTTCCGTAATCTATTTTAACAGTCATTAAATTGATGGCTGTTAAAATATGTATTATGCGTGGAGGTCCTGAGTAAATGAATCCGGCTTAACTGTCAATACCTAAACGCTTTCTCCATAACATCCTGCTCAAACTTGGAAATACCGTATTTAGTAGCGAGTTTTCTCCAACCGGAAACAGCACGTTTAACCTCTGCGAGTATCGTTTCTGCACGAGCGGGTTCCAATCCGAAATACGGCGTGATACTCATAGCCAGATCGAAATCCAATGAATTGTCATTCTCCGAAATGTTGAGCTTCAGTCCCGTGCCGTACTCGTCAGGGTTTATATCATAGGCGGGTGATAATCGCCACCCCTGCGGTGTAAGCAGGAAACCGTGATTCCGCAGATGGTCATCGCAGTTCGAAACCGCGATATTGAACACAATCCTGCGCCAGAGCTGCTCCATGTTCCGGTCCGTATCGTCGCAGTTGGCGATGATCCATTCGGCCAGTTCGAGGTAGCTGGCTCCCTCCGTATGGCTCGTACCGTCCGTATAACCGAGCAACGTCATGGCCGAGGCAAAGTGTATCCGCTGGCCCGTATCGGTCCGGTCGAAACGCTTGGTCATAAAACTATGGTGTCGGCTGCCGAACCGTTGTGCCCGGCATTCGGACATCTCGATACCGCACAAGCGGGCCAACTCGGCCGTAACCATCTCCCATGCCCCGGAATCTTTCGTATCTCCGGCGCTCGGAAACTTGACGATCCACAGGTGTCCGTTTTCATCCTCCACATTGGCTTTCGGCCTGGCCCCGCCCAATGACGAACCGGGTGCAACGAGCATATCGATCCATCGCGTATGCTCCGGTGTATCGGCATTATCTTCCCGTTCTATTTGCAGGCTGGCGTGTTCCAGTTCCCGGATCGATGCCCAGGGCGGTGTGGCCAGCGACCGGTCGTTGTCCATGAAGTCCCCTTCTTTCGAGAACTTGAAGCGCAGGGCCCCCATGCGGTTGCCGTCATACACGCCCATCAGGTAATCCGCTTCGGTAAGCGTTCGCGGTTTTCGGTCCTGCTGCCGGGCGTTGATGGCTTCCCGCCTGCGCATAAGCGTACGCCCCCAGCGATCCGGTGCGGAGTCGAGGAACAATCCGAAATTGCTCTTATCCGAAGGTTGGTATTGCTTCCCGGTAAATGCCGACAGGTCGGGATCCAACGCGCGGAAACGAGGATGGGTCAGCCATGCGGGATCGTTCTCATAGGAAAAGACCTCTTTGCCCCGGATCGTTTCGCTGTGAAGCACACCCATATAGACCGGCTCCGCATCCTCGGGCCAGTCCATATATACGTATATATCGCACTGCGTTATCATATTCATCGCTTTTTAGAGACTCTTTCCCCGACCACGAGTTTGGCATCCTGAAGGGCACGCCCCAGTTCGTCGTCTTTAGCTACGAGCAGCAAATCTTTTTCCAGCCCGAGGATAGCCAGCACCCGGAAATAGTATCCCATTGCAACTCCTTCCTCACCCCGCTCGATCTTGGTCAGGGTATTGCGGGAGATTCCGGCACGCTCGGCCACCTGCTCCGAGGATAACTCCCGGCGCAGGCGTGCCAGCTTTATATTTTCGCCCAGAGCCGTAAGCGTCTTCCGCTGGCTCGGCAATAATGCCCGTTTCATACAATAACATTAACGATTATGTGCAAATATAAGTATTATTGCGCAGAATAATTAGCATTATACAGATTTATTTTACAGACTACTCCCGAATACCTTTTTCGTACGGGTTCCAGCAACAACGTAGGCCGACATAGCGATGTTCCGATGTTATCGTAAAGTAAGTATGAGATTACGATTCCATCAGATACTCATGAATAGGAGTTATCCGGAAAACCTTTCCGTTTTTCTCAAACGCTCTACCCACGGCTACTATCAACCATTCCGTTAGCCCTAATGCGTTTATGACTTCTACTGGACCAGTATACTTCCAGTCGAAATTCTCATCAGTTACTTATACACAGACTTTAACTAGGCAAGCAACCTTATTCTTTTTCATCAAAACAAAGTCACACCTTAAAAGTTAGGTAATGAAAAATGAATTTTTATACCGATATCCCCTCAGCCACTCTCTTTTATCGCCGACTAAAATTTGGTCTGCCAAATACCACCAATTACTAAATGGGAAAACGTAACTTTTGAGAAGACAAGTTTTCTAAACTTGCATATATACAGCAAAATACATATATTTGTGTCGTTAGCAGGTTCTTACAAGACGGTTTCGGACAGTCATCCATAGCTCAGTATCCAAATCGTTACCTGAAGACCTTACACCCGATCAGGTAACGATTTGTCCGGAATTGTCTTACTTGCAGTCGAATATGGCTGAGAGAATCTGTCGAGACGAAAAACGGGGTCAGTAATTTTGTAAACATTATAATTCCCTTTTTGTATGGACAAATAAACCGGTCTTCTTTCCATTAGATAGAACGATCCGGAATAGGGTATCGAACGTATGTTGGAATATTATCATCGTAAGGGCTATTCCGACAGTTGGATCAATCAACGACTGCAATCTATCGAGATTCGCAAGGAACTGACCGACGAATGGGAACGGCGCGTCGTTAAAAAGGCCGGAAATATGCCGTTTTAACCGGTATCATCACGCTGACGGCACCGTTCGTCATGGCCGTATGGGGGTGTATCGGGATTGAAACATCTTCGGTCTAAAAAGTAACGATACACAAAATATAAATCCTTTCTCTCGGGAGGAGATATAAATCAGGGGATAGAATTGCAAACTCTATCCCCTGATTTATGTTACAGGCCGAATCCGCGTTTTACTTTCGGTCCGGGTTTATGATTTTCTCCAGTAACGTTCGGCTTTAGCGAATCCGATCTACTTTCTTTTATCGTAATACGCCGGTAGCCCGATTTTTGTTTTGCCGGAGCAACGAGATCGATTTTTCGCAGACCGAGGGTTTGTAGCGGCTGCCCGTTCTTGCTGGTACGACCCGGACCGGGAAATGTGGAAGGATCCGGTCTTTCTCGCCTCCTACCGGGTCCGCATCCGTTTCCATACGGACGGCACGGCCGAAGAGTACGAGGTTGAGTTCACGACGATTCGCGGCTGTTATCGTTTCGATTCTCGGCGCGGGATGATGACATGGGAAAATGGCGAGCACTGTGTCGTTTCGCTGATGCCCTCGTATATGACGGAGGTCATTTATGAGCCGGTAGCGTGGAAACACGCCTGCGAGGAGACGTATAAGTTCGTATACGCACGTTTGTCCGTTATGAATTGAGCCGACCTCGGATAAAAACGGATCGAAACCGGGTTACGCAGACTTCGTTTATAAAAGCGGTTCTCGTGCAGTCTGTGCTTTTCCCCTTTCATACGTTAAGGCTTTCGTTGTCCGGGGGCGCGGGGACCGGCCGTTCGGTTTTGGCTTCGACTCGGAACAGACTGAAAATTTCCGGTTTGTCGGAGTGGTAAGTTTCTTATTAATAAATTATTATGTCTTGCGCCTTTTTGTGCCGCATCATCTTTTGGCATCAGTTCCGAGGCGGTTTTCCGGTCGATTTTTCCGGTTTTTTTACAGAGCCAGCAGTTCGGCTTCTTTCGTCCGTGTACTGCCGGCAATCTGTTCCTCCAAAGAAGGCTTGGGGCCGTTTGGTACGTTTGGGCGTAACGGTCGGCTTAAAATATGCAATGCGCTACGATATGAAAGTTCCGTAAAATGGCCGATCGGAAGATTGGCTTTCTTTTTATATGTGTAGTATATTATTCAGTAGATTCGATATACGAATCCTTATAACGCTCACCCGTAAGTCTAACCATAAATCCCAATCTTATGAAAAACACCCAAACTTTTTCCAACAAAATGGTCGACCTGACCGGTATGCAGGATTACGAACGAATTACGGCTGAGTTCAACCGCTTGACAAAAGACTATTATGCGAAGGAAAAGAATCCCGTTCAGAGGTTCCGCACTTTGCGCCAAATACGGATCAGACTTGCGTCGGCTAAAAAGGTCTACGAGGTGGCCGGTAAAGAGAGCGAGTATATTATCCGCTTGTTGAAAAACGAAGAGGAGATTGTTTTGATGTTCGCATCCCAGGCGAAAGGTTCGGATCTTTCGCCGACCGAAAACAGAGCCTTACGTCTGAACTGGTCGGGCAAACAGATCGATTTGGTCGAGATCGTCTACGGTCTTTATGTCGGCCGGTGTATCAACGGAGGACGATGCGGCATTCAGGAGATTGCAGCCGTTTTCGAGCGATTGTTCGGTGTCAGATTGCCGCATATCTACAACCGACTGTTGGCTATCCGGAACCGTAAAAACGGACGGACCCCGTTTTTGAAATGGCTCAGCGAGCAGATCGAGCGGGATGCCGACCAGAAAGACGAATAAGTAAGTGATTCGTAATCGCAAAACAGAGGACAGGAGGCCCGAAAAGTTTCCCGAATCCTGCTTATTTTTCTCCCGGGGAAGAATATTTCGGGCAGGAATGGCTAACTTTATGGCGAACGATAAAAACGATCCGAGATGAATCTGAAAAAAATAGGTATTCTTTGTTTGGGACTGATGGCGGGCGGCTTGCTGCAGGCCAAAGTCCGGCTGGCTTCCGTTTTCGGCAGCGACATGGTTTTGCAGCGGCAGTGCGAGGCGCCTCTTTGGGGTTGGGCCGAACCGGGGGCCGAGGTGGCGGCGACCGGGTCGTGGGACGGATCGACCGTCCGAACCCGTTGCGGAGCGGACGGAAAATGGGTGCTGAAGCTGAAAACTCCCGACGCGGGAGGACCTTATACGGTTACCGTTTCGGACGGGGAGACCGTTACGTTGGAGAACGTGCTGATCGGCGAGGTGTGGATCTGCTCGGGGCAGTCCAATATGGAGATGCCGGTAGGAGGATGGGGCCGCGTGCGCGATTATGCCCGCGAGATCGAAAGCGCCGACTGGCCTCGGATACGTCTGTTCGGCGTCAAGCGGGTTTCCAGTTTGGCTCCGAGGGAAGATGTACAGGTCGTAGGCGGAGGCTGGCAGCCCTGCTCGCCGCAGACGGTTCCCGACTTTTCCGCCGCCGGTTACTTTTTCGCCCGCGAGTTGCATAAGGCGCTCGGAGTCCCTGTCGGGGTGATCAATACTTCGTGGGGAGGTACGGTGGCCGAGTCGTGGATGAGTCCCGAGGCGCTGGCCACGCATTCCGATTTTGCGGAACGTGTCGAGCAGGTCCGCTTGGCCGGGCCGATGAGAATAGGTTATGGGCCGGGTTCCGCGATGACTCGGCTCGCTGGGAGCAGGTTGTCGCGCAGCGCGATCCGGCGTATCGGGACGGAAAGTGTCTGTGGAAGGAGCGATCCTTCGACGACAGCGACTGGGATACGATCGCTCTGCCCGCCTATTTCGATGCGAAGTGTCTGCCGGGCCACGACGGGATCGTCTGGCTGCGCCGGCGGATTGAGATACCGGCCCGCTGGCGGGGGCGCGACCTGACCCTTC
>ERZ791909.1966-NODE-1966-length-13256-cov-4.430346_pt1 | contig 13256 bp, 10 predicted proteins | sample MGYA00510143_ERZ791909 | MGnify/ENA primary metagenome ERZ791909 (study PRJEB30046, sample SAMN00792093) | human gut metagenome | study: EMG produced TPA metagenomics assembly of the A metagenome-wide association study of gut microbiota in type 2... | reverse complement strand
GCCATGATACAACTAAAATTGTTTATATGTAATTTTCCCGCAAAAGTAAGCAATTTTTTATGCTTTAAAGCAGGGAACAGAAAATAAATAAAGAAATAATTCCATAATTTTGCACCGACAAAGAAAGAAATATGAAAAAGAGAGTGTACAGTTTACTATTTGTGATGCTTTTTGCCCTTTCCATCGGGGCAAACGCACAGGTGAAGTACTTCACCAATGTCAACAGCAAGCAGATAAAAACGCTTCAGGTAAAAGTGGCCGGAGAGTTGATATCCGAACCCTATATAGCTTTGGGAGGAGAAGAACGAATCGAAATCAACTTCGACAAATTGGGCAGCGGATACACGCAATATGCCTATAATGTGGTGCACTGCAACGGTGACTGGACGCAATCACAGTTGAGCCCTATCGAATATATGAATGGTTTCCAGGGAACGACAATCGATGATTTTGCCAATTCCATCGGGACTACGACTCAATATTCAAATTACCGCCTGTTGCTTCCGAACGAAAACATACAGTTTAAGGTTTCCGGCAATTATGCCATCCAGGTCTATAATGAAGACACGCCGGACCAGATTATTTTTACAGCCTGCTTCTCGGTGGTGGAGCCGGTTGTCAATATTTCGGCTTCGGTCAGCGGAAACACCGATATCGACACCAACCAGAGCCACCAGCAGGTAAGTTTCAACATCAACAACAAGAATTTCCCGATCACTTACCCGCAGACGGACCTGAAGATATTCGTCTACCAGGATAACCGGCGCGATAATGCCGTTACGGACTTGCAACCGATGAGTATCCTCGAGAACCAGATTTCCTACACCTATAACCGCAACCTTATCTTCCCTGCCGGGAATGAGTACCGCCGTATGGAATTCCTGAGTAACCGATATAACGGCATGCATGTGGAAAACATCACCTTTCACAACCCCTACTATAATGTAGAACTTATGACCGATTACAAGCGTAACAAAGGCACTTACCAATATGACCAGGACCAGGACGGCCGCTTCTTCATCCGTTGCAGCGACTGTAACGATCCGGACACGGAAGCGGATTATTATATCGTACACTTTACGCTTGCATGCGATCCGCTACCTGACGGGAGCGTCTATCTCAACGGCGAACTATTCAATAACGTACTGGATGAAAAGAGTAAAATGGGCTATAACTTCGAGGCCAAGCAATATGAAAAGGCTGTCCTCCTCAAACAAGGAAGCTACAATTACCAATATCTGTTTGTCCCGACCGGCTCCACTGTCGGTCAGACGGGCCCGATAGAAGGCAACTACTATCAGACGCAAAACGAGTACAGCATCTATGTTTATTTCCGTCCGATGGGTGCCCGTTACGACCGCCTGATCGGTGTCACGACTGTCAGGAACGAGATGCAGGTATTCTAAGCCTACGAATAATTCGTTTGTTTTTCTCATTAAATCTCACCCTATGAGAAAATATTCTCACAGGCATGAGAATTAATTCCCATCAGTGTGAGAAAATATTCCCACCGGTATGAGAAAAAACGTTTCACTTCACCTGCTTTCCTACTACGTAAGTTGCTTGAATATTCCGGTCGTCACCAATGGTTTGCAGGCCGAACAGTTTGTTTTCTAATGTCCATTGTCCATTCCGTATCAGATAGTCCATGCGTATCTGCTGGGAGGGCGTAACGGCATAGTCCACTACGATGAAATCCGCTTTCCGGCCTTTCCGTAAACTGCCGATTTCATCGTCCAGATGAAGTGCTTTAGCTGCTCCCAAGGTACATTTATATAACGATTCGAAGACAGACATAGGATATCCGTTAAGTTGCTGCACCTTATATGACTCTCCCATCGTACGCAACAAAGAAAAAGAGGTTCCGGCTCCGACATCCGTTGCCAATACGGTTTGCATACCGATGCGATTGGCTTGTCGCATATCAAAAAGGCCGCTTCCTAAAAAGAGATTGGATGTCGGACAATGGACTACGACGGAACCGGCTTCGGCCAGCCGGCGGCATTCCGAATCGGACAGGTGGATGCAATGCCCGAAGACAGAGCGGCCCGTGACCAATCCAGCCCGCTCATATACTTCCAGATAATCCCGGCAGTCCGGGCACAAAGAAAGCGTGCTGTCGATCTCGTCTGTATTTTCGGAAAGATGCGTCTGTATATAAGTATCCGGATATTGCTCATGCAAACGCCCTGCCGCAATCAGTTGTTCCGTCGAGCAGGATATAGCAAAACGAGGCGTGATGACATAGCGGTTTCGCCCTTTGCCATGCCAGGTTTCAATCAAGTTACGGCTTTCGGATTCTCCCCGCTCTGCCGTATCGGTCAATCCTGCCGGGGCGTTCCGGTCCATCAGCACTTTTCCGGTCAGCATACACATATCATATTCCGACGCAACGGAAAAGAGAGCGGTGACGGAGGCCGGATGTACAGTCGCATAGGCCATACAGGTTGTTGTTCCGTTCCGAAAGAGTTCCTGTATAAAGAAGCGGGCCATCCTGCCAGCATGCTCCGGAGAAGCGAACGACTGTTCTGCCGGAAAAGTATAATCACCCAGCCAGTCCAGCAATTGCTTTCCATACATCCCGATTATCTCGGCTTGCGGGTAATGGATATGGGAGTCTATAAATCCCGGCATCAAGAGTTTACCGGAATAATCAACCAGCTCGAAATCTGTATAACGATCTTTGGTCTCCTTAAAAGGCCCGCAATCGATTATTTGCCCATCCTGTACGACCAATGCTCCATCGGGGAAATAACGGTAAGCTTCTTTCTTATTTAATGGAGAATCGATAAAATCAAAAACTTCTCCTCTGTATAATGTCAGCTCACTCATCTTTCTTCTCTTTTATCGGTTCGACGTGCAAAACGATATGGGTTGCCGGACCGAAATTCAAACGTAACTTATTTTCTATCTCTTTCGTCAACTCATGTGCACGGCTTACGGTTATTTGCCCGTCGACCCGGATATGCACTTCGATTGCAAAATCGTTTCCAATTCTGCGCGTACACAGATTATGCGGATTCTTAACTTCCGGCGTCTCATTAATTATAGAAAGAATCTCATCTTCGATCTCGCCCGGTAAAGATTTTTCCAGCAAATCATTAATTGCAGGTATGACCAACTGAAAAGCCACTTTGACAATCAATATACTGACGACTACGGCAGCAATCGGATCCAGCACACGCCAGTTATCACCTAATAAGATGGCTCCTCCAATTCCCAGCGTCGTTCCAATAGAAGAAAAAGCATCCGAACGATGATGCCAGGCATTCGCAATAACGGCCTGGCTATTCTCTTTCTTCCCTACATATAGCGTCAGGCGATACAGGACTTCCTTTATTATAATAGAGACAATGGCAGCAATAAGCGCGATCTTGCCGGGACTTTCCAGCGCTTCACCTCTAAAATAGAATCCGAATATCTTATTCGCCCCATCCCAGAAAAGGCCGACTCCCACGCACATCAGGACAATCCCGATAATCGTAGTAGCCAAGGTCTCATATTTACCATGCCCGTAATCATGTCCTTCGTCTTTCGGCTTGGAAGATATATTAATGAAGAGCAAAACGATTACATCCGTAATAAAATCGGAGAGCGAATGCACGGCATCCGCAATCATGGCGCTACTGTGCCCTAACACCCCTGCTACGAATTTGAAAACCAATAGCAGAAAATTGGCGAGTGATCCGACCAGGGTCACGGCCATGATTTTTCTTTTTCTAATATGTTCTTTCATTCCTTTTCTTTTACCAGACAACAAATCTACTCAAAATACCGACACAGATAGTCGCAGTTTTCATCTAAAATGGTAAAAAGCTTATCCAGCTTGTTCCGGAGGACAACCAGTTTCGACCGTAACTCTATTTTTTCCTCTTTCGACTTCGCGTCGTTCGATCGCTTGGAAAGGGTCTGCTGTTCAATAAGCCATTTATCCTTCAAAGCATTCAAGAATACTAAACGGGTAGACTGGCGGATAAAGTATTCAAATTTTGCCGCTCCCATCCACTTGTATAGAGTAGGAATATTCTTTTTGGATAATGACAAGCAATAAGGCACTGCCGATGCAAACGATAAACGGGCCGCCGTTTTTGTCGCCCTGACCTGCTTCGAAACTTCACTGGTATGAATTAGAACAACCCGATTCGTATATTTCAGGAGCAAGTCGATCTGCTGACTGGTTAAACTACCGTTATAGCATGCCACCGTATTGGTAAAACCGGCAATATGCATAGTCAATAGATCGTTGTAGTTCCATACCAGATAGACAAACCCTAACTTTTCGATCGCCTTGATCGCCTGGTAAAGGCCTAACAGACAGCTATCCGCCAGATTTGGCGGATAACAAATGCATTCTTTTCCTTTCTCTTCCGCCTTATACTTCAGGAAGCCTTGCAGAACGCCCTCCCCGTCCCGGATAGGAAATAGCATAGCACCGGCAAGCCGTTCATACTTATCCGGAAGTACTTCCGGACTTACACCCAGCCCCAAATACTTATGGCAGGCTGTTAACAGAGGATTATTACCCACATCGTAACCTAACGATTCAAGTATCATGTTCAGCTCCCTGTTTTCATGGATTGAATGCAGCAAACTTGCATTATCCGAATCATTTACCTGTCGTTTGTTTTTTTGTACAACAAGGTTATCAGTTTCATCAATCGGAATTTCAAACCAATCAGCCAGAATATACAAAGCCTCCGTATCGTTACACCCGACTAAAGACTGTACCAGATCTATTACGTTACCTGTTTCCTTACAGATACAGCATTCGTAGATCTGCTCCGTCACTTTGATTCTGAAAGACTTACTATCATCCCTATGAAATAAACAATCACACCTTAGTGTCTTTCCCGATTTACTTCCTCGAAATAGTTCTGCATACCGCCTCACCACATCTTCCAACCGGACTGTCTGAGCAATTTGTTGCTCCAAATCTTTTATTCTCATTAAATTTAGCAGTTATAGAGAAAAACAACCTTTCAATAAAACACCAATCATAAAAAACATGTTTTTTACGTTTTCGGAAGAAACAAATATAAAGAGAAATTAAATACAAACATACTTCTTGTAACCATGGCTGATATTAAATTACATAAATAAAATCCGAAAAACTTGTTTAAGCGACAATCAATCTTTCGATTAAAGATTATTAATATCGCCCGTAAAATTGTAACCAATAAAAAATCTTACCTTTGTTCCATATATCCGAGAAGGAACAACGTTAAATACATGGTAAGATTTATCCGTTATATAATATTAATAGCTCTGTTACAATCGACAGCAGGAACTTTTCTATCATATGCTCAGAGTTTTACCTCGGCATCCGGTATTGTCAAAGACTCGATTACCGGTGAACCGCTCCCATTTGTATCCGTCTATTTTGACGGATCGACTATCGGAGCAATGACAGACGACGATGGAGCATTCACTCTACAAAACAATCAGGGCTACACCAAACTGGCTGCCGCCTCATTGGGCTACGACACTAAAATCATCGATCTCAAACCCGGTAAAAAAAATGAAAACCTGGAACTGCTGTTGAAACCGACTGCTTTCGAGATATCAGAAGTCGTGATCAAACCTAAAAGAGAAAAATATACCCGCAAGGATAACCCGGCTGTGGAACTTATTAAAAAAGTGATTGCTCACAAGAATGACAACCGGATCGAGGCAAAACCGGAATATCAAACGGAAGTGTACGAAAAATTAAGCCTGTCGCTGGATAATTTCAATCCGAATCTCGACAAAAATAAATTTTTGAAAAAGTTCAAGTTCATCAAGAACTATCTGGACACATCCGAATTTAACGGCAAACCGATTCTGACCGTTTCCGTCCGTGAAAATCTTTCTGACTTCTACTACCGGAAAAGTCCTAAAACGGAGAAGACGCTTGTCAGGGCCAAACGTATGCAGGGTATCGACAAGACATTGGACGACGGTGGCGGCATAACTTCCAATCTGGAAGAAATATTCAAGAGTATCAATATCTTCGATAACAACATTCCTATTTTATTGAACCGGTTCGTCAGTCCGTTGTCATCGACATTGGCGACAACTTATTACCATTACTACATTATGGATACGCTTGATGTGGGTGGAGATAGATGTGTGGATCTGGCTTTTGTTCCGGCAAACAGTGAAAGTTACGGGTTTACCGGACGACTTTATATAACGCTTGACGGTAATTATGCAGTCAAGAAAGTCTTATTGAATACACCCGCGAATATCAACCTGAACTGGGTGGACAAGCTCCGTATCGAACAGGAATTCAAGCAGATGCCAGATAGCACCTGGGTACTCGACCAGGAAAATACCTTTGTCAATTTCTATGTGGTAAAAGGGGCGCAACAACTGTATGCCCACCAGCTTAGGAATTACGACAATTATAATTTTAATGTGCAGAATGCAGACTCCATTTTCGGACTCTTAGGGGCCTTGCATATCTTGCCGGAAGCAACGGTACAGCCTGATACGTTTTGGACGCACAACCGTCCTATTCCATTGAAAGAAAAGGAAGATGCGTTAAAAGATTTATTAGGGCAGTTGCGTAAAGTACCGGCCTTCAATGCCATTATCAAAACCGCCGAAATCCTGATAACCGGCTATATCCCGACAGCAAACGACAAGAAAGTGACTAAGTTCGACTTCGGTCCGATGAATACTACCTTCAGTGCGAACCACCTGGAAGGTTTCCGCATGCGTGTGGGAGGAATGACGACCGCGAACCTCAATCCATACTGGTTTGCAAGCGGTTATCTGGCTTATGGAACAAACGACCGTAAGATAAAATACAACCTGAAATTAACGCACAGTTTCACTAAAAAAGAATATCACGAAGGAGAGAACCCGGTCAATAACCTGTCGTTTATCCAGGAATATGACGTGTACACCCCGGGGCAGGACTTCCTTTTCACAAGTAAAGATAACATTTTCGTTGCCTGGAAAGTCGGCGAGCCTGTGACTAAGATGCAGTATATCCGCAAAAGCGTATTACAATACGAGAAAGAATGGCTGAACGGACTGACCTGGAAGTCCTGGATGATGAATCAGAACAACGAAGCGGCAGGAACCCTTCAATACATTAAACGGGATGAATCGGGCAATTTGTATCATATAAAGGATTTCACGACATCCGAAATCGGGACACAATTGCGTTTTGCTCCGGGTGAACGGGCTTACAACGGACGTTCGGGCAAAGAATCTGTATTCAACCTGTCCAAAGACGCTCCTGTTTTCAAGCTCTCCCATCAATTAGGAATAAAAGGCGTATTAGGTGGCGATTACAATTACAACCATACGGAGATCAGTGCTGAAAAACGTATCTGGCTGTCTTCTTTCGGCCATATCGACGCACAGTTAAAAGCAGGAAAGGTTTGGGATAAAGTGCCTTTTCCCCTATTGATTTTGCCGAACACGAACCAATCCGTCACAATCCAGCCGGAAGCATTCCACATGATGAACGCGTTGGAGTTCGTGACCGACCAATATGTATCGTTTAATGCTACTTATTATATGAAGGGCTGGATTCTGAACCGTATTCCGGGTATCAAATGGTTACGGCTGCGTGAAGTTCTTTCCTTTAATATGATCTATGGCGGACTGACGGATAAAAACAACCCGACATTGACTCCGGGACTTTTCCTGTTACCGGAAGGGACACAGCCGTTGGGCAACACACCTTATATGGAATGCAGCGTCGGTTTGGAAAATATATTTAAGATCCTGCGCATCGATTATTACAGACGCTTAACTTACCTGAATCATCCTGATATCAAAAAGGGAGGCATCCGTATTGCGCTGAGATTTACTTTCTAAATATGTGGTTTAATAATAATGACAGATCCGAATAGTTCACGTTTACATCATGCCCCTAACCCGTGGGCACTGACACCTCTGGTTGTTTTCTTATTATCCTATCTTGTAGTGTCCATTATTGCAGGAGATTTCTACAAAATGCCTATTACCGTGGCCTTTGTTGTCTCTTCAGTAGTTGCCATAGCCATATCCAAGGGAGGAAAACTAAGCAACCGGATCGAACAATTCTGCCGGGGAGCGGCCAACAGCAATATTATGCTGATGGTATTGATCTTCATTCTTGCCGGTGCTTTCGCCCAAACAGCAAAAGCGATGGGAGCAGTCGATGCTACGGTCAATCTGGCTATGTCCATCCTGCCAGGTAATTTGTTGGCTGCCGGAATCTTCCTCGCTGCTTGTTTTATTTCCATTTCTGTCGGAACATCTGTCGGGACAATCGTTGCCCTGGCTCCTGTCGCCGTTGGGATCGCTGACAAAACCGGAATGCCCGATGCGCTCATGCTGGGAGTTGTCGTAAGCGGAGCCATGTTCGGGGACAACCTGTCTTTCATATCCGATACGACTATCGTTGCCACGCGTACGCAAGGTTGTAATATGAATGATAAGTTCAAGGTGAATATTCGAATCGCTCTTCCGATCGCCATCCTGACCGGTATTATCTACGTGCTGATCGGAAGTGAGGTCGGGAGCGGATATGAAACGGGGCAGATCGAATGGGTCAAGGTCCTGCCCTATTTGGTTGTCCTGATAACAGCTATTTACGGCGTGAATGTCATGATGGTTCTGATTGTCGGGATTATCCTGTCCGGTATCGTCGGACTGCTTACAGGCGGGTTCGACATTTGGGGTTGGAATGCTTCGATGGGGCTGGGCATTTCGAATATGGGTGAGCTTATTATCGTCACGTTGCTGGCCGGCGGAATGTTGGAAATGATACGGTATAACGGAGGCATCGATTGGATTATCCTGAAACTCACCTCCCGCATCCGTTCCTCCAAAGGAGCCGAACTGAGCATTGCGGCATTAATAAGTTTTGCCAATCTTTGCACCGCAAACAACACCATTGCTTTGATCATGGCAGGTCCGATAGCTAAAGATATCGCCGATCGTTTCAAAATAGATCCGAGACGCAGTGCCAGCCTGTTGGACATTTTCTCCTGCTTCGTTCAGGGAATCATACCCTACGGCGCTCAATTGTTGATGGCGGCTGGTCTGGGGCATGTCTCCCCTATCGAAATCATGCAGTATCTGTATTATCCTTATTTATTGGGTGTAGGAGCCTTGCTTGCTATCGCATTCAATTATCCGCGCAAGTATGCAGGTCTAAATCTACTTAATAAGTAGAGGGGTACTCTGTTTACTAAGTAGAGGATTGCCTACTTACTAAGTAGATGAACGTCTGCTTATCGAGTAGATGACGCACTACTTAATAAGCCGTTTTCAGACACATGGAGCCTCTTGATATGCCGGATGAAATCCTATAGAAAATCCGGCAAAAGCCTTTTTCTCCTATCAGAAAGACATTCTATTCCTAATCAGATATGGTCAAATATGAAATCTGCCGGTATTCCAAAATAATCGCGTAAACGTTTAGCTATGTTCAAGTTGATTGCACGTTTTCCATTCAACAATTCACTTATTCGAGACTCTGAAATGCCAAGCATTCTTGCCGCTTCTTTTTGTTTGATTTTCTTATCTGCCATCTTCTTTTTTATCTCGTCTGTTATCAAAGTCGATACCTTACCCGGCAAAGGATGATAAGCAGCCTCCCATTCGTAGACAGCATCAGTGAGTTTGATAAATTCATCTTTATCAGGCTGTGGCAAAAGTTCCATATCACCAAGTTCTGTACCCTTTGTGATAATCACTTCCACTGCGTTTTTATATTCTCTGTATTGGGCATCATTTTTAATTATCATAGGAACTTTCTTTAGATTGTTTTCACATCAATTCTATCATATTCCGGATGCGTACCGATAAAACGGATAATCATCCGACCTGCGAAGAAGACGACCACAGCAACAATCCGGTAGTTATTACCTTTAATATTAAACACGTACCTGTTGTTACCGACATAGTCTGCTGACAGAAAATCATTTTTCAAATCTGAATGATTCTTCCAGTTTGCAGATTCACATATTTCAATCCATTTTTGAACAGCTTTGTCTGCATCCTTATGCTTACGGATGAATTTCTCTAATTTCTCAGAATCAATGATTTTCACTTTCTCTTTTTTATTGTACTACGGCAAAAGTAGTACCAAATTCCCAATTATGGAAGTTTTGACAAAAAAAGTTACCATAAATTTTGCATACTCGCCTAAAACCACGACCTTTGCTTTCGTATTAGAAAATAACGTAGAAGCGTTTCGATATTATCTTGTCTTGAAATCTCGACAATTTCAACATACCAAGATAATAGACAAAAATGGCTCCTACGCTTGTGTTTGCTATATACACCTGTCAGCTTTGATAGGTGACTATATACTAACATAAAGCGTGGGGACATTGTTCTATTATTGGTGTGTGGGCAGTCGAGAGCCTCAAGACAGTAATAAACGATGGTCCTTGCGCTTTCTTTATCACCCTTTCCAGAAAAGGACGCGGAAAGAATATTGATATAATATGAAAAAGCTTATACTTTTTTGTTTATTAGGTTTGTGTTTCTGCATTAATGGAAAATCACAAAATGCAACACAAGTAGAACTGAAGGAAAGTGGAACGCTATTAGATTTATTATCTGTAAACGAAATTGAACGAACAGAAAGAATTGTAATCAAAGGAAATTCTCTAATAACCAATGATTTCGCTGTATTGAAAACGATGTTGGTACAATATCGATTAACAGAAATAGATATAGAAAACACTTCAACTAATATTATCACAAAAAAGGCCTTTGATGGATGTTCAAAATTAAAGAAGATCAAATTACCAAAATTTTTAGTGGATATAGACTATATGGCTTTTGCCCATTGTGACAATTTAGAAAAAATAATACTACCTGCTTCTGTAAAGAAGATAGACATTGGAGCTTTTTGGTATTGTTCTTCTTTACACTCTATTACTTTGGGTAGAAAAATTGAAAATATAGGAGGAGATTGTTTCCACTATTCAGGTTTGAAAGAAGTTCATTGTAAAAGGACTACCCCGCCTAATTGCGAATATGGATCATTTGAAGGACTTCACGAAACCTGTACCCTTTATGTTCCAAAAGGCTGTAAGAAAAAATATGCTTTTGCTGATGGTTGGCTCAATTTCGACAATATACAAGAAGAAAATGTTGAACCGGCCAAAAATCTTCAAGTAAATCTTCAAGGTGGTACATTTATGTGGCAACTTTATCCTAATTATGAGGGAAAAGGAGGGTTTGTTGTTCAATGGATTTATCCAAAAGAAGATTATTTTATAGAGGTTGAAAATGAGGAAACTGTAGTTTTTCATATCGCTGAAGAAAATAAATATTTCTCTAATTGGAAAATTGAAACTATATTATTGAATGGAAATGATATTACATCTAACTTAACAAAAGACAACTTATTATACATAACAATAGATAAAGACTCTAGATTAGAAGTAATAATGAAAGATTTGAATTCCACATCGAATGAAACTATCGAGAAAAATAGTATCAATATCAGTGTTTCACAAAATATATTGCACATAAATAACATATCTCCTCAAGAACAAATTAATATATATGATACTTTCGGTGTTTTAATATATTCAAAAAAAGGAGATAGCGATCATTGCGAAATACCGCTACCTTCTCAACAAATTTATTTTATTCAAATCGGAGATAAAACTTTTAAAATTAAAAATTAAGCATGAAGCACATTATATATTTTTTCCTGTTAAGCATTCTTTTTTCTTGTGAGAAAGAGCAACCTCAAGTAACTTCTATCCGATTAGACAAATCGGATCTTGAATTATATGTTGGTGAGGAGTACCAATTTGTTGTATATCATGAAGATTCCAATGCCCCTACTCCACAATACATATGGAATATATCTGATAAAACAATAGCCACTATATCAAATAATGGATTATTGAAAGTGTTTAATAATGGTAATTTAGATGTCACTGTTTCCACTAGTGATGTTTTCGACAACATTGGCAATCCTTTTATAACCAGTTGTAAAGTAAAAATCAATCCAATATTGGCTTCAGGAATAAGATTTGAGCAAGATACCTTTTTCATAAAAGTCGGTGAAGCATTGCAACTACCGTATTCATTTATTCCTGCAAATACTACTCACCAAGATGTAGTTTGGAGTTCTTCGAATGAACATATTGCCAAAATATCTCAATCCGGCATTATTAATGGAGGCAATATTGGACAAACAACTGTTACAATTGTTTCAAAAGAAGATAATAGAATAAAAACTTCTTGTATCGTAAAAGTTCTAGAAAGGCCGTTAGAGGGAATTGCTTTAGATCGTACGGAAATAAACAATGTTGTTGCAGGCCTTAAAGAAAAATTGTCAATTAAGTATATCCCTGAATGTGCAACTAACAAAAAAGTAAAATGGGAATCTTCAGATCCCACAATAGCTACCGTTGATGAAAATGGAGTCGTTTCTTTGTTGACAGCAGGAACTTGTATCATAACTGTGACATCTGAAGATGGGAATCATACCGCTTCTTGCTTAATCAATATTCCCTACATGAAAGTAACTGGTATTTCATTTCAAAAAGAAAAATATGAAATAGGAATCGGACAATCTTTTCCATTAAAAAACGAAGTATCCGTTTATCCAAGTTATGCTACAAATAAAAATTTTACATTAAGATGCTCAGCTGGAACTGATGTAGTATCTCTCAATTCACATGGAATAATAACCGGTTTAAAAGAAGGTACAGCGGTGTTTTATGCAAAGTCACAAGATGGAGGCTACGAATCACCATGTTTTATAAACGTTGTTGATCCAATAATCGCAGCTGTTAATATGTCAATGTCATTCAGTGGGTGGGCTAATATTGGAGGATATTTTACCTCACATTATCAATGTACCGTTACAAATAATAACAATGATCCTATAATCTTAAAAGCATTTAGAGCTATTGCCTCAGAGGGAAGTGATGAATACGTTTTACATATGCATAAAGTAGTTTCCCCTAACTCTACTATTACTTTTGAAGGGCACTTTAATTCTATATATGAACCCTTCTATCTATTATTCTTCGAATATAAAGGCATCTGTTGCTATGTGAAGAAATTTGACAATTAGTAAAAGAACTTTTGGCAGAAACGTGAGTTTGACAAATTTTAACGCTACTTTTGTTAAACTCACGTTTCATATTTCAAATAAAAGCCATTCTATCTGTCACACAGAGATCGTTTCTCCCTATTTTTTTATTAGGGCGACCGCACCAAATTCATTTTTAAGCGATACGATCTTATGGGCTACATAATATAAGGAATAATCCATCCCTGCTACAAGA
>ERZ791909.1956-NODE-1956-length-13292-cov-7.516356_pt1 | contig 13292 bp, 19 predicted proteins | sample MGYA00510143_ERZ791909 | MGnify/ENA primary metagenome ERZ791909 (study PRJEB30046, sample SAMN00792093) | human gut metagenome | study: EMG produced TPA metagenomics assembly of the A metagenome-wide association study of gut microbiota in type 2... | reverse complement strand
GCCGTCCCGGGACCGGTAAAAGTGCTACGATGTTGCATTTTGCCCGGACCGCCGCCGTCGCAGGGGTTCCGGTGTCCGTCTTTTCGCTGGAGATGCCCGATACACAGTTGGCCGGGCGAATGTTGGTAGGAGGTTCGGGCGTTAACTCCGGATCGTTCCGCACGGGGGACATAGACGCCGACAGCTGGCGCGAACTCGAACGAGCCGCCGCGGACCTTGCGGCGTTACCTATTTACCTCAACGACAGCGCTAATATCACGATGGGGACTATCAGCTCGCAGAGTAAGGCTATGGCCCGCCGGGGACGGTGCGGGATGGTCATTATCGACTATCTGCAACTGCTCGACACGGCAAGCCGTAACCCGAACACAACCCGCGAGCGGGAAATCGCGGCCGCCAGCCGGGCCGCGAAGTTGCTCGCAAAGGAACTTGATGTTCCGGTTATCTTGTTGTCGCAGTTGTCGCGCAAGGTTGAGGAGCGGACGGATAAGACACCGCTACTGTCTGACCTCCGGGAATCGGGAGCCATCGAGCAGGACGCCGATATGGTGCTGTTTCTCGATCGTCCGGCGATGTACGGGCGGACCGAGATAGACGCGGGCCGATATGGGGCCATTTCTGCTGAGGGTGTCGGGTTGCTGCATATCGCAAAAAATAGGGAAGGTGCGACGGGGTGCGTGATTTTCCGACATAACGAGAGCTTGACCCGTATAGCCGATTACGACAGCTCGGATGTAGGACCGGACCGAGAGGCTGGGCCGTTTTAGCAAATGCGCGATTTGAGCGCATGAAATTTCACGGGTGGAACAAGTACCCACAACACGAAAGATAATCGAAAAAACATGAAAACGGATAACAAACAAAGCAAGTTTTGCCCGCCATTGCAGGACGAGTTTACGAAATACGGCAACAAATTCGAGAAAGTCGCCCACAACGAAGCAAATGGGATGTACTGTTACAAACGCATGACATCCGAAGGGTTGACCTATTACGAGGTGTTCAAAGCTCCGACGGCCAAAGACGAGAACGGCGGAATATACGAGTATTACCCGACAAGCTCACAATTTGGTTTTGGCGTGGCCCTTTGCATCCGCGGCAACGAGAAATGCGCCGCCGACAAAATCGCTTTCTATATGGCAAACGGATTCGACGCGGGGAGGTTCCGTGTATGATACCCAGCCGTTGAAATAAGCATATCACAAACGCCCTAATGTGGCAGAAACGAGTAAATAAGCATTTTTAACTTGTTAAACACGCATAATTATGACACAGACCAAGAAAAAGACGGCATTTGTGCCGTGCAAATCATTCAAGCATGACGGTGCAACCCTTACGGTCGGAGTTGCCGAAGTGACCGTAAATCGCCAACCCAATCCTTCTGAGGTGTATTTTCTTGTTGAATACGGCGGTGATGAGGATACACCCGAGGCGGTCGTTACTTTCACGCCGGACAAGGCGGTAGAGATCGCCGAGGCTCTGTTGGGGTTTGCAAGGCTGGTCAAAAAACAGAATAGACAGGTATAAATCCCGCCTATCCTCGAAAGCAAGGGCCGTAAACTATTCCCCCGTTTGGTTCTCGATAAGCCAAAGGTACGAAAAAACGGGGAAATGAGCAGAGCAAGACCTAAAGAAAAACGAAGGGGTGGCCAGCGGGACGACAGCACGCTGACAGTAGGATTGAATAAGAAAGAACTTGCGGAACTATTGGAACGAACCCGTCGTAAATGCGAGGAGTACGAACGCAGACAGAGGTTCGCAATAAAGGATAAACTATTAAATATTAAAATGTTATGAAAAAAGAAACCAAAATCTACACGGAGTATTGCATCCGGAATCAAATCGCCGCCGGAGGATCTGACGATTGGCAAATTCGTTTAGGGAAATACGTCATATCATTGCAATACGTGTATTGCCCTGGCGATGGCTTCTTGGGCCGTCTTGCGCCTTTGGCGGGGCGTGTGCCGCAGCGTTTAGTCCCCGTTGTATATCAGAGAAATCGAGACGGCCAGATCAATGCCATCCGGCAAATATCGGTTCCAGCAAAGGGCGCCAGCATTACGACCGACAATGCGACGGTTTTGAAACTGTTCGGACATGACGGACGTTTATGCGGCGTTGAGGTCTCCAAATCGAAAGGTCCCTATTTTCTTGGTGGTAAATGGGGGCGCATATCTGCCACCCAGCCGATCCGCCCGGATGAGCAGAACCGGGGAATAACCCAGGACACGGAGCGCTGGATCAGCATGAAATAATTATTGACTATTTAATCCATATAGAGAAGTATGGCACAGGATTCCATTCACAAGATCATCACAATCGAGATCGAATACTCGAAACTTATCAAAAGTTGGGCTGAAGCGCAAAAGGTGATAGATGAGACCCGGCAGTCTATTAAGAACCTCAAGAAAGAGGATGCAGACTATTACGAGAAGATGGCCCAGTATAAAGCCGTAATTCGGGATAATACCGATGCGCAGCGTCAATACATGAAGCAGATTAACGAGCAGGTCAAGAAGGAAGCGCAACTCGATGGCTCCGTTAATAAACTCCGGAGCGATATTTCGAAGTTGGCAAAAGAGTATTATGCGCTCTCCGAAGCTGATCGCAAATCGGCAAAAGGAATGAAGATGGCCGAACAGGTCCGCAATATGCAAACGGAGGTGAACAAGGCCGAGCAGGATTTGCTGAATTTCCGGTCCAATGTCGGCAATTATGCAAGTGCGCTTAGTCCGCTGTCTTTCCAGGTGCAACAAGTGGCCCGGGAACTTCCGTCGCTCACGATGTCCGCCCAGCAGTTTTTTCTGGCGATTTCCAACAACCTGCCGATGCTTGCCGATGAACTGAAGCGAGCTTCGGCCAATAATAAAGCGTTGCGAGCCGAAGGGAAAATGACTATCCCGGTGTTCCGGCAGGTTATTTCGTCTATCTTTTCCTGGCAGACGGCTTTGGTTGTGGGCATTACCCTGCTGACAGTTTTCGGTAAGGAGATCGGAACGTGGGTAAAGGGATTGTTTAGCGCAGGTGATGCGTTGTCGGATGTTGCTCAATATACGCAAGACCTCAACCGGGCCATTGAAAACAGCCGATCAGAGTTGAAGCGGGAGTTTGACGCCCTCCGTGAGGCAAAAAAGGGTACAGCCGAATATGCCGCCGCCCGCAAAGTCATAGAGGATAAATACGAGGGTTATCTTTCCAACCAAAAGGAGGAGATACGGAATTTAGAGGACCAAAAGGCGGCTTATGACGCCCTTGCAAGCAGTATTACGGCGGCAGCTATTGCTAAAGGATTGGAAGAATCCAATGCCAATGCCTCCGAAGAATACGGCGAGGCAATGGATAAAGCCTTCGAAGGCGTGCAGGATAAGTTTATTAAAAAATTCGGCCGGGAGGCCGGGATCGCTTATTTTACCGAGTTTCGTGCCGGGTTAAATAGTGAAATTCCGGAATTGAAAGAGCGTGCGCAGGAAATATATGCTTTATTTGAGGATGCTCCTGATGGAATGAATATTATTGATACCTGGCGAGAAATATTCACAGGGCAAAAAATAGGTTCCACTTCACATAACGAATTGGAAAGCACACTGAATAAAGTGCGAGGTGCTACGGATCGGTATAACGAAACCCTTTCTGCAAACAAAACAGCGATGAAAACATTGATGGATATGCACAAGATCAGTGCAGATGACATCAATGCGCAAGGGGAGGCCATCAAGGATCTAATCAAACAAAAAGAGCAGGAACTTGCCGACATAAACAAGGAAATCGCAACCACGGAGGACGAAATCATTTCACGGAATAAAAGGGCCGAGGCTGTTGAGAATGAGATCAAACGCTTAAAAGAACTTGGACGAACGAATGAGAAAGCGCAAGAGGCTGCTAATAAAATAGCACGACAAGCCGCCAAGACACAGCTCGATTTAGAGAAGCAATTATCAAAATCCATTTTTGAACTCAGACAAGCGAGCCTTGAAAAAGACCTGGAACTTTCCCGGCTTCGTTTTTCGTGGGAACGTCAGGAGTTGGAAACCAAACTCAAATACGACAAAACGCTGACTGCGGAATCCCGGGAGGCTATAAACCAGCTGATCCTGAATATGGAGGAACGCAGGTATAAGGAGGAATCCGAAATACGCCAGCGTTGGAGCGATAAGGAGTTCGAGGAAGAAGCCCGCAATGCGGAGAACAGGATCAAAATGCGGTTTAATGCACAAAATAAATTGCAGACTATCCGCCAAAAAGAAGCACAGTTACCTAATTATGACATTCTACACACATCCGATCCGAACAAGGATATTGAGAAAAATGCCGCCAAGATGAATATTGCGCAGCAACAAATGGATGCTGCACAAAATAAACTTTCCGAAATACAATCAATGAGTGAGGAAACATATACGGCTCTCTATGGCGGTGTTTTGGAATGGCGTAATGCTGAACTTGACGCACAAAAGGCCGTTGCCGAAGCCAAACAGCAGGTCAACGACATACAACTGCAAGGCATTAAGTTGCAAGAAAAAGAAACGCAGATGTCTATTCAAAGCGCACAGCAGATGGTTGGTGCGTTGGAAGAACTTGCCGAAGCCGCCGGGGCAGATGCGGGGGTTGTCGCAATGTTGGCAATCGCCGAATCGGCCGCTGCGATGGGAGCGGCGTTGCACAAAGCATTTTCATCTTCCGCTACCGTTTGGGATGGTATTGCCGGGGCGGTGGCTGCAATTTCGACCATTACGACCATAATAACGCAAATTAAATCGCTCAACAGTTCCGCAGAGGAAGAAAGAAGTAAATACCGATACGCCTCCGGCGGCCTTGTCACGGGCCCGGGTACCGGAACTTCGGACAGCATCCCCGCAATGTTATCCAACGGCGAAGCTGTGATGACCGCCCAGGCTGTCAACGACTGGGGCGCAATGCTTTCGGCCATGAACGTGGCAAGCGGCGGAAACGCCATCCAAGTATCGAATCTTCCCCAGCGCAACGACGGAATGAAGGGGATGGAGCGCATGATGGAACGGGCCCTGATGAATATGCCGGCGCCCATTGTTTCGGTGGTTGACATCAACAAAGGGCAGAAGCGGGTCAAGGTTCAAAACAGCCTCGGAAAATTAGGTCGAAAAAAATACGAATAATAACATGAATACCCCTAATAAGAAAGTAGGCCGTCCTCGTGCATATACCCCCGAAGCTCTTGAAGCCAAGTTCGAAGAGTACGCCGAATGGGTGAAAGCGAATCCGCGATACAGCAACAAGGTTTCAGCAGGGGAAATAATTGCGGTTCCAACACAGCGTCCCCTGACATTAGTGGGATTCTGCCAATTTGCAAAGATCAGCAGGCAAAATTTCTATGAATATGAGTCAAGGGAGGAATTTTCTGACCTCCTTACGCACGTGCGAGTGGCTATCGAGGCGGATCAGCTAGAGGGCGCATTATGTGGACAGTACGATTCGGGAATCGTTGCCCGTGTCCTTCATCTTGCCGACCGCCAGGATGTGACAACCAACGGCAAGGCGATAACGGCCGCAACACAGCCTATTTCCGTGGTCCTCGATCCCGAAGCTGCCAAGATCATCCAGTCCATCGGCAAAATGACAGTAGCAGTAAAGGAATGACGGGGCACGCTGCGTGTGATGATGCACGCCACCGAATAACGACGAAATGACGAGAGCCGGGAATTATTCCGGCTCTCTTTGTCTTTTATCGGGCGCATTTGCCCATTATTTGCGCTTTGGGGTGCGAAAATTTCGACGATCTCCCGGCGGATGGATAACTTCGCCCCAAAGAATAAAAGCCGCCAAATCGGCTATTTCTTTGTTGTCGGCTTGAATCCTATCGGCTGGGAGGGTTTGCGGGCTTGCGGCACTTTGATCGACAATGCTGCGATGGCTTGGTAGATGTTATCGAGTTCCTTGCGCATATCCTCCGACAGATCGCTGACCGCTTCGGCGTTGTCTGCATCAGCTCGTTCCAGTAATGCCAGTTTTGCCCGAATTTCGGCCAATTCTGCCGTGATTTGGGTTGTTGTGGTGATGTAGTTGCGCATCGCTACGAAAGCCCGCATAATGGCCCTATTTACCCGTATAGCCGTCTCGCTACGCAGGACGCTCGAAAGCATTGCGACACCCATTTCCGTAAAAGCAAATGGCATATAGCGACGACCACCCCAATTTGAGGACGCATTTTGTGATGTTAGACTTGAGGTCGCAATTTGCGTCCTCAAAATTTCATATTCTTTTTCCGAGAGTACAAACATAAAATCGTCGCCCTCGAAACGCTCAATATTGCGCCTTACGGCCTCTTTCAGCCGCTTTGTCTCCACTTGGTAGAGTTCGGCCAGGTCGAAGTCCAGCATTACCCGCTGGCCTCGTATTTCGTATATCTTGCTTTGGATGGGTTGCAGTTCCATAGGTCGGTATCGTTGAGATTTATGCCTCGTATCCTTCGTAATAGTACGACTGTTCGATTCCCTTGAAAATAACTTCCCGATCATCCGTGCGGTCGGTCAAAGCTGGTTGTAACAGGGCGCGTAATTCAAGGTCATTTATTGGACTGCGTTCCATAGCTTGCAAATACAAATCCTTATCCACTTTCCGCCAATCTACAACTCGCCGGAGACGCTTTTTCAGCATCATATCGAGCCATATCCGGGTGGCCCGGCCGTTGCCCTCCATGAACGGGTGGGCGATGTTCATTTCGACGTATTTTGCAATGATCTCCTCGAAGGTCGTTTCCGGCATCTGCTCGATTACCGGAAGTATCGCGCCCAGGTAAAGGCAATTTGCAAAGCGAAAGCCACCCTTTGCAATGTTCAGCGTCCGAATCTTTCCGGCAAAGTCATACAACCCACCGAATAGATAGCGGTGAATCTCACAAAGTCCGGCCACGGTTCCGACCTCTATGCGGTCGATGTCCCCCGATTCGAAAAGGGTGTGCGCCTGTTCGAGGCTTTGGGCGTCTATTTGATAGGTTTTAGAATTCATATAGGACGGTTTTTTATTTCGTTTTCCAGTTCTTTCAGTTGTTCCATATCCTCACGGTCTGCCTCAATAGCTTCTTTGCGTTTGCGGCGTGCATTGAATTCTTCGTAAACCTGATAAGCGAACTCGTCTTTGTGCTCTTTACGGACAGTACCAGCATTAGGTAGTAGGCGTTGGTCGTTGGAAAGCAGAATTTTATCGACGTTTTCACGCCAAAAATTCATTGTGAGGTCTTTTCGGTTTTTGGCTCTGAATTCAGCTGTTTCTAAGAAGATAACGACCAGTCGATTCAAAGAATCCAATTCGTCGTGTGTCAAATAATTTTTGGCGATAATCACATCTTGTTTGCGAACGACCGAACCTTTCCATGAGGTCAATCCCATATTCGGGGCGCCTGCATCGGCCCGTGTCATTACGATCTCCGCGGATGTCTGACCCGTTACAGCATACAATAGCTTGTTTTGGGTTTCGGCATAAAACATTTGTGTCGCTTTGTCTGTTTTATCATAGTCATTACTCAGGGCAAACAGGTCGCGCACCTTTTGATAAAATCGCTTTTCCGAGGCTCGAATATCGCGAATACGGGCGAGAAGTTCGTCGAAATGATCCGGGCGGCCATCGGGATTTTTCAATCGCTCATCGTCAATTACGAACCCTTTACGCAGGTATTCGGCAAGATTGCGGTTTGCCCATTGGCGGAACTGTACGCCGCGGATAGATCGAACACGAAACCCTACCGCTAAAATCATTTCCAATGAATAGAATTTTACTTGATACGGTTTGCCATTCGTTGCAACTGTTAAGAAATACTTAATAGTTGAATTGCTGTCTAATTCGCTCTCTTTTAATATGTTGTTTATATGTTGGCTAATGTTGGGGACCGAGGTGGCAAAAAGTTCGGCCAACTGCATTTGATTGAGCCAGACCGATCCGTCGCGGGCCAGTAATGAAACACTACTTTTCCCATCGGCTGAATTGTATAGAATCAATTCTTGTTCCATGATGCAGATGTTTGAGATTATTCTCCTTTCTCCACTTTGATAAGTTTGCCGCAATACGGGCAGGTGATCGTGTTCGTCGGTTGAGGGGCGAACAATTCCGATACAGGTACGCCCAAAAACTCTGCAACCGATTCAAGCCATTTTACATTTGGATTTCCATTCATAGCGCTACTAACAGCGGGTTGTGTTACGCCCAAATGCTCGGCAAGCTGGTACGTTGTTACTCCTTTTTCTTTCAAAAGTTCTTTTACCCTTAATCCCATAATGATAAGTTTTTGTTTATAGCGCAAATATAGATAAAATAAGTCATAGTTAATTAAAAAAGATGAAAGATTAAAAATAATTGATATTTTATTTGGATAAAGATAAAATAATACTTATCTTTACGGTGCAATGATAAGGATAAATTAATCAAACGTTACACAGCTATGACAACTACCACCCGCACCCGCTACAACCTCTCGAAGATCATGCGCAACGCCTGGTATCTGAAAAAGGCCAACGCCTCGATGTCGTTCTCGACCTGCCTGCGCAAGGCTTGGCGCAACGAGAAAATGGCGGTGATGACGGCGATAATCGAAAACCGCCCGATGGAGGAACCGAAGGCTGCGGAGTGGCACCCGCTGGCAAATGTTCCGGCCGACTACTACGGAGACAGCAGAACGTACTACGGAGACTAAACACCACAACACTATGAACGAACAACTAACCCGGTCCGACATTCGGACAATGGCCCGCAAGGCGGCCGATTACATCACCTTCAACTGCGACGGCGTAAGCGAAGGTTTCGAAATTACCCACAAGGGGTACACGGTATTCGTTGACTATTCGGCCCGGTTGTGCAACGACGAGCTGAGCGAATTTACAGAAGTCCCCGCCGTATGGGACCAGTCGGGCCGGGAGTGTCCGGAGATCGCCGAAGCCTTGCAATTAATGTTGAACTAACCAATTAAATAATCAGACAATGGAAACCCAAGTAATCAAAATCGAAGCGGAACCGACCCGAGAGGATGCAAACATAGTAATTGCACAACGCAGCGCAACGGTGCGGGCCTATGTTCAGGAAAAGTTGGCTGAGTATGGGATGCCGCAACCCGTTTGCGACCTGCGGTATGGTTTATTTCCGCTCCGTGCGGAGAACCCATACCGGGATGTAATCAACGCCGCTAACTATATACACTTGGCATTAATGGATAGCTGGTTTTTCTTTTTCGAAGCAGAGCGGTTGCGCCGAGAACTGGCCGAGTTAAAGGGGCGTAAGGTCGAGGATGTAAAATGTACTGTAATCCGGTAGCTATGGGAGCAATGATAAGCTTGGACGATATTGCCAGGATTGACGGCATTGTCGGATATGTGGACTTCATCGGTGCGGATATTATCATACTGGTTGATGAGAGCGACCGGGAGCACCGAATTGACCGACATAATATCCAAACGGTGGAAATTCTCCAGCGGAATAATATGAACGAATTAGCACGCATCGAACTATGATCTACGAACTGACATACGGCGGCTATCGGTTGGGGACATTCCCCACCGAGGCCGAGGCCGTCCGCCGGGCGGGGTATCTTCCGAAGGGGCGCTATACCGTCCGGGAATGGGAAAGGGATGGCGAATTTTCGACGTTCGACCCTTCGACGAATAAATGCTACTGTTTCACCAATAAATAAAATTTTAACGCTATGGACTACAACAGACAGACAATTGCAAACGAAATCGCCAGCTTCAAATACACGATGAAGCAAACAAACGACGATATATCCCCCGCCGAAATAATTGACGGGCTTATGCAGTGGGTAGAGCAATACACAAACGTGCTGCACGAAATATCCGTCGCCGAAACCCTCGACGATTTGAAAGAGTTGAAACAAAACGCAGCGAGTCCCGACATCCGCCCCGATGTTGCGATATGGGCGCTGCGCAGGATTGTGCGGGTAATAATGGCTGCGGATTGTTTGTATCAGCGCCTATGCCGGGAATCTTGAAGCACAAAATAACCTTCGATTGCGAGACCTCTCAACTTCATTCGGGAACGATTATTTGCCCCAGCCGTCAATCCGGGCGGCTGGGTTTGCTGTTGCTGGCCCTGCTGGCCTTTTGGATGTACAACGGTATCATCGACATTGCGCCGTATTATCCCGCTACGAGGAGTTTTCCGACATCCTTACGCGCGTGCGAGGCTCAGTAATTTTTCGCTGTATGTGCGCGCGTAAACGCGTAAAGCCAAACCTTTCGGATGGGGTCAATCGAGGTTTAACAGCATTAAAAATCGGCAAAGTTGTGTCTAAATTGTGTGTAAATGAAAAACAAATCAGCCATCTACTTGTGTGTAAATGGCTGATTTTCAAGTGGGCCCAGAGGGGCATGATCCCACGACCTTCGGATTATGAGTCCGCTGCTCTGACCAACTGAGCTATGGGCCCGGTCCTGCGCCCCGGGGGCGCTTTCGTGGCGCAAAGATAGAAAAAGTATTCAGATTGCGCAACCCCGAGGTGCTTCGGGTGCGAAAAAATTTGCACGCGGGCTTGTTTGTTGCGAATTAATTCGTACCTTTGTCGCGCTTAAGCATTAATTAAAAACAAAAACAACGAAATGAAAAAGGGTATTCATCCGGAGAATTATCGTTTGGTGGCGTTCAAGGACATGTCCAACGACGTCGTGTTTTTGTGTCGGTCCGCCGTTTCGACAAAAGAAACCATCGAAGTGAACGGCGAAACCTATCCCGTGTATAAGATGGAAATTTCCAACACCTCTCACCCGTTCTACACCGGTAAGATGAAGTTGGTGGATACCGCTGGTCGCGTCGATAAGTTTATGAGCCGTTACGCAAAACGCTACGATAAGAAGAATGCGAAGTAAAACTGCTTGCGCATTTACGAAATAACGGGCTGCAACCGAGGGTTGCGGCCCGTTGTTTTTCATTCCCCGCAGGGAATTTCCGGCCTTTGTGAAAAAATCCGTACAAGATTTTATTTTTATGCATATATTTGCGCCTGAAGGCAAACAAGACCGCAAACCCTTAAAGAGTCGGAGCCATGAAAAACAAGATGAAGCATATAGCAACCGCCGCGGCGCTGGGCGTCGTTGCACTCCTTGCCTCCTGCGTGAGCAGGCAGGTTGCCGTCGAGGCCGAGAGCCGGAGCGATTCGCTGGAGTTGGTCGTCAGCGCGAAGGACTCGTTGATCAATGCCGTGTTCGCGGACATCAACGCCATCTCGGAGAACCTCGCGCTGATCAAGTCGCGCGAGAACCTGATCACCGTGGCCGGGGAGTCGGAGGGAGGCCGCCGTCCCGTCGAGGAGATCGACAACGACATCAAGGCCATCGACCGGCTGCTGCGGGAGAACCGCGCGAAGATCGAGTCGCTGCAACGTTCGGCGGCCCAGCTGCGCAAGGCCAATCTGCGTATCGACGGTCTGGAGAAGATGATCGCCGACATGAACAGGCAGCTGGCGGAGAAGAAAGCCGAGGTGGAGCAGCTGCGCGAGAGCCTCGTCCGGATGGGCGACGAGGTGAAGAGCCTGACCGAGGAGGTGGCCGTTCGCAGCGCCGAGGTCGAGAACCTGAGCGGCGAGAAGGCCGAGTTGCAGAACCAGCTCAACACGGTCTATTACATCGTGGGGGCCGAGAAGGAGTTGCGCGACGCGCAGATCATCAACAAGCAGGGATTCATCGGACGGACGCTGACCGTCGGACGGAACAGCAATTTTGACAGCTTCACGATGGCCGATTCGCGCCTGCTGTCGGAGGTCCCTGTCGGACAGAAGAAGGCGACGCTCGTCACTTCGCATCCCGAGGGGTCGTACGAACTGGTGACCGACGCGAACAAGGTCGTCGAGAAACTGATCATCACCGATCCCGTGCGGTTCTGGGAGTCTTCGAAAATTCTGATCATTAGTTGCAAATAGGCGGTTCTTCCGTCGTTACAACGCTTTTCAGGGTCCCTGCCGGTCGCGGCGGGGACTTTTTTTGACATCATGGGAGCTGATTTGTTTGCTTTTCCTGATTTTTTTTGTATATTTGTTCGTAAAATCACGTTACACAGATCAAATAAGTTTATGGATTATCAACCCCAACCGCAGTTTGAGGAGTCGGCATTGAAGGAGAGTTGTTCTGCGGATTGTAGTAGTTGTCCTACGTTCCCGGCGCCGTTCCGCCGCATCGGCGATTCGACCTATTGTCGGTTTTCACAGCTTACGTTTGCAGCCGGAGAAGGGGTGACGTTCCCCGCAGACCGCATGGTGCGCATCCTTTTCGTGATGTCGGGATCGTTGAGGCTGGAACACGGAAACGACACGGTGCGTCTGGTTACGTCGAAACAGTGCGTGTGTCTCGCCCGCAGCGAACGCTTCGTGGTGACGGCTCAGGACGACGAGACGCATGTGGTCGTGCTGTCGCTCATCCACCGGATCGAATTCTGCGAGCAGGACATTTTCGACAAGGTGATGCCCTACGACTCGGTCGTTCCGACCGAATCGGTCCCCATGCTTTCGATGCATCCGGCGATAGAACGCCTTTTGAGCACATTCTTTACGATCCGTCAGATGTTCAACTGCGTCCGCTACCACCGGATGAAGGCCACCGAGCTTTTTATGATGATCAAGGTGCTCTACACGCCGACCGAACATGCCTACTTCTTCCAGTCGATGATTCAGCCGCAGGACAATTTCCGCGTCTTCGTCTGCAACAATTACGACAAGGCACAGGGCGTCGCCGAGCTGGCTTCGCTGGCGGGCATGAGCCTCTCGGTCTTCAAACGCCGCTTCGCCGAGCATTTCAACGACAGTGTTTACCACTGGATGATGCGCCAGAAGGCGCTGAAGGTCTTCACCGACATCCGCGACGGCGAGGACAGCACCAAGGCGCTGATGAACAAGTACGGGTTCCGTCACTACACGCAGTTCAGCCGTTTCTGCAAGAATTACCTTCAGGCGACGCCCGCGCAGCTGATCAACTCGATCAAGAAGAAATAGGGCCGCCGGCCGCCACGGATGAAAAGGAGGCCTCTCCGCAGGTCTCCTTTTTTCGATGCGACGCCGGATGAACCGCGCACGGCGTCATCGGGCCGGTCGCGGCGTAGGGCATCGGGCCGGATCGGATTTGCGGGTGACGCCGGGGCGGATGCCATCTGGTTTTCAGCGTTCCAGCACGTAGACGTTCAGGTCGATCCACTCTCCGTCGGAGAGCTGTTCGCCCTGTGCCTCGACATGGCTGCGGAGGAAGCCGAGACGCTGCGGAATGCGGTTGCTCGGGAGGTTGCCCGTGCCGCAGCGGATCTCGACACGCCGCATGCCCATCTCCCCGAACGCAAGGTCGCAG
>ERZ791909.1926-NODE-1926-length-13436-cov-4.661386_pt1 | contig 13436 bp, 12 predicted proteins | sample MGYA00510143_ERZ791909 | MGnify/ENA primary metagenome ERZ791909 (study PRJEB30046, sample SAMN00792093) | human gut metagenome | study: EMG produced TPA metagenomics assembly of the A metagenome-wide association study of gut microbiota in type 2... | reverse complement strand
AGGGTTTACCAGAGTCCAAATACTTCTGGGTCATATGCTTCATAAAGAACCACGGCAGCATCCGAATATACCCGCCGCCAAGCAGCATATTCATATCGCCAATCTTCTCGGTGCTGACCTCAAATTCAGTAAAACCCTTTGTCTGGTGAATGCAGGGCACAGTTTCCTTAAAGCCCTTCAGATTTAGCACGCCGTACTTGGCACTCTTCTGCGGCTTCAGCTTGCTGGAGTCATACTTGAAACCGCACTCTCGAACGATATCAAGACGCTCATCATCGATACCAAAGCTCGGTGCGCGGTAGCCATGGACTTCGTGTCCGAGGATGCCTTCTACTTTCTGCTTTGCCTCAATCAACTGACTGCGGAACACATCTGGAGTCATGGTCACAGGGCGAAGGTGCTGGCAGTTGTGAACTGCAATGTCATGGCCTTCTTTATCCATTGCTCTCAACTTATCCGCGAGTTTGTCTGCAATCTCACCAACAACGAAGAACGAACCGTGGATATCGTCCTTTTTCATAATATCCAGTGCCACATCCAAACCGTCCAGAAGCGAAATAGAACGATCCACATTTGCCTCTGGGAAGTATGTATGGTACCAGTCTTCTACATCCATCGTGATAATTGCGTATTTTTTCATTTGATAAACTCCTCTGTTACTACCACAAAACAGCCCAGACTCATCTCAAAGAGTCTGAGCCGTTTATTCCTTATAAAGCTCTACTAATCGTCCTCAGCAGTGTGGTTCACGCTGCCGCTATGTCTTGCTCCGCTACAATAAACGTTGTTACGGAAAATTCACGCTACGGTAGCCGCTGTCTTTAGTCCTGATGACACTATCACTCGTTACGGTAAGTCATGTGCTTATTCCAGATTCCACTCATCCACGCTACGGTAACCCCTGCCTTTATTTCCGGCTCCACTCATTCATGCTACTGTAGCTCCCTCGCTTATGCCGGATTCCCCCACACGAATGAGCATCTCTGCGACCATGTGGTTATCATCGTCAAGTCCCGAAACCGCTATGTGAAAGTCACCACAGTGTCGGTAATACCATCACGGTGCAATCAGGCATAAATCCACGAGCTACGGTCGCATCCATAAAAGTGCTTTTTGGGGGGCGTAAAAGCCTCGTTTTGCCCTCTCTCACGCCCATGCTCTCGGCATTTTGCACTATCGAGAGTTCTATATCGCCCCTATGCAGGTCAATTTGCCAACTTTCTAGCTTAACGCCACTGTAAGAGCCGCATTTATGCCTGACTCCACTCTGGATTTTCTTCCAATTTTTATCAACCGAAAGTGTGCAAAATCATCGATATTTAGTGGTTTTCTCCACTCATAGCCGTGGTTTGGCCCTCGGAAATTCCCTCGGTACTTTCAGGCATAAACAGGATTTTCACCGTAGCCAGCATGATCTTCAGGTCCTCGACCAGACTGGGATGGGCAATGTACATCAGGTCCATTTGCAGCTTATCATACGGTGTGGTGTTATATTTTCCGTACACCTGTGCATAACCGGTGAGGCCAGCCTTTGCCTGCAGACGCAGCGCGAACTCCGGCATCTCCTCGCAGTACTGTGCGGCAATCTCCGGGCGCTCCGGGCGAGGACCTACAATGGACAGGTCACCCTTCAGGATATTCAGCAGCTGGGGCAGCTCATCCAGGCGGCAGGCACGGATGATATGACCGACCTTGGTGATACGGTCATCCTTGTCACCGGTGGAAAGGCGAGCCACACCGTCCTTTTCAGCATCCACACGCATCGAACGGAACTTCAGGATCTCGAAGGGCTTACCATCCTTGGTCAGACGCACCTGCTTATAGAATGCAGGGCCGCCATCCGACTTCACCGCAATCGCCGTGATCAGGAAAATCGGGCTAAGAATGATCAGGGCCACCAGGGACAGCACAATGTCCATTGCACGTTTAATAAAGAGGAATTCCGGCTTTGCCATGTATCGACCGACTCGCAGCACCGGAAGGTGAAGCATGTGCATCGGCCAGGCACCACTCATCAGAACATCGCCCACACGAGGAATGATGAAGGTATTGATGTCGTTCATCACGCAATACTTCAGGATGATGTTACGTTCATGGCTGTGGACGCCGCTGAGGAATACGGTCTTCATACCATCCAAAACACTCAGATCTTCCAGGCACTCCTCTACGCTCAGAACTTTTTTCACCTCATACTTGCTGTCCAGACCGTAGTCCTGGATCAGCTTTTCCATACCACGGCGCACATCATAGACCACGGTGGTAGGCTGCGGAGGGAATGCTTTGTAATACCAGCGATGTGCAACCGCAGACCAGATGCCAGCCATCACAAACTGTCCTGCAATGGCAGCGATTCCCGGCAGAAGATTGCACAGCTTCGTGGCCATCAGGCAGATCACAATGTAAAAGATCCCGTCCGTCGCCATCGCCGCCAAGATCTGACCGTACATCAGCTCGGAAACTCGCTGCATGGACATCCAGAATGCGTCATAGGTCTTGCCCAGCAGAATAAACAGCACCGCATATAGGCCCAAAATAACTGCATGGCCCTGCCAAGTTCCATCCAGCGGTGTTTTTGCCGCATAGTACCAGACCCAGCAAGCCGCAAACGGAAGTGTGATCATCACCACATCCAATACCTTTACGAGTCTCAACATTACATCGTGCCGAATTTTTGTCATAATTCCCTAACTACTCCTTTGTTCTCGATTCAACGCTTCCGGCTCTTTTTACAGCCATTTTGAGGACCATGAAGCCGCTTGCCCCGACATTTTCGTCGTTATCCACTTCCAGGCAAATAAAAACCCCGGGCGACAGATTCGTCCAGGGTCATTTCAAATGCGATGCGGCCACACTGTTTTAGCAGGTTTCATCTTCATGTGTCATCAGAGGTCCCGTGGGGCACTTTCTTGCGCTGCTCAGGCTGCAAGCCAGCCCTCCCGAGCCAAAATCAGGAAGTTATTGTACCATCGCTTTCAATCAGGCGGTTTCTTGCTGGTTATGTACAATCGCAGAGACCGTCGGGTTATCCCCAGCCGCAACTCCAGGGGCACCTTTCATCCCCGTGGGAAAAGATGCCATGACGCCTTGGATCTTTTTCTCATCACAACCACTATTCTACCATAAATCCCATTATGTTACAAGATTTTGCGGTAGGTTTGTGGTTCAGACGCCTCCAAAAAAGGTCCGTAAAATCAGGTTTTTTCTATATTGTATCCAAGATTCTCCAATATCGTCTTTCCACCTGCAAAAAAGCCGGCTCTACGCCTTAATTTTCTGGTTCTACCCTCTCCTCTGTAAAGGGCACCTGTCTATTTTTGACCTGTGCTGGGGAGATTTTACAACTCCCCCTTCCTACTACATTGGACGCTTATTTCAGATTTTTAACCACCCCCCGGGGTCCGTAGAGGGAAAAACGCCTTTTCTCTACCCCATATAGGAGTTATTGCCCTCTCTCCTCAACCGGGAGCCGGGTAGCGATCACAGGGGGCACCCTATTCCATGGACAGGGAAACAGGCAATCAAGGCACCACCACCCCAGAGCCCCACAAGAATTCACATAAGTCATCTTATAAATCCTAATAATTGGACATATTCTCTGCTATCGTGTTGTCAGGCCCAAGGTTTCATGGCAGCCCAGCGATCCTGTTTCATAAAGCAAGGAAGGCCGACGGTGGCGTTCCACACGATCGTAAGGCGAAAGACCAGGTGTATTCCAACGTCAGACCAGGCCCTCTGCCCAGTAGGAATTTCCAGGGGAAAAGCTGCATCAAAAGCAGATAATTGCACCACCAATGTCCCACTCTATGCAGTAGGAAAAGTCCACCCGGAGCGACGCAAAAAGCATCGAACACACGCAGTAAAACGCAGAAGGAAACACTATGAGCCGCAAATGCGACCACGATTGGTTTGACCATTATATGATGTACAGCATGATGAGCAGTAAAGGCGGAGGCGGCAATATCGGCTGTGGTCCCATACTTACGCTTATCGGTTTGGAGTTAATGGTATTCAGTATCCTGAACTACATCGCCGAACTTGCAGCATGATGGGAGGAAGGGACATGACCGAACACAAATTCGTGGTACAGCTGGTTTGCTATCTCAGTGACAAGCCGGAGGTACTTAGCCAATACGCCTTCGGAACCAGAAAAGAAGCAGAAGAGTATCAAGATCTGGCTTTATGCGCTATGAAGTTGAACTACGGTGACGATCAAACGATGTTCAACTTTGAAATCTTCGAACAGTATAGTTTTTTATAATACACTTCAAAGCACAGAAGGGCCACATCCTGAGTGGAGCCGATTCATTCTTTTTAGGTCTGGAGGATTCTGTGAGTATTCATGCAGGACGGTCCATCAGCCAGCGGTTCATAAAGTTGTTGAAGAAATTGGATATGTCGCCCCCATGTTCTGCGAAAGAAAACGCCCTGCCGCTCAAACACGAGTAGCAGGGCTCTTTTGGGTATGAACTGTTTGGTACGGGGTCAGGGTTGTCGTGTATTGCACCCCCCTTTGACATCCCAAAATTTAGCCATCCAACGATATCCACAGCGTAGACGCCCTTGTATTATACGGTAACACGGATATATTCTTCTTGAGGTATACTTTTTTAATGGCATCAAACCCAGACTGAATCACACCGCAGCAGATGCTTTTCTCAACTATTTGAGATATTTCACTATGATCGAATCAATGGTGGGTTTCCCTCTTCTCCCACCCCCTCATCTTCTTTCCTTTTTTTCGTAAACACTTTAATATCTCGCACGCTCGATGCTCGCGAGTGAGATATCAAAGCATTCACGAATCTCAAATCATAAATATATCATAAGTCTGTCATTTTCTCTTGTTCTGTATTTTGTTATCTAGATTTGGCTCATTTTTTGTACCTATTCTATATAGAGCGAGTACAATTTTTGCGCCAAAATTATATCAGATCCGAATCATTTTCCAGAATGTTTTATTGCGCTTCTCATTTCTCTTAAATTCTCGAACTGTAATGATCTTGACGCCATAGATTTGAAGTTTACGATTTAATACGTCTTGCCCCATCGGACGTCCTTTATACTCTTTGAACACCTTCAACGCCATGATACTCTCGTACATTTCTTCCTTCAACATCGGCTGATTCAAGTGTGCGTTTATCCAGTCCACCACCGAATCAAAGCAATACGGCACCGTTTCCTCTGCTAACACCGGCGCATACTTTGCAAAGACCTGCTTATATGACGTTTCGAGCATTTCGTTAAGCAGCTCCAATTCACGCTTCAATTGCCGGACACCAAGCGGATTCACGCGGTATTCACCCTTTGCATCATCGAACTCCATGATTTTGCACTTTCTTATTTTGTTGTTGATACTATCGGGCGTTCCACTGTTTCGGAACGCTTCGAATGCCTCCGCCCCCGCAAGATATGCCACTGCAGGCTTCAGCTCTTCTGTCACGATAGCCATAAATTTTTTCAAGTCGCCATAATACCAGTCCGCATCATAATCACGAAAATAGACCGTGCAGGTATCGTCGACATCAAGTGGGCGCTTTCGACCTGTTGACTGAATGATGTCCGTTGGCTTCCATTGGTCAATATACAGGTGTTTTACCGTGCGGTCTTTGATCTCGGTACCTATGCCAAACGCCTTTGTGGTGAACAAATATCTTTTTTGGAGCTCTCTGTCCTTGACACATTCCGTCAGTTTATTGAACATTTTGCCGTATTTGGGGTTGTTCTCGGAGCAGTAATAGGCAGCTGTATCGCCGAATATCTCCTTCATTTTGAGCAGGTCCTCGCCGGATGATACAAAGATAACGGCCTTTTCGTCTTCCGGGAGACTTTTTAGCATCCTGACCAGATTTTCCCTCGAATAGAAATATTTCTGCTTGATATGCTGGTAATCCTGCGGCAGTTTGTAAATGCGGTCTTCGGGCGTCTTTGAGGTCTCCTCCAGCAGCTTATAGGTCTCCTCGCCCGTTGCGCTCATATAGATAACCACATGGTCGGCTTCGGCCTTCTGCAGCACTTCCAGCGATAAATAGGTATTCATTCCATAAGAGGAAAAATCCGTAAAATAGTGACACTCATCTGCGACGATGTACTTGAACTCCGCCAGATACTTTTTCAGCGACGCCGGGTCATTCCTGTATTTCGTCTCAATATTCTGATAGGTCCGGACCTCTAGCATGTTCTTGTAGAACGCATCATTAATCATTGCTATTTCCATTGGCTCACCATCGACCTCGGCAATGGCGGCTTCCGTTCTGCGTTGGAGCATCTCGTCGTAAAGGGTATTCAGCGGGCAGAGGCATAGAACCCGGCCTATGGTTGTATTTTTCAGCATCTCATCGACAAGCCAGCTCACCAGTTTCTTAATGATAAATTCGTTCTTGCCGCGTCCGGTTCCCATATCCAGAAGGACTCTTCCATTTCCCCAATGCTGGAACGCATCACCGATCAGCTCCGAGGCATACGCCCACCGTTCCTCCGCCGCCGGGACGTCCTCTCCTATCTGTCCCAATGGCACAATTGCTTCCGGGGGCACCACCTCCACCTCTGGCACACCCTGTACGGTTTCATTTCCCGCCTTTTCCTGTGCTGTCAAGGCTCCTACCACATCCGGCATGTTCCCCTCTACAGTGTCTGGGAGATCGTCCGGTGGGCCATCCGGCACAGTATCTGCTTCCCTCCCTGGCACATTTACCTCTGTGGCGTCCGGGACATCGTCCGGCATCGTGTCTGCAGCTCTTTCTGGTGCACCGTTGCTCGGCACAGCCTCCAACATACCGCCCATTGAGGTGTCCAACACATCAGCTCGCACAACGTCCTGTGGAGCGTCCGTCAAGTCCTCCCATACCGTGTCCTGTGGGGTGTCTGGCACCCTCTCCGGTCTCATAGTACAGGGGATATCCCCGGCGGCTTGCTCCGTGGCGTGGCTGGCCGCCCTCTGTGCCTCCTGCTCCGCCCGCTTCTCCTCTGGGGTCATCCTATTCCAGCACAGAAATCTGTCTACCTCCTCTAAGGACTCCTGCACGGTCATCGTCTTTGGGTCCTTGGAGGGGTGAAATTCCGGCTCGTCCCCCTGGGGCACCATCAGATGATCAAAGACACCGCCAGGCGTCACTGGTTTCTCTATAGCCGTTTTCATTGCGTCTGGTCCTCCTATAATAATAAGGCGCACAGCCCAGCCATCTTGCCAGACCATGCGCCGGTTAGTATGCGCCTGCCCAGAAAAAATCTCTGTTCAAACGCCTTGTTCTGTGATATTATAGGAATGAGAATGAGCACCACACATCATTCCCGTCCCTATAGCCGCTTTACCTGGTCGCAACAGGTAAGGCGGTTTTTTGTTTGCCTTGGATCATATTCCCGGCACCTCATTGTCCTTGTGCCCTTCAAGCCCAACGCGCATCTCCGGGGTCAGCGTTCTGGTAAACTCCAAGTATGCCTGGACCCCCAGTACTACTGCGTATTGCTCTGCTTGGACCATCAGCTCTGCCGACAGCCCTGCGATCCTGTTCTTGTCTGTCACATCGACCGGCAGGTCATCCAGTGCCTTCTCCAGCGCATCTGCGGCCTTCACCAGCGGCTCACACAGCTCCCGTGTCTGCCGTGGGATGATCAAATATCCTTCTTCGCCCAACGACACACCCAAAATGTCCACGCTACAGGTCTTGTTGTCCATCATAAATGTCCTCCTTATCCTTTACATTCCACGCCATCGTGCCGCCCGTGGGTTCACAAACTCCGGCTTGAAGGTCACAGTGGGGAAATTGGCATCCATATAATTTCCAAACTCTTCCGTTGCCGCCTCTTCATCGTAATCGGCCAGTGCATCCACCGTTTCCAGTGCCTGCAGCAGACGAATGCGTCCCCTATCCCGGTCATGCCCCATCTGCACAAGCTCGCTGTCGGTCAGTTCATTGCAAAGCCGATACGCAGCAGCGATATAGCTCCTCAGCACAGGCTTTGATTGGAGCGTCACCTCATAGTAGACCGTCTCATCGAGTTTCTCCTGATCAAAATCCCCGATGCCGCAGCAGATTTCCAATTCGGGGTTGCCCTCTACGTCCAAGGTAGGCGTAATGGCCACACCCGTACCATCGCAGAACCGCATCGTGATGCCTTTGCCGATTGTGGAGTCCCTTTTATCCGGACAGATGCATCCATCCGCCGGGGTCGTTTTTCCGGACAGCACCGCATTCAGAATAAGTGCTGCCTCCTGCTCTTCTTCAGGTGCTTCGGCATGGACCTCGGCACCCTCTAAGTAGATATCCACCATAGTTTTATTTCTCCTGCCTGATCCATCAAAAAATCCACTCGTCGTCCAGATCGTCCGCCAAGCAGTCCTCTTCCATAGCGACGCATCCTTCCAACCCATAATTCTCATCGGTTTCAGCGCAGTCGTCGGCTTCCAGCTCCCCTTCCAGTGCGCTTCTCATTACACGGCAGCCCAGCTCAAACCCCTTCATAAAGCAAAATTCCATTCCCCTGTGTGCTGCTTCTACAGACAGACGGCAGATATCCGACAGGACGCTCTGCGGCATATGTGCTACCTGTGCATAGTTTCCCAGATAGCTCTCAAATGCGTTTGCGGCTTCCCTGAGTTCCGCCGACTCTCTGAGGTTCACCAGATCACTCAGGCCCACATAGATGTTCTCCTCATCGTCAAACAGGTTCTCTTTTACGTTATTTTTAATCATTTTATAGCTCCTTTTCATTAAATATCGTTTTCGAATGCAGGCTTATTTCCAGTGCGATGCTCACCTTAGTCATAATTCGAGACCCACTGGTACACCTCCCCGACAGTCTCCTCTGTCACACATCCGATCAGCAGCTCCGGCTCTCCCTCCTTATTCAAGAAAGGCTCGATCCGCAGCGTTGTGCCGTCGTCCAGATTGATCAGCACCCCCTTGCACATGGGCGCATGGTAAAAACAGGGCCAGATGCACATCTCCGTGTCGGTCGTTTTTCCAGCCAGCATGATGTTGAGCACCGTCTCTGCGGACTGCTCCTCTTCACGGCTCTCGGGCAGAAAATTTCCATCATTAAAGTAAAGTTCCAGCATATAGTCCCTCCTATTTATGCACAATTGTTTCCGTTCTTCAGAGCCAGGTCCAGAGCCTTGTCTGCAGGGCTGATAGCCTCCAGCAGCCCCTGGACCTCACTCTTCAGCCGCCGGAATTCGCCGCACAGCTGCTCCCACTTCGTCAGCTTCCTGCTTGCGACCCCCTCTCGGAGCCCACGCCGCACAGCTTCCGCCAACGCCTCCTCCAGTCTGGTGTGGTAGGTACAGACATCGTACTCCAGCTTGCCGTCACCTTTCACATGAGCTTTTTTCAGCATATAGCACACACTGCTTGCGTCCAGATAGTAGTTGTCAAAAATCTTTAGCATAGAATGCCTCCCTTATTTTTTACCATTGTTTTTTCAGGCGATATACGGCCCAGGCCCTATGAGCTATCCATCCTGTAACCCCTCCTTTATTGTATTTTGAGACGGTCTAGCCGCCTGCCCCCAGTGACCCAGGAATCAGTCCAGACAATCACCTATCAGGGCTATGGGATTTTAGGCTGTTTCCAACACCACATACTTTCTCCTCCTTTCTGCCCCCATACAACGGCCTTTTCCTTGCAAAGCACCACAGCCTTGCAAGGTTGCAGTGCCCGTTTATGTTCTTTGCATCGCTGTTTTTATCCAACTTTGCAATCTTGCAACCGTTATGCCACCGCAGCACCCTGTTCAAGGCCCGTAACCCAGCAGCAGCCACCCTCTAACGTCTTTTGCCGAATGTTTTTGACGATCCCCACACGGCTCAGATCGCTGCGAGCATGGTTATAGGTGCTGTCACTGCATCCAGTTTCTTCCTGAACCAGCCTCTGCAGTTCCTTGCTGACCATGCACTTGTCCGGGGCGGCATTCAGCATGGCCAGGATCCTGCTCTGAACACCTGCATACTTCGGGGCCGCCCGATCCGGCTTTTCCCGGCAAAAATCCTCATCCTTCCAATCCGAGGTCGAGTCAAATTTTGCCCTTGCCGTCTCAACCCCCTTGACCATCACCGTCTCCGTGGTAAAAAGGATCGTGTCTGCCGGGGTATCGTAGCTGCTCTTCTCGTGAGAGACATAGATCTTGTTGCCGTTCTTTGCATGACCCATGATCAGCACATTGCGGGCAGTATCCCAAAGCTCGCCTGAGCCATTGAGGCGTTTGCGCCCACACGCACCTGGATTTTTGTTGGTATGGGTCACCAGCAGGATCGCAAACCCGTGCTGCTGCGCCTGCATCCGCAACAGCTGAAGCAAATTCCGGATCTGCTGACGATTGTTTAGATTGACAGAATCTGGTAAAAATGCCTGAAACGGGTCGATGACCAGCAATAGTGGGTCCCCTGCGGCGATCCAATTCATCAGGTCCGGGTCCCCAAGCTGCGGCATCTTATGCATCTCCTCGTAGTATGTATCGGGAGCGATCACAGCAACCTTGTTCAGATCCGCCCCTGCGGCATCCATCCGTGGGCACAGCACCGTGTCGATAGGGTCCTCGCCTGCCAAGATCACAATGTTGCCCGTCCCTTCAGATGCCTGGGGGAAAAACTCTGTGGGCTCGCCCGTCGTCAGCGACTTTGCAATCTGCGCCACGAACTGCCCCTTGCCTACGCCTCCATCACCGCAAAGCAGCGTGATCTCGCCACGGTGCAGGAACCCGGAGGCCAGCTTCTCGCATTTTTTAGGTGTCACGTTGCTCAGCCGCCGGAGCACTCCTCCGTCCTGGGCCAGCATATCCAGCACACGCCCCTCTCCCATGGCAGGGGCCGTGGGCTCTGCAACGGGTGCAGTATCCTGTACCACCCCCTCGTCAGCCACCTGTGCCTTCAGGGGCAACTGCAGCAGATTCGTATTGAAAATGTCATTTTTTTCCATGTTCACATTCCTCCTTGTCCAAATAAATTTTTGACGATGTTCAGTTTTCAAGGTGCTCCACCCCGCTTTCACAGGGCAGCCGCCTGCTCCGCCGTTCAGGGTCAGCTTGCGAGTCGCCTCGGTCACTGCCCCCACACACAGGGCACGCTTGTCGGGATGTCGAGCTCGTCCGGGGCTTGCCGGCTGCGCTCTCCTCCGTGGGTGCATAAGCATATCACACCTCGAAGGATTTGTCCAGTGGCTTTTTGAAAAAACTTCACCAGACTGGCTACAAGGCACTTCTGGCTCGTTTTCCAGATTTTTGCCGTAAAGCTCTACGCCATCTGTAAAAATCCGTTGTAGAGGCTTGCAGGCGTGTTTGCGTCCACACAAACACCATATCATAGGTCGTTAAAACTGTCAAGAGCTGCTCGCTCCCTTCTGCCACCCACACAATCAGCCTACCAAAATACTGGTTATGTAATTTTATTGGTTTATTCTGCCCCCGTAATCCGTGGCATATCATATCAAAACACTAGGCATTCAGTTTTATCGTCACGTTTCATATCAGCAGCCCAATCTACAACATATTAACTTACTGGTTATATCGTATTATTGGGATCAACTCCGCTATTGTGCCCAACCCAATTTCCGTATACTACTGTTGTCAAAGCTCTCGATTTCCACTCCTGCACTTTCCTCAGTCATTTGAATCTATCCTGTTGAATCCAAAATGTTGCTTTTCGTATTAGGATTTCTGAATTCTAAATCAGCAAAAAATCACGAAGTTTTGCGCTCATTCTTTGTCAAAGTCATTCACCTTACCTTATTATAAATAGATCAGTACATTATTATATAATATATATGCGTTCCACAGCCTTTCTTCGGTACAAACATTTTCTTCGCATCATCGTCTATTTTATTCATTATTTCTCAAGTCAAAAAGTTCCTATTCATAAACAGATATTGACTCCGTTCAGTGCTTCCTTTTATTTTCTTTTTTATCGTATATACGTCATTCAACAGATCGATTGAATCTTGTACTTTCTGTCGTTTTCTCTTTTATCATCGAATCATCAACATTCAAACAAAAAAGCAGCTCCACCATACCCGGCGGAACTGCTCCTTAGCACACGATCTTCTATTCTTTTACAGGTTCATCAAGGGGCTGGTCTGGGTGCCCCGGTCCACAATGTCCTTATCCTTGATGCCCAACAGATACCGCTGAGTGATCATGATATTGACGTGTCCCATCAGGCGAGAGACACTGTACAGGTCCAGTCCATTCTTCAGCTGCATCTGTGCAAAGGTATGGCGGCAGGTGTGGGGGCTGACCCGTACCGAGGAGGAGACTCCCACTTCCTCTGCAGCGTGCTTCAACATCCGAGCAACTGCCTCATCCGTGAGGGGCTTGCCTGTTTTGCTGAGGAAAAGGTTTCTGTGGCAGGGGGGGCATTCTTTCCGGTAGCCATCCCGGAGCGCACAGTATTTGATGAGCTGCTTGGACAGTGCCGGAGATTTAGGCACCACACGCTCCTTACCGCCCTTGCCATGCTTCACCAGAATGTAATCCGGTTTGATGTCCTCGGGCTCCATCAGGATCATCTCGTTACAGCGCATCCCTGTGTCAAACAGCAGCATGATGATGGTCTTGTTCCGCACCTCCAGAAAGTCCTTGCCGTCGTAGAACTGGATCATCCGCTTCATTTCTGCTGCGGTAAAGGTATCAATGATGGTCCGGGGCTGCCGCAGTGGCTTCACCTTTTTGGCTGGGTTATCTCGCTCCTCCAAATAGCCCTCCTCCACCAGATAATTGAACCAGGTACGCCAGACCTTCAGCAGATCGTTGATGTACCGGGGCGTGTTGCCTGCATCCTGCTTTTCCTTCATCAGGTCCCGAAGGTGCCGTGGACGCACATCCTCCAGTTCCGTGATCTGCTTCCGTTCCAGAAATTCCAGCAAGAACCGGGTAGATGCCCGATAATTCCGCAGAGACCCTTTTGCCAGGTGGCGGCATTCACAGTCATACAAAAATTCGTCCCGAAGCTCTTTCAAACACATAAAAAAACACCCTTCCTTTTGCGGCGGACCACAAAAAGAAGGGCGAAAAATTCCTAGATATGGTTGTCGTACCTAGTCAGGCTTGTTCGTAGTTGAGCAAGACAAACTCCGGCAGACAAATCAGGCGATTTTTAACGACAGAACGTCATTAGCAGTTCTCAGCGAAGTACTTAATGGTACGAACCATCTGAGAAGTGTAGGAGTTCTCGTTGTCGTACCAAGACACGACCTGAACCTGGTAGGTGTCGTCGTCGATCTTAGCGACCATGGTCTGGGTAGCGTCGAACAGAGAGCCGTAACGCATGCCGATGACATCGGAAGAAACGATCTGATCCTCGTTGTAGCCGAAGGACTCAGAGGTAGCAGCCTTCATAGCAGCGTTGATGGACTCCTTGGTGACGTCCTTGCCCTTGACAACGGCAACCAGCAGAGTGGTAGAACCGGTGGGAACGGGCACACGCTGAGCAGAGCCGATCAGCTTGCCGT